>Ga0307963_1004247_pt1:0-10000 | contig 11405 bp, 7 predicted proteins | sample OrgLakmetagen594_FD_201829 | JGI IMG/M metagenome (GOLD analysis project Ga0307963, IMG submission 201829) | Saline water microbial communities from Organic Lake, Antarctica - #594 | ecosystem: Environmental > Aquatic > Non-marine Saline and Alkaline > Saline | place: Antarctica: Organic...
GAATGATTTAATATTTACCTCGTCCCCTCGGCTTGAGCAACCATCCCGGGGTGAATGCTTTTGTACCTTACCTTAGTTTGTTTCAAAGTGTGTTTGCTACGTTCAAGGTAAGGTCACACTCATCGCCCCCCTCGACAAAGCAAAGAGGTGACATCAATGTTGTAAGTAAATGTCCCTCCCAGGAGTCAGTTTGGGCATTCACAGATAAGAGGAAGTCCATGTATCATAATTAATCAGCCAGTGTAAACATAAATCTAGAGAACCACTATCAAACAGACTTCTGATCACCTGGAAAACAATTTATAGAAAAATGCTCGCATTGTCAGAAATGTTGAACCCCCCACAATGATTTACAAGGCAAGGGTATGCCTGATTTACTGGTACACCCATTTCTATAATTGAACAATCCCTTTCGCCACGTTTTAGGAATATAATACACGCCAAGCAGCAGTGCAGCGCATGAACTGGGCAGCCCCTGCAGGATCAGGCACCCTTGCAGCTTCCTGAGAGGAATGGAGAATTGAAGCCAAGAAGGTTTAGTATGTTTCTAAAGAAGACATGTTCACAAGCCGGTATTAGAATATATTTTGTTGCCTTGTCATCAACGGACAACAGACACACTTGCATGTGCAGTCGCACCTTCTGTTACATGTTACGCACAATAAACACCTCAGCTGAATAAGCTAACTCGACACATATTCACATGATATTCCCTCTTACTTTGCCTTAAAAATTCTTGGTAACAGGGGCGAGGACATTGCATTGCTTGTACAAAAAGCGTACGACTACGATGTGCATAGGTCACAGTGGCAGCGGTTAAGACATTGTTCTAGTTGCACAGAAAACGTACAAAATACGATGTGCGTAGGTCACAGTGACAGCAGGGAGGACATTGCTCAATTACACAGGAAGCGTACAAAATACGATGTGCGTAGGTCACAGTGACAGCAGGGAGGACATTGCTCTAGTTGCATTGAGTACAGACTACTAGCTAGTGAATGCTGCTATAGCTGCAACTTGAGCAGGAAGGGCGATTCTGGAACTAAGAACGTGTGGTGTTTGGTGTGCATGATACTGCCTGAAGGACTCTTGACAAAATGAGTGGCAGAGCATATGGCGACAAAATAAGCGACAGTGCGCATAAGACGCACAGTGCACGAAAGGCACACAATGACTGACAGTGTGCTTAGTGACAACTTGAGTGACAGTGCGTGATAACTTGGCAGCGTGAAAGACATCCAGCACACACAACCAACAACCAAACAAGGCCAGACAAGACAGCGTGTGTTGATGAGCAGCTTGCTTTGAAATAACAAGATTACACAGGCAGGGAACATCGCCAATTTGATCAAGCACGAAGGGCCATTTGGGCAGACTGTATGGTGAGCACCTCCACTACAAATAGTGTGAGCACCTCCACTACAAATGGTGTGAGCACCTCCACTACAAATGGTGAGCACCTCCACTACAAATGGTGTGAGCACCTCCACTACAAATGGTGTGAGCGCTTCCACTACAATTGGTGAGCACCTCCACCACAAATGGTGAGCACCTCCACTACAAACAGTAAAAGGAAATTTGTGGGGGACAGGAAGGTTGCAGGTAGGCCTTGAACCGTTTGTTCAAGACTTGAAGAACCGTTTGCTCAAGGCTTGAATAAGGTAGGCCTGGAACCGTTTGCTTGAGACTTGAGGTTGCAGGCAAGGTAGGTCTGGAACCGTTTGCTCAAGGTTTCCTCTCGGTATTTCATAAGGCGAAATTAATGTACGACCTTGTACTAAGGCGGTAAAAACCGTAGTGAGTATCCAGTATATGTAGGGTTGGCCAAAACCGTATATATACACCATATATGACCGTATATTTGGTGATTTCCCTGCCAAAAACACCGTATATGCACCGTATATATATGGTTCTGGCCAACCTTAAGTATATGGCTCCAGGGAAAACTTCAAACACACGTATACTGTGTTGATGTTCAGTTCTGGCCACCCGTCCCTCACCACACCACACACCTACCGTCCTTATGCGCCCTGAAGAGGCCTCTTCACTCCTGTAACCTGTGTGTGTTGATACAGCAGATTACACATGACACACCTTACATGGACGTGATGCAAATTGTAAAACTAAAGTCAAGCCAAGGTAATCCCTAAGTGGAAAAATCTGTTTTGTACAGGTTCGGGAAGAGTGCTATATGAAATCCGCAGAGTGTAAGGAGGCACCCTTTCTGCGTGGACGTGACGCAATTTGAAATGAGTAATTAGAGTCAAGCCAAGATAATTCCTATTAAGGAGGCACCCTCTTTGCCTCCATTTAAAACCTCAAAGCCTCAAGCCTTCCTAAGCACGATGCTGCCCCCATTCAAAGAGAGCTGTCTGTCAACACTGACCCAACGCCATTCGTCATTGATTCAAAGATTCAAAGTGAACTGTCTGCCGACACTGTGTCATTGCTGGTGATTTGTGCAGTGCATCATGCACAAGCACATACACACAGTGCACGTTACGTACATGCACACACACACAGTCACACACACACACACCTTGCTCCCTGTCCCTCCTGGGCCCCGCAACATTCCCCCTCCTGCTGGCTTCTGCTGGTCTTGCTTCCACCTGTCCAGCCGCTTCTCGAGGCACTCGGCAGTGGGCTTGAAGCTATCTGATCGGCACAACTTGCAGCCAGAGGGCCTGTAGCGGCAACGGAAGCAGCCAAGACGTACCTCCTGCTGCTGCTGCTGCTGCTGTTGCTCCTGCTGCTGCTGCTGTTGCTGCTGCTGCTGTTGCTGTTGCTGTTGCTGCTGCTGCTGCTGCTGCTGCTGCTGCTGCTGCTGCTCCTGTTGCTGCTGCCTGAGCAGCTCTCTTTTTTCCGCTTGGTCCAGCAGCTCCTCCATTTCTTGCCTCCGCTGCTCCTCCACGCGCTGCAGATCCTCCAGCATCACTGCAAACACACACGCATGCACACCCTTTTTGCCTCCTCTGCTCCTCCATACGCTGCAGCTTCTCCAGCACCACTGCACACACACACACACACTCACTCACACACACACACACACACTCGACCACTTCCGCGCTTTCTCAAACTGCATCAGCCACAGTGGCCTTCCTTTCCAGACGCAAGCCCCTTGGAATGTGCACATACACACATACATGTATTAAGTTATACAGCACAACACACACAGCTCGCCTCACCTGATTTGCGCGCCTCCTCAGATTGCATCAGCCGTTCTTTTGCCGCCTCCCTCCTGAGCTGTAACTGCTGCTCGTACTCTTGTTGTGCTTGTTCCATGTCTTGCTCGCGCTTCTGCTCCTCCTGCTCCAGCTGCTGCAGCAGCACGAGCTCCTCCTGCACCCAGCACAGTAAATGATGAATGACTGTGACAAAGACAGGCAATGCGCTCGCACACCCCTGCCAGTCTTAGCCAGTGCTGCAGCAGTGCAAGCTCCTCCTGCACCCCGCACAGTAAATGAGAATGAATGACTGTGATAAAGGCAGGCAAATGCGCTCGCACACCCCTGCCAGTCTTAGCCAGTGCTGCAGCAGTGCAAGCTCCTCTTGCGCGCATTGGCACACGCAGGCAGACCTGATAGCCACGATACTGTAGGTGTTTGTGAGAAAATGCGCTGTCTTATTAGCTTTTTCATAGATGTCCTCTATGCTTCCAACTTCCAACAGAGACGCAACCTGATTGGTATGGATTTAAACTAGATTTATCTATGCCATGCCTGTTTAAAAATTCGCATGCGTGACTCAAAAGTGCAGTGACTGTGTCATTACGGAATCCATGGACCCTTTTAAATCTAAGCAAACAGCAAGTCATTTATACCAGGCATCCACATTGTCCTGTTATGCCTCCAGCGTGTGCCAGCTTGTGCATGTGAGTTTGTGGCACAACACACACAAGAAATAGAGAAACAGGCTTGTCGAGCTAGGCTTGTGCCAGCTTGTGCATGTGAGTTTGTGGCACAACACACACAAGAGATAGGCTTGTCGAGTTAGACTTGTGCCAGCTTGTGCATGTGAGTTTGTGGTACAACACACACAGAAAATAGGCTTGTCGAGTTAGGCTTGTGCCAGCTTGTGCATGTGAGTTTGTGGCACAACACACATAAGAAACAGGCTTGTCGAGATACGCCGTACCTTGACTTTGTTGACCGTAATTACTTTTTCTTTCTGAGCTTATGGATTTATTTGTGGCTGGCCGAGACCAGTCAGCAGCCGATCAGCCAAACAACCTGGCTGAAGGTCACCCCCCATTGTAACCATTGTAACCATTGTTGACCGTAATCACGTTACCGCTCCGTACCACGTAGGGTTTGCAAAACGGTACATACACACCAAATATATAGGGACACTTCCCTGCTGAAATTACGGTACCGCTCCGTACCACGTAGGGTTTGCAAAACCATACATACACACCAAATATATAGGGACACTTCCCTGCTGAAATTAAGGGACACACACCATAAGTTAATGGCTCTGGCTAACTCTAGATGTACGTGGTACATTACAGAAAATACCGATGCACTTAGAAACGGCTGTACGCCGTAACATGACAAATACTGACCGTACCATATTATGACAAATACTGTATCGTACAACAATACCATGACAAATTCCGTACCGTACAGACCGTAGATGTTCCGTACCGTACTATACTCGACAAGCCTGATAAGAAGTCATTTATTTGCCGCACGTCTCTGAGTCCACACACCTTTTTGGCCACTCTGTTTCAAGCTACAAGTCACGGCGCAAAATCCATTCGTTTAACGAATCACAGGGGTGCAACTTCAGGACAGCTCCTGACAGCTCCTGATGATCGCTTACTCAATTGCTACAAAATAGGCACACAAACGCACACACACACTCATACACACACACAGAGTCTCCACAATTCAAAAACGATCCCTTCCCGCACAAACAAATGCCCATATACACACTCACATACACAAACACGCACACGTGCATGCGAAATACACACACATGCATTCGGGCACACCCACACAAACCCACTCACGCACGCACCCACGCAAATGCACATACACACACACCTGACGCAGAGCAGCCTCTGCCTCCTCCTCTTCATGCGCTGCCTGCCAGTCATTTTTTGTAAATCGACATGTTAAATGGTTGCAGTAAGGTGTCTGTGCTTTTAAAACAGGGCCCTGTCCATTGAAATCTGGCACCAACTGTGGGGGAGATGATGCTTTCAACTCTAACTCTCTCACAAGCCCACGCACAATACAAGCAATTACATACACACGTACAAGTACACTCACGTTCAAACGAGCACACATAAACACGCGCACCTGCAGCTTTGCCCAACTTTCCCACTTGGCCCTCTGCTGGCTTGCTTCATTCAAAAGCTGTGCCTCCATCTCTTTACGCCGCCTCTCCTTTTCTTGCAGCAGCACTGCAAATGTGTGTGTGTTTAGGTGTGTGCGCATGTATGAGCGCTTGTGTGAGCATCCTTGCCCTCATCTCACTCTTCTAGCTTCTAGCTACGTGCATGTCTCTGCATGCATGCACTCAAAGCAAGCTTCTACACTACATGCAAGGACTGTTACACATGCCAAACGCCCTGCAATGCCATGTACGCACATGCATATACACATATTCACACACACATGCACAGACGTGCACACGCACACACATACACACACTTGCACAAGCACCCATACACACGCATTGCACACGCGCACACACACATACACACACATACACACACACACACCACACACCACACACCACACACCTCGCTCTATCTCCTCTTTGCGCTGCTCCTTGGTCAACAGGAGCTGCCTTTTTGCCTGCAGCTTCTTTTGCTCCAGCTTCAGCAGCTGCCTCTGCGCTCTGTTGTCTTGAAGCTGTTGGACGCGCTCCGCTTCTTGCCTGACAGGAAAAACAGTTTTGGTGGGAATACCCCGTGAGCACATAATAGTAGGGTTGCACATGTATTTGTGTGTGTGTGTACGTGTGTGCGTGCAGGGTGGGTATACACTGTGAGAACATAGAAGCAGGGTTGCAGATGTTTGTGTGTATGTGTATGTGTGTGTGTACGTGTGTACGTGTGTGCGTGCAGTTATGCGCCCTCGCATTCCTCCCTGCGAGAATTACGGAGCGAGGTAGAGCAAAAGAGAGGGAAAATATGTAGGGTTGGCCAGAACCATATATATACGGTGTATATACGGTATTTTTGGCAGGGAAATCATCAAATATAAGGCCATATACGGTGTATATATACGGTTCTGGACAACCCTAAAAATATGAGGGGTGGTCAGACGCAACGCGGGAAAAACGATCTATCCTATATAGGTTGCAAATTACAGTTTTCTACGGCTTGTCAGTTTTGTTACACTCTGTCCTCCTGCTCTGGGCGTATGCAACTTCCTACCCAGATTCGTGCACAACAGCACGTACACACGTACACACATGTGCACGCACAGTCACACACAGCCACATGATTCGCACGTTTGCCTTTTGCACACATCTGCACACACACACACACATACACACACACACACTCACACACAGTCACACAGTCTGTGGGTGTTGACTCCTTACACGCAGGTCAGTACACATATGTAACATATGCACACACATGAAACACACAAATACACACTTGTGTGTACCAAATTTTCTGCTCCAACTGCGCAGGCCCCTGCTGCTACAGTGCTTGCTCTTATCAGTTGCAGCGCGCGCTGCCGTGCTCTTTTACACACTGGCACACCCACACGAAGTATGCACATCACACATACAAAATTGCAATTACACACATACTCACACTTCGACACATTTAGACACACAAATACACACACTAGTACACACACCTCCGTGCCTGCTTCTTCTGCTCCAGCTGGACAAACTCCTCCTGCCACAGTGCTTGCTCCTCTTCCTGCTGCACCCTCTGCAACGCTCGCTCATATTCCTTCCTGCGCGTCAATGCTTCCTGATGCAGCTGCCTCTCCAACTCCTGGCGACCACCAGCTCCAGCATACTGCAATGCTCCAGTTTCTGCCTGCTGCGGATGTGAACACTGCTGCTGCTGCTGCTGCTGCTGCTGCTGCTGCTGCTGCTGCAATTGCTGCTCCCTCTGCTGTTCCTGTTGGTGGTGGTGGTGGTGGAGGTGGTGGTGGTGCTGCTGCTGCTGCTGTCCCTGTTGCTGCTGCTGTTGCTTTTGTAAAGGTGCTCGCGGCTGCAGCTGAGCAAAGTGTCTTTGTTGCTGTTGGCGGTCAGGAAAGCGAGGCAGGTGGGACAATGGCTGCTGACTTTCTGTTGCAGAGACAGAAACCCGCTGCTCAGGCAACCCTGCTTGCTGCATGTTCAATCGGTGCTGCTCGTCCTCCTGCTCCTGGATTCCTGCCTGCGCATGGTGCTGCAGTTGCTGCTGCACATGCTGCTCTGTTACCACTTGTTGTTGCTGGTCCTCCTGCTGCTGCTGCATTCGCTGCTGCGGCTGCATCTGCTGCTGGATCTGCTGCTGCTGCAGCCGCTCCTTCCTTTTTAATATGCAATCTGCAACGGTGCACAGGAAATTAAGGCATTGCATTGAGTGCTCTTCTATATGGCTGACTGCACAAGATGCGTGCATGTTCTCCAAGATTCTGTGTAAATACACTGCTCGAATACACAAAAAGAAACAGCACAAGGCGCACGCTGACTCACACTCACACGTGCGCAGACAAACACACAGGCACACATTGACATACACACACGCACACACATTCCCACCTGCAGTGGGAGTAAACCTCACAGCTTGACACTTTTTGCAGCCACTTTCACGGTAGCGGCACTGATGGCATCCCAGTCCGAATTGCTGCTGCTGCTGCTGTTTTCGCTGCTGTTGTTGCTGACGCTGCTGCTGCTGCTGCTGTTGTCGCTGTCGCTGTCGCTGCTGCTGCTGCTGGATCCCTGACGATGGCTCATGAGGCAGGGTGACAGGAACTGGAAAAACCTGCGCATGTGAGGCCAAGCGTGACTGCATGAAAGCGATGCTCTATTGGTGAAGGCAGCTGTGCAGGTGCTGGTGCTGGTGCGCACATCCTTGTACTCCTGCATCTGAATCCTGAATGTGTGAGGCTGAATGTTACCAAGGCTTGCTCTAAGCTAGTTACAAACCCTGTGCGTGTGTGCGTGTTTGCAGGATGACATAACACAGCATACTAGGGGTCCTGACCAGTTAAAGTTACTTTCCGCATTTGGGCAGTAGCTCTGGCTGGTATGGCAGACAAAAAATACATGCGGGAAACGGTTTCACTTCCTACATACTTCAACTTTTTCACACCCTACATGACCCAGAGCTCTAGAAAAGGATTATTTTCTTGTCTGCTGTAGTAAAGGAAGATCACAGACACTGGTTTCAAGGCAGCTTTTTACCCCTTAGGTTGTGGGGGGAGTGGTTATCGCTGCCTGCTATCACTCTGTTTCCCACTTCACAGATCAACTTGTTGACTCCAGCCAAAGCACCTTGTACACACAACATTGTAGAGCTACCCCCAAGCCTAATTATTACCCAAATAAGGGGGGTTTCGCTTGCTGCACATAGGCAAGTTTCTAGCTTTGGAAGAACGTAGTGGTACAGCGTTTGAAGAGCGTTCGAACCAAGGTATATGCAGTTTTAAACAGACTCTTGAGACGTTCAATATGGTCAAGTAAGGTGTAGGTTACGATACGACGCGTAATACGAATACGTAGGGTTGGCCAGAACCATATAGGTATATATATATGGCGTATATATACGTACCATATACACAGCCGCACATCACTTTGTCGCACATCACTTCGCACATCACTTCGCCGCACATTTCTTTACAGGAAATTTGTATTTCTACGGTTTGCGATATTATATGGTACTGTATTGCGCTTTAAGTACTGCGAGGCCTACTCTTTGCGAGGTGCCCAAATAATTAGAATAATTAATTTGCGAGCATTAAGTTTTTGTGAGGCCCCTCAGAAAGTTGGGTGAATTTGCAAATTTTGCAAATTTTGGAGGTGACGCTGGGCCCTTTTTCTGGGTGCCTCTGAGTGCCTCTGCTGCTTCTGCTGCTGCTGGAGGATGGCTGCCTGCTGCATGCAAGCACGTCGTGCTCCAGTGGAGTTTGCACCTGAGACAGCAGCAGCTCTACCTTCATGCTTAATCCTGGAGGAGCTGGAACCCACATGGAGGCTGTGCACGGGTCTGCCCAAAGTCTAAATGGGGCAGGTACTGCTGGTCAGCATCAGGTGCTTGCAAGCTGCTCAGGGCGATGTCAGCCTCAGAAGCTCTCAAGGCGGAACCACGTCCGCTGCTGACCGGCCATAATGATGATGGTTGCCCCTGATAACGATGGGGGTCCTTTGCGGAGCCCAGAATCGTACCCGCTGGAAAGTCCTAGTTTTGCGAGATCCAAAAAATAATTTTCAGCCTGACTTATTGCGAGGGGCCTTGCTAGTTACTTATTTATTTGCAAAACAACCATACGATAAACACGTGTTAATAAGGTTGATACGCCGTTTATCTATAAACGTATACAGAAATCCCATATACGGTCCTGAGCACCCTATGAATACGCCATTTGAAACATCCTCTGAGAATAAATGCTGTCCAGGACAGTGCGAGCATTTGTGCAAGCAGCCTCTCAGAATTCAAGCCTCATTGAGGCTTCAGTTAGCCGGATCCCTTTTGTCCTGCTAACATGACAGACAGGCGAGGAAGTTTCACGGTACCAAATGTGGCTTCTTTTCCAAATGTGGGGAGCAATTTTTCAATGCCTGTGTTAATTCAATTCAATTCCTTTTGTGACAGACGTGGGGTCGTGTGCATGTGACAGACCATAGTTTGGACAAACCACGCTCACACTCCCATACACAGAGGGATTTGATCAAGACTACATGTGCGGGAAAACACAAAGTATTCAGAGCTACAAAGCAGTATGTGTAACAGGCGGAAGAGGTCAGTCACAGGGAGGATGTTGATCTTGACATGTCTTATTTCTTATTTCTGAGCCTCATTCACAGTTCTGGTGCA
>Ga0307963_1004248_pt1 | contig 11404 bp, 9 predicted proteins | sample OrgLakmetagen594_FD_201829 | JGI IMG/M metagenome (GOLD analysis project Ga0307963, IMG submission 201829) | Saline water microbial communities from Organic Lake, Antarctica - #594 | ecosystem: Environmental > Aquatic > Non-marine Saline and Alkaline > Saline | place: Antarctica: Organic Lake...
CTTTCTGAGCTTATGGATTTATTTGTGGCTGGCCGAGACCAGTCAGCAGCCAATCAGCCAAACAACCTGGCTGAAGGTCACCCCCAATTGTAACCATTGTAACCATTGTGTTACGTGTGGTATATGTACCCCGTAGTACTGAGAATTGACATCCAGTCGATAACCCTTTTCCCAATGTAACATCATGGCTGGCACACTGTCGGAATGCCACCCCCCAAATCAAGCAGGACTGAACCATGATGTTGCGTGCAAATTGGGCGAACACATTATTGTGGTAGTATGGCTGTGGTATGAGTAAGGCTGGATGCCATCTGATGAGCAGGCTCACCCCTTCCGCCAAAGAGAGGAAAGAAGACGCGAGCAATGAAAACCACTCATCACATTGATAGAGGATAAACCACTCAGGATAAACCACTCAAGAGAAACAACTCAGGAGAAACAAATCAGGAGAGACCACTCTTGACATCAATAGAGGAGAAACCATTGAGGAGAAATCACTTATCACATTGATAGAGGAGAAACCACTCAGGAGAAACCACTCAGGAGAAACCACTCAGGAGAAACCACCCAGGAGAAACCACTCTTCACATTAATAGAGGAGAAACCGCTGAGGAGAAACCACTCATCACATTGATAGAGGAGAAGGAGCCAGGAGAAACCACTCTTCACATTAATAGAGAAAAACCACTGAGGAGAAACCACTCACCACATTGATAGAGGAGAAGGAGCCAGGAGAAACCACTCTTCACATTGATAGAGGAGAACCACTGAGGAGAAACCACTCATCACATTGATAGAGGAGAAGGAGCCAGGACAAACCACTCTTCACATTAATAGAAGAGAACCATTGAGGAGAAACCACTCATCACATTGATAGAGGAGAAAAAGCCACGTTGATATACCGGGCATATCACAAGCTTCTACGTTGATAGCATCCACGTTTTGATACCGGGCATCACAAACTTCCACATCACATTGATCACATTGATAGATCACATTGATAGAGGAGAAGGAGCCACGTTGATACATCCACGTTGATATACCGGGCATCACAAACTTCCACATTGATAGCATCCACGTTGATATAGTGGGCATCACAAACATCCACATTGATACCGGCCATATCACAAACTTCCACCAGCACAGAAAAAAGAACCAGAAGCAAGCAAGCCGTAGCCTAGGACTGTGAACTTAGTAATCCTCTTCTTTAACTAAATAACTGATCTAAACTAAGCAAACCGTAGCCTTGGACTGTGAACTTAGTAATCCAAACTAAACTAAACTAAATTAAGCAAATCGTAGCCTAGGACTGTGAACGACTTCCAAGGTAAGCCTTCAACCTTGAACAGCTTCCAAGGTAACTGTGGACGGCTTCCAAGGTAAGCCTCCAACCGTAGCCTAGGACTGTGAATGGCTTCCAAGGTAAGCCTCCAACCTTCGAAGCGCAGTGTGCAGCTTGTCGTCGTTCTTGCAAAACGCAAATCGCACCAGGGTGAGGGGGGGGTTGGGTCCAACGTAGAAACCGCTGGTCTGTGGTTTGTATATACAAGAATGAGACAAAGTGAGGGGAGGGTTGGGTCCAACGTAGAGACTGCTGGTGTAATGAACATGTACGCCCTTTAAAGGCTGGGTAGACTTAGCAGATGTATATTCTAGTTTACACCCGTCGCTTTTTAAAATTTATATTTATTGTAAGTACAGCTTCTCCAAAGGTACTTCTACTCAACTTTATTGAGTACGATTGTCCTTGGTTTGTGCATACCACAATTCCCCTTTTTTGTAACTACAGCTTCTCCAAAGTGACTTCTACTCAGCATTAACGAATACGATGGTTTGTGCATACCACAATTCCGCTTTTTTGTAACTGCAGCTTCTCCAAAGTGACCTCTACTCAGCATTAACAATTACGATTGTCCTTGGTTCGTGCAATACCACAATTCCGCTGTTCTGTAACTACAGCTTCTCCAAAGGTACTTCTACTCAGCATTAACGAATACGATTGTTCATGTACCTGTATTGTGTAAGATATCCTTTAGAAATGCTTTGTTTAAACATGCAATCATAGAACGTAACAACTCCCCTCTGCAAACTGACAGAATCATAGACACAAACAGATGCCGGTGCAGTCAAAGCAAGCTTATTAGTTTGCAGACGTCACAGGAATCATGGTTTAATCAGTATCTCCTTTTTTAGTGACACTATAGTTTGGTCAGTAGCCCCTTTCTAAGTGAATTTATATTATGGTCAGTTACCCCTTTGCGAGTGTATTCGCCCCCGTAGTTCAACCAGCATCGCCTGTCATAATGAATATCACTATAATGACTGTGATAGCCCCCCTGCTGCAAAGAGGATGAAAACCCCACTATGTCATATCATTACTTCATGTTGTTATAATGACTGTAGTAGCCCCCCTGCTGCAAAGAGAAGGAAAGCCTCATTATATCATATCATTACATCATATCATTATCATAATCGTAATAGCCCCCCCGCTGCAAAGAGAAGGAAAGCCTCATTATATCATATCATATCATTACATGTTGTTATAATGGCTGTAAAAGCTCCCCTGCTGCAAAGAGAAGGAAAGCCTCATTATATCATATCATATCATTACATGTTGTTATAATGGCTGTAAAAGATCCCCTGCTGCAAAGAGAAGGAAAGCCTCATTTTATCATATCATATCATTACATGTTGTTATAATGGCTGTAAAAGATCCCCTGCTGCAAAGAGAAAGAAAGCCTCATTATATCATATCATATCATGTTGTTATAATGGCTGTAAAAGCTCCCCTGCTGCATAGAGAAGGAAAGCCTCATTATATCATATCATATCATATCATTACATCATATCATTATCATAATCGTAATCCCCCGCGCTGCAAAGAAAAAGAAAGCCCCCCTACAACCAAAATGATATCTCAAGTACAACTGTGCTGACCACCAACGCGTTTGCTTGCCAATGGTGTGCATGCACATCATCCGATGTGTATGGTGTGCATGTCTGATCTGTGCATGCACATCATGTGGTGTGCAAGTCTGATGTGTAGGGTGTGCATGCACATCATCTGATATGTACCTTAACAAGGACCAAGGTCAAGGTGTATATTATAGGTGATCTGAGGGTATGAGAGGCCGTGTTTTTATTTGCACCTTTGTACCTACAAGTTTTGCATATTTGTATACCTACAAGTTTTGCATATTTGTATACGTACAAGTTTTGCATATTTGTATACGTACAAGTTTTGCATATATGTACATACAAGTTTTGCATATTTGTATACCTACAAGCTGCATATATGTACCTACAAGTTTTGCATGTTTGTATACCTACAAGTTTTGCATGTTTGTATACCTACAAGTTTTGCATATTTGTATACCTACAAGCTGCATATATGTTCCTATAAATTTCGCATGTTTGTATACCTACAAGTTTTGCATATTTGTATACCTACAAGGAGCTGTCCTGCGAGAGTGCAACCAACCACTTCTCCTCCACATGCCTTTAGGCGATGCGTGTGGTGTTGTGGTCACTCCTTGCACGCACACACACACGCACACACACACACACACACACAAGCTTCCCTTTACAATGCAATGCTCCTGTTTGAGGTTGCAAGCCCTCCCCCAACACTTACAGGAATTAATGTGACTCCCGCTTCAGTGGTCAGTCGTTTGCAAAAGCCAGCATCCGTCTCTCCCTCACGTAGAAATTTGCTGCGATTGAGTAGAAGCAGAATGGATGCAGGTGTGTGTGTGTGTGTGTGTGTGTGTGTGTGTGTGTGTATGTGCGTGTGTGCATACAACGCGTAGTACGCCTAGCATTGTAGCACTCGCCGGCTTGCACTTGCTTCTAATGAACAGCCAAGACACACACACACGCACACACACACGCACACACACGCTCCTCTGGGTAAAAGATGCAAAAACGAACGTACCTGCATCTGCATTGGCGACCGCGGTGGTGGGCCCATTATTGCACGACTGCTAAAAATAAATGCATTTTGCACCAGGAGACAGAAGGAAGGCCCCACACACGCCACGCATGCACACACACACGCACATTCACACCCACACTCAGACCCACACCCACACCCACACACCCACATACCACACACCCATTACAAGGTGGTTGAAACATACTTGCCTTGCATCAGCGATTAAGAAGTAGGCCCCTTGACCAGGCAGCACACGGAACCCCATTTCGATTAGGGGCTGCTCCAGCAAGGCACGCTTAGCTGACAGCTGCGCCCCAAGCTGCCTGCGAGAGTGTCCCAACACACGACACTCATCTCGTTTTGTTCTCATTCTGTTTGACATGTTTGACGATAGCTAACAGCTGCGCCCTGCAAGCTGCCTGCGGGAGTGCCCCAACACACAACACTCGTTTTGTTTTGATTCATTCTGTTTGACATGTTTGATGACAATAGCTGACAGCTGCGCCCTGCAAGCTGCCTGCGGGAGTGTCCCAACACACGACACTCATCTCGTTTTGTTTTTATTCTGTTTGACATGTTTGACAATAACTGACAGCTGCGCCCTGCGAGCTGCCTGCGGGAGTGCCCCAAAAAACAACACTCGTTTTGTTTTGTCTTCATTCTGTTTGACATGTTTGACGATAGCTGACAGCTGCGCCCTGCAAGCTGCCTGCGGGAGTGCCCCAACACACAACACAACACTTATTTCGTTTTGTTTTCATTCTGTTTGACACGTTTGACAAAAGCTAGCGTTGCGCCCCGCGAGCTGCGAGGATAATAGCTATGAAATTCGAAAGGGTGCATTTAGGGTGGACGACGAACAATTAGTGACAAATCACAAATATCAAAAAGGGGTGATCGAGGGTGCGAGACAAAGGGGGCCTTTGTGGCCTTGAGTATGTGCTTGCTGCAAGGCAAGGCCGAATGTGAATATTGAAAGGGTGCATTAAGGGTGGGTGGGGTGATCAAGGGTGCGAGACAAAGGGGCCTTTGTGGTTTTGAGTAGGTGCTTGCTGCAAGGCAAGGCCAATTGTGAATATTAAAAGGGTGCATTAAGGGTGGGTGAGTAATAAATAGAAAGGGTGCATCTAAGGGTGGGTGGGTAAAAAAAGAAAGGGTGCATCTAAGGGTGGGTGAGTAATATTTAGAAGGGTGCATCTAAGGGAGGGTGACTAACAAGAAAGCTTGATTAAATATACATCATATACATCATATACATCATATACATCATAATATCATATTCAATGGATCTGGACTAATCACAGCTTAACACCAGGTGCGCTGTGCTGCAAGGCAAGGCCTGCTCCTCAGGTGCGTCGCGTGTGGGAATTTGCACTTGGGTTAACATGCACGTCTACACAATCGTTTTGGACACCTCCTTTCCACAAGAACAATCGTGAGCAAGAAAAATAAGAGCCTACAGAGCAAGCAGATTTGCATAGGGATGGGTGTTCATTGCCAACGTGGACTCTCACGCAACCACACACACACACACACACACACACACACACACACACAAACACACACACACATACATACACACCCGAAGAACTCTTGCTCGTTGTTCAAGCCAGCCGCCACCGCCCGTTGCAAGTTTGAAGGGACGGTGAATACCAAGAATTGGTGCGCCTTGATGATGGGAGCCAGCAGTGCGGCAGGTCCTGTCATCCAGCCAATCTGAAGTGTGTGTGTGTGTGTGGTTGTGTGTGTGTGTGCGTGTGTGTGTGTATGTGTGTGCGTGTGTGTGTGTGTGTGTATGTGTGTGTGGGTGTGGTTGTGTTGGAGGGGAAGATGCTGCAACTGTGACATCTGCTGTGACCCTGGAGTGTGTGAGAACCAGGAAGCACACATTTATTCAGTGTAAGTAGTCGGCACAAATTTGGATTAAGGGTAGGCTCTCAACTAGTGCCCGTTCATCCAGCCGACCTGGAGTGTGTGATGACCAGGAAGCGCACACTTATTCAGTGGAGTGATACGTGCCAGCAATGCAGCAGGTCACACACACACACACACACACACACACACACACACACACACACACACACACACACACACACACACACACACACACACACACACACACCAAATCCAAAGCAGCCCCCACCTTCCAAGCAGTAAAGCTGAACGTCTTGCCTGCAGACCCCAAACGAATGGAGCGCTGTGCCATGCCAGGCAGGCTTCGTAAGCTCACATGCTTTGTGCCATTCAATACTAAGTGCTCATATACCTGTAAGGAGGTGTGTGTGTGTGTGTTTCCATACTAAGTGACTCGCCTGCCTGTTGCGATACAGTGTGTTTTTGTGTGCACGTTCGCGTGTATGTGTGTTGAAATGTGTTTATGCGTGTTTTGACAATTGGCACGCTCATTACAGATCACTAAGGTTGGCCAGTATCGTATATATAGGGTTGGCCAGAACCATATATACACGGTGTGTATACGGTATTTTTGGCAGGGAAACCACCATATATACTTCGTATACGGTGTATATATACGGTTCTGGCCAACCCTACGTATATATACACCGCATACGGCCGCATATTTGGTGGTTTCCCTGCCAAAAAAACGTATATACAATCATATATACGGTTCTGGCCAACCCTAAAAATCACACAAACACACGCAAAGGTACAAAGCTGGTATGCCAGAAACAACAACAATGATAAGCACTGGCCTCTGAACAAAGTATACCCTTTCCTTGGCATACGCATTTGCACATGCACACAAATCAGTACACACACGCACAAACATACACATCCACACACGCACACGCATGTACGCACACGGGCACGCACGCACGCACGCACACACCCACAGCCACCCACCCACCTACTTACCCATCCACCACATACACCCACATCCACACCGCACACACCTTGTCGCATACAGCAATGACGTCATACTGTAAACACAAGCGCGCCACCCACACCCCACACCCCACACTCCACACACCTCGTCGCATACAGCAATGACGTCATACTGTAAACACAAGCGTGCCGCCCACACCCACACCCCACACTCCACACACCTCGTTGCATACAGCAATGACGTCATACTGTAAACACAAGCGTGCCACCCACACCCACACCCACACCCCACACTCCACACACCTCGTCACAGACAGCAATGACGTCATGCTGTAAACACAAGCGCGCCACCCACACCCACACCCCACACCCCACACACCTCGTCGCATACAGCAATGACGTCATGCTGTATACACAAGCGCGCCACCAGCTCACGCTCCTCTGCACTAAACACTTTCCCACTGGGGTTGTGCGGTGAGTTAAACCTGCAGCAAATGATGCGATAGGGGGTCATAGTGGGGGGTCATAGCACTCAATAATGCGATAGGGGGGCATAGCACTCTCCCACTGGGGTTGTGCGGTGAGTTGAACCTGCAGCAAATGATGCGATAGGTCATAGTGGGGGGTTATAGCACTCTCCCACTGGGGTTGTGCGGTGAAATAAGTCTACGGCTAATGATCGATATGATGCAATAGGGGGTCATAGTGAATGGAAAATCTTGCAGGGGCTGCGCAGTAAATCAAACGTGCAGAAATTGAAGTTAATGGAGTCCTCCAGGTGTTGTGATTCGATGCAGCAAGGAAAGTGATGGGTGATTCGATGCAGCAAGGGAAGCAATGGGTGAATACACTCGATGTCCCCCAGGAATTGTGGTTTGATGCAGCAAGGAAAGCAATGGGTGAATGGACTCGATGTCCCCCAGGAATTGTGATTTGATGTAGCAAGGGAAGCGATGGGTAATTTGATGCAGCAAGGGAAGCAATGGGTGAATGGACTCGATGTCCCCCAGGAATTGTGATTTGATGCAGCAAGGAAAGCAATGGGTGAATGGACTCGATGTCCCCTAGGTGTTGTGATTTGATGCAGCAAGGGAAGCGATGGGTAATTTGATGCAGCAAGGAAAGCAATGGGTGAATGGACTCGATGTCCCCTAGGTGTTGTGATTCGATGCAGCAAGGGAAGCGATGGGTGAATCAAAGCTGTACATAGGGTTTGCCAGAACCCTACGTTTATAGGTATATACGGTGTTATATCATACAGTAATTTTTAGCAGTGAAATCACCATACATACGGCCATATACGGTGCAAATATACGGTTCTGGCCAACCTTAGCTATACAGTTACGGAGGGAATATGCAAACTTCATACAGTTACCGGATATACAGTTATGGAGGGAAAATAACAACCAACAAAGGATACATAACCTGTACAGATACGGAGGGGAAATACAACCGCAACTGAGCGCATTTTCTGTAAGGACTACATCACGCCTGCTTCTTTTGAAGGGGAACAAGAAGGAGGGTGGGAGAAGCGCCACACTATGATGTCAAAACACGCACGCACACCATGACACCATAACACGCGTGCAGGCACGCACACTCACAACGTCACGCATATACACACACACACGTGCACACGCACACACACACACACATGTGCACACACACACGTGCACACACACACACGTGCATACACAAACACACGCACACACACATACACACACGTGCATACACAAACACACGCACACACACATACACACACGTGCATACACACACACATGATCAGTTTGGTTTTGGGGGTAAACGCTTGCTCCAGCTCGTCCCTAGGTATGCTCATATTGTCCGGGCTGAGCCGGACAGGACGCACGACGCCCCCAGCCCTTGATGCCATACCCACATACGAGTCGTAGCAGGGGTCCAGAATGATGACCTCATCACCTGCGTGTAGTACGCCGTGTACGTGTGTGCACGTGTGAGTGTATGTAAGCGCATGTGCACGCGTGTTGTGTAAAAGAGCTTGTGCATATGCGTGCACGCGTGTTGGGCAAATAATGTGTGCATGTGCGTGCACGTGTGCACGTGTGAGTGTACGTGAGTGCGTGTGCACGCGCGTCGCGTAAAAGAACGTGTGCATGTGCGTGCACGTGTTGGTGTACGTGAGTGCGTGTGCACGCGCGTCGTGTGAAAGAACGTGTGCATGTGCGTGCACGTGTGAGTGTACGTGAGTGCGTGTGCGCGCGTGTCGTGTAACAGAATGTGTGCATGTGCGTGCACGTGTGAGTGTACGTGAGAGTGTGTGCGCGCGTTGTGTAACATAATGTGTGCATGTGCGTGCATGTGTGAGTGTACGTGAGTGTGTGCGCGCGTGTCGTGTAAAAGAACGTGTGCATGTGCCTGCATGTGTGAGTGTACGTGTGAGTGTGTGAGCGCATGTTTTGTGAAGGATTGTGTGTACGTGTGAGAAAGTGTGTATGTGCATGTTGCAAGGGCGCGACAGTGTATGTATGTACGTGTGAGCTTGTGTGTATGTGCATGTTGTGTGTATGTGACAGTGTATGCATGTTTACCAGGGACAAAAACGCATCAGCTTGCAGGAGCAAAGGGTAACAGCCATCAACTTAACCACAAAGATGATTTGCATCTGGATGCCTATCAGATGTAAGAAGGGAAACGGGCAGAGGTTCAGGTGTGCATGCATTGCAGAACACCACGAAAGTTCCTGGAGCTCATATGCACAAGAAGAAGGTCCAGCTACGGTGCACGTTAGCTCCCCTACCTACATAATGAGTGCTCCCTTGATGACCTACCTATAACGAGCAGTGAACAAAATGCTCTCAAATGAAAAAGGTAACAGCACCATTTCAAGCAGAAAAGCTTTTTTACATATTGTGCAAGGGACATGAGTAGGGTTGGCCAGAACCCTTATACATACGGTGTACATACGGTATTTTTTTGGCAGGGAAATCATCAAATATACGGTCATATACGGTGTATAAATACGACTCTGGCCAACCCTACCTGCATGGCATTACGATAAACACTGTAATATAATCATATCAAGATGCACACAGGTTTGAAGCTGTGAGGAGGATCTGCAGTGCAAATTCCCTGTATTTAGGGTCGATTAAAACCATATATAAATACGGTGTACATACGGCATTTTTGGCAGGGAAATCATCAGATAATTGGTCATATATAGGGTTGGCCAGAACCTTAGATATACGGTGTACATACGGTATTTTTGGCAGGGAAATCACCATACATACGATCATATACGGTGTATATTTACGACTCTGGCCAACCCTAGGCACGAGACAATTTGCTGGGTACTCTACCTTGGATTGCGCATTGCACAAAAAATAAAAACGCAATGGGCCCGAGCAGGAGCGACAAACTTTCAGGGCTTAAGCTGCCACCACTGAGTTTGCGACTACATAAATGTTCACAAACATGACTACATAAATGTTCACAAACATGACTACATAAATGTTCACAAACATGACTACATAAATGTTCACAAACATGACTACAAAAATGGTCACACACAAATCTTGCCAGTTAACCCTAAACCCTGAACCTCACCACGAACGCAGTCAGCACCATCATCCAGGTGATCAGTGATGATGAGTGCTCTGACAAACGTTCAATTTGTCAAAAGTCCTAGGAACCTAACAACTTTATTTGGGCAGGGAAAGCAATTATGAAAGGGGAAATCTGCCTGGATTCATGAACAAGACTTGAGTTACGCTATAATGGTGTAAATTATTTTTGTGCTACGGGCCTTTTGTACCTCAGGCCGTGATTCTTTGAAGAGGCGCTTGCTTGTAAAGAATTACTTACTGCACATTGCACAAACAAATACACACACGCACGCACACACACACACACATAAGCACACACCTGGGTTGAGAAGGCCCTCCATGCATGCAGCGATGCCCTCTGTGGCCCCTGCGTACGTGGGGCACACCAATGGCAAAACTTTGTACCCTCAAAGGTATAACAAATGCCAAACTGTTGCATGCTCAAAGCTAGATCAAATTCCAACATTTTTTAGTACACTCAGAGTGGATCAAATGCAAAATTGTTGCATGCTCAAAGCTAGATCAAATTGTTGCATGCTCCATTGTTGCGTGCTCAATTGTTGCATGCTCCATTGATGCATGCTCAATTGTTGCATGCTCAATTGTTGCATGCTCAAAGCTAGATCAAATTCCAACACTTTCTAGTATACCGTACTGCGCTTTTAGTATTGCGAGGCCTACTTTTTGCGAGGTGCCAAAATAATTATTATAATTATTTTGCGAGCATTAAGCTTTTGCGAGGCCCCTGAAAAGTTAAGGAAACTTGTGACCTGAGTTGCAGCTCTGCCCACACATGCCTCTCTCCTGGAGGGGCTTGCACCCCCAATGGTGCAAGCACCTTGGGCCTCCCCACAGGCCTCTTAACTGGGGCAGGGATGCAATGCTGGCTGCAATGGCTGCATCCCTGGCTGCTACTGCCTGCTGCACATCAGGCCTGAGGCGGATGATGAGCTCCCGAGCGGGACCATCGTCCTCTGTGCGCTTCCGTTTGGTGCAACCTAGGTCAAATAGTGATGCTTGCCCCTTAGGGCGATGGGGTTCCATT
>Ga0307963_1004256_pt1 | contig 11389 bp, 12 predicted proteins | sample OrgLakmetagen594_FD_201829 | JGI IMG/M metagenome (GOLD analysis project Ga0307963, IMG submission 201829) | Saline water microbial communities from Organic Lake, Antarctica - #594 | ecosystem: Environmental > Aquatic > Non-marine Saline and Alkaline > Saline | place: Antarctica: Organic Lake...
ATACATACATACATACATACATACATACATACATACATACATACATACATACATACATACATACATACATACATACATACATACATACATACATACATACATACATACATACACAAACACGCACTGTCAGATCTATTTAAACTCCTTAACCTTGTATACTGGGGGGCGGGCAGGGATGCCTGTGACCGAGGCAGTCTCAGTTCATGAGGGTTTTGTCACAGCTTTTGATTTCAAAACGAGGAACCCAAAATGGGTCCTGGAGCACATCACGCCTGAGAGCCTGAGCGGATCAGCTGAGAGGTAGGCGCGTTCATTTTGGCTTACTGTGATCATGCTAATTGGTCAGCGAAAACCATCTGAGGTATAAATACGGTGTATATCCCCTTTAAACCTTAGAGCAGGCAAACCTCCACACATACGGTCCCAACAGATGGCTCTCTTACGATACATAGATATGGCAATTCTATGTCTAAAATCCTTTGCGTGTTCATTGTTTGAACGCACATTTCTTGTGCTTCTCCAAACGCAGCTTTTCACTTGCATTGCATACGCATTCCTAACGCCTCATCCTTTACCCACGCCTTGCGCTGTTTTCAAATTGCGCCCAATTGAAGCTGCTACATGTCAGGACAACAAGTAAAAATGGACATTATCATCTTTGATATAGGTGGTGGCAATATCGTTGCCACATATGACAACAAGCGCTTCACAGCACGCAATTTGAGAAAACGCAGTTGGACATGTGCAAGAAGAAAACCCTTGGAATTTTGAGCATCGACCGCGCAGGCTATCAGGGTCAAAATATAATGTGATCGTTCCCCTTGTATTACCGTGTGTTTGTTTTTTAGCAAGCCTCCTTGCTAAGAACTCTTCGCAATCCGCGGTTTCAGCCCACCTTACTAATCACTCCATAACCTTTTTAAGAAGCTGACACAACGCTGCTTATCACTTCGTACCACACCACACGACTCTGTTTCCACGCAGGTCTAACTCAAGCTTTCATGAAGACAAGGGCATCGACCAGTGGTTGAGAAGCAGGCTAGACGACTACAAGGATAGCGGATATGATCGAGGCCACCTCGTAAGTCGATGGCTTCAGTGTTGGCGTTACCATGTTGCACAGGCCTTTGGCACGTCTAGAGTTGTCATCTCCTGTTATAGCAACGCTGGAACTTCCGCCACGTTGGCTTCAATACTGGATGTACCTTGGTTGGGTGGTTATACACAAGGTTGTGTTGGTGGCTTTACACAAGGTACAGACAGACTGTGCAGATCTGCTAGTCGTTGGGAGGTCTTGTGGCACGTGATTGTGATCAGGGAGCTGTGTGATCAGGGAGCTGTGTGACCAGGGAGTGTGATCAGGGAGCTGTGTGATCAGGAAGCTGTGTGATCAGGGAGTGTGATCAGGGAGCTGTGTGATCAGGGAGCTGTGTGATCAGGAAGCTGTGAGATCAGGGAGTGTGATCAGGGAGCTGTGTGATCAGGGAGGTGTGTGATCAGGGAGTGTGATCAGGGAGCTGTGTGATCAGGGAGCTGTGTGAATGTGTGAATGTGTCAGGAGGGGAGTCCAGCTCAGATTTTTGCGCGAGAATGTGACTTTAAGAAAGACAGGTCAATAAGGGGTTCATCCATTGCATTTAGTCAGTCTGCCAAATTTGCACAATGCCACTGCCTGGCGTTACCGACAAGCTCGTACCTTTCTGAGAAACAGGCCAGCAATAAGAGACATGAGCGAGGCCTGAAATAAGGCTCATAAGCGAGCATGGTTATAAATTGCTCAAGCACACAACCATGTTAACTAGACATGAGCACATCTCTTATTCCAAGCAAATCAATTAAAACAAGTGCTTTGTTACCAGCTTTGTTACCAGCTGTTTCATATTGCACTGTCTATTTGAAATAGGATCCTGACACTTATTTCACACCCACGCAGGCACCAGCTGCAGACTTCAAATCATCTCAACAAGCCATGGACCAGACTTTTACGCTCAGCAACATAAGCCCGCAAGTAGGGCAAGGCTTTAACAGGTGGGTGTGGATGTGGGTGCGGGCGGGTGTGGATGAGGTTTGTGAGAGCATGCATTCTTGCGTTTGCATTTCACGTAACGTTTCCAGCTTGCCAAATTCAATAGGACGTGTCACCATTGGATTCATTGTCCCCATCCCCCTCCTCCACGACTTGGACTTCAAATTTACTCAGCATGTGCGTACTCTAAGCTGGCACAGCGGAAGGGTGACTCTCAGGTGGCTGTACACAAATGCACAGAAAACTGCCTGCATCATTTTGGGCATTCCAGCACTTACGCTTGTACACACACACACACACACACACAACACACACACACACACACACGCAAACGCACACACACACACACACGCAAACGCACACACACACACGCGTTTACTCTGTAGGGATTACTGGGCTCGGTTTGAGCAGTTTATTAGAGGGGTCACCAGACGCTGCCAAGAAGTGCGGGTGGTGACGGGCCCCCTGTGGCTACCCTCCTTGGAGGACGGCAAATGGAGCATGCGTCACGACATGATCGGTGAGTCAGGCAAATATCTATCTGTTTTATGCTTTGACTGAGCATGCGCCATGATTGGTGAGTCAGGCAAAAACCGTTGCCCTGTTCATTCTGTGCCCCGACAACTGTATCAAGTGATGCACGGCAAGGTCCCTATCTGGGTAGCCGTTGCTGTTGCTATCAATCCAAGGAAGGCTAGAGTGCTCCTTTTAGGGGATATCATCTGCTTTTCGCCTGGCGCATCTAGTGTCGGGGAATGCACGATTCTATTGCACGTGGCTTATTAAGGTGCCTCTTTCTGTTAAACTCTCATTGTAGTGCTCCCTGTACCTCCCTAACGCAGGAACCCCCCCTTCCCTAGTGTCCGTGCCCACCCACTTTTACAAAGTGGTCACCGCTACTGGCTGCAAAGACGTGTCCACAGCCAAGGAAGATAGCCGCACGGGTGTGGCAGCTTTTGTGATGCCCAACGCGATTATTGACCCTAAGACGCCCTTGTCTGCCTTTGTGGTGCCCTTGGAAGCCCTAGAAGCTGCTGCGGGTAAGGGATTGATGACTCGAATTTGTCAGACCTTGCCTTTTGCGGCTGCCAATAGGCTAGTTGGTTCACAGCCCAGAAGTTGTCGAGCCTCGCTTTCTGGGACTGCCATCTCATTTTGAATTGATTAAGTCATAATTACTAGGGACACCCCTGTTGACCAAATTTTGAACCTGTTATAAAAGTCACTGCAGATTGTAAAGTGCCTCCCTTAGTCGGTCTTTTTAATGCCTTTGCAAGCCCCAAATAGATGGATGGAACAAATCTCACCCAAAGCCACAGGAGTAAGTGCCAAAAGCAGTTCCAAGATATTCCCCTGTGAAGGCTCTGTTGACTGAGGAGGTGGTGCTGGTTTTCTGTTAGTTTATACCTGCTTATTCCTGCGTTACTGTCTTGAGATTATTGTGTTGCTCCAAGCAACGGCTGAGGACTCTTCAACTTACCTCTTGCAAAGCTTATGAAGTGCAATTGGACTTATGTACATGCTACCTTTCCTGTCTCAAGCAAAGTGCGCTTTACATCTTTAGAACTCATCCCTCCTCCGACATATTCCCCAAAATTTATCCTCCAACTTCTAACATTCCTCCCAAAACACCTGGACAGGGGCACGTTTTTTCCCCGGCCTTGTAAGCAAGGGGGGTCGTCGTGTGCTTGACGATGCCGCAGCTGGGTACCGCACTCTAGGTATGTTTAAGCGTGCAGCCGAAACCTGGTTTGCATATGTTCTTTACATAAGCGCCGTATGTAGTCATGCAAAAATTCCAGGCAAGTGTAAAAGGGTTTAAAACAGGCATGGTCTTGTCTTCAGAAGCCAAGGCCTTTGCGGGCAATGACCAGCGTCGCCACAATTGACAGGGACCCATACTTGTACTTCTTGCGTTGCTGGGGTGATTTTGCTTTTGGCTGAGTGACTACTTCCTTCATATGCCTTTGATAACTTGCTTTGCAAGCTGCCTGACACAACGCACCAACGAATTAAGTCCTAGAGCGCCTAACCCCATCTTCACTGCTGCTTGCCGACAATCCTACCGATTTCTCGCTCACTTCACCAGCTAACCACCCCAATCTTAATTACTGCATGCCGACAGTCCTACAGATTTGGCTCTCTCTTTAGCAGCAAACCAAGTCCTAGCGCACCTAACCCCATCTTTACTGTTGCATGCCGACAATCCTACTGATCCAGCACTCACTTCACCTGAGTTGTGCTCACCTAACGTGACCTTGACCCTGGCTCAAACCCTGCAGGCCTGCAGCAGATGAAGCCCTTTGACCGCCTTAACTTCCAGCAGAAAATGCTGCCCTCCTCGACACAAGAAGCACCTCCTCGTCTCTCAGCCAGTGCCACATCCAGCCGGCAAGCCAAAGAAGCGATCAGCCTCCCCTCCACAAGCAGCAGTAGCCCCCAGTCCTCTGTTGCGCCCAGCAGCACAGGGAACGTGGTGGAGGAGGCTGCACCGGCCATAGTTGCTCCAAGGACGAAGCCGGGATTTGGCGTCGTGCACTTGTGTGTAAGTGGCACTCTTTGTTGTGCTTGCCTGCAGGCCACGTGCAAGCTGTTCGTGTAGATACCACTATGATGGTGTCGAGCACAGAAAGTACACGTAGATTTGTGACATTGGGCAGCAAGGAAGGCCTCCAACCTAGAACTTCATGCGCTCTGTACTCTTGCTCCTGATCAGTCTGTGTCAAATTCTGACAGCAGGGGAAGTGTTACAAGTTTGTCACTTAGTGCAGGGCATTCATTGCCCAAGTTTAGTAGGAGTCATGACGCAATGGCACAGATAATGCTTGCTGCAACTTCTCTAAGTGTGCTTTTATTTAACATACTCAAAAGGGCAGTCGCTGGAAGATGGTTGGTGCTGGGGTGTATACACCCATTCCTTAGACACTGCAAAGTTGTGTAAAAGCAAAACTTGAAAGCTTTGTGTATGCTTGTGTAGCAGGTGGGACCTTTCTAAGAACCTTAGTGCTGTCTGCTAATGTTGAACAGGCAATGCTCATGTAAATTGGCAGCTTGCAGGATCCAATAATGACTAAGAATGCCTTAGTGACCTTTGATTTCCTATTATGCCCATTCTGTCGTATACAAATGTACCTGTTTAAATTTGTTGCAGGAGGTAGAAGCGTGCCGGCTGCCTGTAGAGCGCTTCTGGGAAAATGGCGGCAATGGTAGCAGTAACGGTAACAACGGGGGGATTAAAAGTGCGGGACGTAAAGGCAACGGGAGAGGGAAGTAAGATTGCCAAAGCCCGCCGCCGTCTGATGGATTTGGCAGGGTTCGATTCTAGAGTTAGCTTTTTGCTACCTACTACTTGCCTTGAGAGCGGAGCTAATATCTAATATATGTAACTTTTGCTAGTTAGGCTTGACATGGGGTGTATGCTTTATACCCTTCAGGCAGATGAGGACCGCACCCACAATTTTGATGGATGGATGCAATTTTGTGCGAGTTTGCAAGCTTAGTGCCCTCAACCCACATCCCTTTTCTTCACCCTGTGATCTCCTGGTCCCCCCCTTTTTACCTCCAATGGTAGAGAGAGCTCTCTGCATCCATCATTGCGTGATCCAAGCATCTTTAAAGAATGCTCATTTCGCGTGTAGAGAGTGACTAGCTATTTAGTACGTATGGTTAAGTGATGTCCTTTTTAGTGTACTATGAGCGTCGCTCTTATCATAATAATATAGGTACTTAACTTCTTGGTGGGCAGGAAGTTTCATTATGATGCTGCTTGCTGTCCTGTTAACATGCTGGCTGTGTATGGTTCTTTCTTAACTTTGATCAATCTTATTAGCATCCAAGCTTGAAAATTCGGCCTGTTTTTGCTGGAATGTCCGCATGAACATCTTGTCAGCCTTCGCACACAGCACCAGCTTGTCCTCCCACCTCAGTATGAGGATAGCCCAACTCGTTTGAGGACTTCTTTGAGCCAACCAGATTTTTAGTGTTGCCTCCTTTGTGGCTGAGTGCCTAGCCCTTTTCTCCTTTATTTCTTAAAGCACCTTTTTGGTTACAGGCTTTTCCCTAGCTTCCACTCAGATGCCCCTCAGACTAGCAAATATAGCGATGTAAACTTACCTGAAAGGTTGGCCCTCCATAGGCATATATAGCAACGACCTTGCCTTACCTTATTATAGCAATATTTTCCTGGAGAGTTCTATCTTTTTTAGCATTCACCACTTTGCAGGGGACAACAATCTACTCAGTTGTAGCTACCAGCTAGTATGTCCAAGGTGCATTGCGTACTACCTAAAACGAAATGTTTGTTTCATATGAAATAGCATAAAAATTTGCTTGCCCAATCACGTGCATTTCAAAAATCAACGAGCAAAGTGTCAGGTTGAAAGGCATCACATGAGGATGTCCATACCAGACATGCCCTTTCCAGTACTGTTATCAACTCTCATCAGGAGCCGGTTTCAGGCCAAGCCTGCAACCCTCATGATCCCCATTGATTTTCCTTTCCTTCTTCGCGGTGGAGGAGCTTTACGGTACTCGGTATCAAAGTCGCTCCTTTTCCTTAATTAATGTGGGGAGTGGTTTTCACTGCCTGCGTAGTTTTTCTTTTCTTTCATCACATGAGGAGGACCAGGACCAAGGTTTCACAGAATGTATACAATGGGTTGCGTAGTCATACACAGAATTTTTCTTGGCGAATGGATTCCTGGACAAGGAGGTCCTCTAAGGTGTCACGAAGCTGCTACCCACGATTGCTGCAATGGGATGCACGCGCTGACTAGTGACTGATGTAAGTGGTTGGGCAGTGAGGGTGGTGCCCAGCTTGTCAAGGCGGATGTTAAAGACGCCACAGGCGGAGCTCTATTGGCATCACTTTGTGCGGAGGTGGTGGAGGCGTTGGACGGTGCAGATGAAGATGATGGGGAGGAGGAGGAGGGGGAGGAGGAGAAGGGGGAGGGGGAGGGAGAGGGAGAGGCAGCAGAGCATTTTGCAGCAGCAGCAGCGGCCGCAGGGGGAAAGGAGGGAGCCTTGGGCGTGGCTTTTGCAGGCTTCCTTTGCTTCCTTAGAGCAGCACGGGCTGGGCCAAACCTGTGTGCGCAACACAATCAAGCATTGGTGCAAGCCTATGTATGGGCGCATTTGAATGTGTATGTGTGTGTGTGTGCATGTGTATGTATATTAGGGCGGAGTCTGTGTCATAATATGCGTCTTATAAATAAATGTGTGGGGAAGAAGGGGCTGTAATGGGGTTCCAACTACCATCAGATACAACTCTGCTTAGAGGCCTGCATGAAGACGACAAATCCTCATATATGATTGTTTCCTTTACACGATACAATCAAGCTGTAGCGTCCCTAAGAAAGCAGGCAATTGATGCAAAAAGTACATCATATTTAAGATCAATTGGCAAAATAAAACACAACACAGCAAGTGTGTCACTTTCCTAGCCTGGCTAGGAGTGCAGTAGATTGTGCGTTACTAGATGTTACTAGCTGTTCAAAGGGTGTGAGTTACTAGTGGTGTTTGTTCTCCTAGTAGTTTGTGCGTTACTAGCTGTTCAAAGGATGTGAGTTACTAATGGTGTTTGTTAGTGTTTGTTCTCCTAGTACTTTGTGCGTTACTAGGTGTTCAAAGGGTGCTACTCACTCAAAGTCTGGCTCGTCTGTCAACTGCTTCAAGTCTTCCACAATTTCATACACTGCCATCGGCCGGCCCAGCTCTTTGGACCTGCAAAAAGGGGGTCCAGAGGGTGATAGGGCGCGTCTGCGTCTGAGCAGCAACCACCCTGCACTTACAGGCAGGAAGCCATCCTTAACAACCTCTGCTATGCGCTTCTGCTGCTGTAAATGCGACACTTGCCAACTCATCACCTGTTTTCTCCGTGTCAATACGATATTCAGACTCATGCTGTTCAGGGCACCAACAATGCACCCTACCTCCTGCACTCCTCCACTCCTGCACTCCTGCACAAACACTAAATTAAACACACGCAAACTTGCCATCTGCCCAGATTCTACACCAATATGCACCAATGCCATTGCCAACACTACTTCAAGAGCCAAGATCACTGCATTTTCCTGTTGGTACCAATTTGTAGAGGATATGAAGGCAAACTGTAACTGTGCTGCAAACAATTTTTTACCATTTGTCTCTGAATAAAATCTGTCCGCAGCCATTATATAACATGTAACAATACGCTCTCTCGCTAAGAGCACACTGAAACTCTTGCCCCACCTCTGCGCCATGTTTGCAAAGGCCTCCTGCTCTTCAGCAGTGCCTTTTAGCCACGACTTGATGATGGCAGCGATCTTGGCTGGCTGCGTCTCAAACGTGCCCACCCCGTTCTCTATCACGTATGGGATGTTGCCCTCCTCCTGCACCCATACACAGAGGATCAGGAGCAATCAGTAATGCACCCACAGATATGGCACCTAGGCTCTCTCTCTCTCTCTCTCTCTCTCTCTCTCTCTCTCTCTCTCTCTCTATATGTATATTATATATATATATGTATTATAGGTCCATTGCATTGCACAGACCGTTAACAAGGGCACCAGCATACCGACCACAGTGAGGTAGAGTGAACAAGCTGGCAGGGGAACACCAAGGAGTTCACACCGGTATAACAAACCCACCTGCTGACACCCCCCCCCACATACACACCCGTATTCACATACGGTACCGACCGTAATTACGCCGTACAGTACGGTCCAAATTACGGTCAATTAAAATTACGGTGTCAGACCGTACAAGGACGGTGCCACCGTACAGTACGATTTTGACCGTAATTTGGCCGTTTGGCTCCAAAACAAATTTTCTTTTTGCAACAATTGTTTATGGATAAAACACAAATTATCAACCAGGAATCAAGTACTGCGTCCGACTTCGAGTTTCCATGCAAGCCACTGCTGGGCCCACCCCCGAGCTGATGCAGACCCAACCCAGCCTCAGGGCTGTTCAGGCATTGTGTGGCGTCAGCACATAAGAGGAGCATGCTGGAGGTGGAAATGGGAGGTGTTTGGGGCAGTAAGGCCTTTCTGAGGCCAACTTTGCACCGGCAGTGCCAGCCCCCCCGCTGATGCATCCCCAACCCAGCCTTAGGGTCGTTCATGGAAGCATTGTGTGGCGTCAGGACATGGGAGGAGCACACCGGGGAGCGAAAATGGGAGGTTTTGGGGTGGAGAGACCTTTCTGAATCCATTTTTGCACCGGCAGTGCCAGCTTGGCACCGTACCGTACACCGTACAGTAAATTGCCAGAATTACGGTAAATTACAATCCTCCAAAATCGTAATTACAAATTAATTTACAAAAATTCGGTACGTACAGTAAAAAGCGTATCGTACCGAACACCGTTAAGTGCACAGGCCTGCCCGTATTGCAAGCCCGCATCCACTTGACATACACTAGGATATATACATTCACACACTTGCAAACACACACAGACCAGCAAGGCGGCCATGCCATCATCAAGACACGTGGGCATACATGTGTGTCACCTTTCAAGCAGGCGCAAAGTTGAACGCACCTGGCAAGGCACGTTGCCATTCAGAAGGATGGGCAGCCCTGAGATCAGCGCCTCAGCTATGGTTCCTGGCCCTGCCTGTGTGGCAAACGCAAACACAGTCATGTGCACCAGCGCAAGTGCAGATACAAATGTGCACAAATGCAAACACAAAAGTGCTTACGCGCAAGAATGCAGGAACTAGGGTATGCCGGATCTGTGTACGCACAACGCATGTGACTAGGGTTGGCCAGAACCCATATACGGTGCATGTCCGGTATTTTTTGCAGGGATTTCATCAAACATACGGTCATATACGGCGCATATATACAGTTCTGGCCAACCCTATATATGACTGTATGCACGGTAAGTTCCCTGCTTAAAACACCGTGTATACACCAGAGACGGATTCATGTATGGTTTTGGCCAACCCTAGCAAATACAATTGCGTGCACATGTGTTGCGTTGGATATTCACAAACACGCTTGGCAGATCTCACGCAGGCATCAAGAATGTGGAGGGCAACACGCATGTATCACACAACACAGATAGACGCAGGCTTCTCACAGGCGTCAGGGCTGTGAAACACACACACACAGAAAGGCCTGTAGCAAAGAAAAGGATTGAACAACAAACAACCATCCACAGAGGACGTACGACGCCCTGCACTGAAGTTGCACATGCCCGTCCATGTGTATGTCCGTATGCAAAGCACCTTACCTTGGTGATGATGCAGTCGCATGCGCCCATCCATTCATGGATGTTGTTCACAAATCCGCAAGCCTTAACAGGCATGCCACCTGGGGGGGTTGCTGTTGACAGCCTTCCGAGCAAGCGTGCATTGCGGCCACAGATGACAACCACCTGCAATGCACACACAAGAGAGAGTGATGCGCACATGTACGTGGGCCTGTATACGTGCATAGAGCGTCCAGCATGGTGTCATGTACAATTGTGTTTGCTTTACGCTTGAGGACACCTGCGAGCCTTGTACTGAGCAAGTGCCTCTTTCAGCCCTTCCTGATTTGAAACTACAACAAGTAGGATTTGGAACTACATGCACCACACGTGAGGGAGCTACAACTCCTAGAAATAAATAAATATTCAATGAGCTGTACTTGGAACTACAAGCACCACACGTGAGGGTGAGTCACTTGTGACCAATACAAGCACTGACGGAGAGGAGACTACACGCACCGAGGGAGACAACAAGCACTGACAGAGACTACAAGCACTACACGTGAGGGACGACCACACTCCTGACCACCAAGCCTGGTAACACGGTTGGCCAGGATAACGTATGAGCACTGTACATGACCAATGGTATAAACCGAAGTTTTCAAGCTCCTGTGTATGCACTATGTGTGGTTTTGGCCAACCCTACTTACAGCATGCATGCCTTACAGTTTATCCACCTTGTGCTCCTCACCCAATTTCTACAACATACGCACAAAAATGTACGTAGGCCAACCTGGGCATTCCTGCGCTTCCTCACCTGCGCAGTGGGACCGAGCTCCTGCCCCAGCTTAGCTACAGTGACCTCCAAGGCGCCCATGCCTTCACCACCCCCCACCAACAAGATGGCCGGTAGCCCGGGGTCTAAGCCCAACCGCCGCCTCATGGCTCGTCGGTTGGGGAGGCTGTTTGAGAAGAGCGGCCGAATGGGTAGGCCTGCATGCATGTGGTTGCATGACTCTGTTCAAGGAACGAGTGCTGACAAGGAAGGGTGTAGGGGGGGAGGCGTGCAAGGAAAACGGTCAGATGGGTAGGCCTGCATGCACGTGGTTGCGAAATGTGGTTGTATGGTAGTGTTTGGAGGTGAGTGCTTGCTGGGGAGGGCGTGTGGGTAAAGAGTGGTGTGGGTGTGGG
>Ga0307963_1004261_pt1 | contig 11382 bp, 8 predicted proteins | sample OrgLakmetagen594_FD_201829 | JGI IMG/M metagenome (GOLD analysis project Ga0307963, IMG submission 201829) | Saline water microbial communities from Organic Lake, Antarctica - #594 | ecosystem: Environmental > Aquatic > Non-marine Saline and Alkaline > Saline | place: Antarctica: Organic Lake...
ATGAGGAGGGAGAGGAGGAGCGGCGTGCGAGGGAGACAAGGGGGGGGGTAAAGAGGGTGGGCTCCAGTAAGAAGTGGGACGCTGCAAAGCCTGCCGCATTCGCACCGGGGAGTGAGTTTGATAAGCCAAAGCGGTCTCCGGCGGTGGTCGCGGCCATGAGTGGACGCACCATGCTGCGACAGGTGCGTGCGTACAGTCAGGGTTTGCAGTTAGTGTGGTACATGTAGGGTTGGCTAGAGCCATAAATATATATATACGGTGTTAGTACGGTGTTTTTTGCTGGGATTTCATCAAATATACGGCCATATACAGTGTATGTAGGTAAACAGTTTTAGCCAAACCTAGGTATATGGTGCGTGCATCTTCCATGCACTAAAACTGCCTCATTATCCCCCCACCACTTCTTTTTTACTGCACATTACATTGAGTAAGCTTCCCCTTCTTGCTTTTCTCTGCACAAGGATCTCTAGTTATTCGATTCCCCTGCACAAGGATCACTAGCAAGCCTCTGCATCTGCATCAGCCAGACGTCACTGCTCATGTCACTCAGCTACAAACTGAGGATGTGGGTAGATGTTTCTATTATCCTACGCCTTGCAGATCTAGTGGAAAGCAGCTTGTGTGTTATACATCTGCTTCCCAAGTCCGTCGCGTCCATCATGATAGTTAAACTAGTTAGAGACACTGGCATTAAGTACAAAGCTGCCTGACTGCGTGCAATCACTTTTGATCACAAGGGCACAGGTGAAAGGTGGGATGTGTTTCCTCTTCCTTACGCACTGCAGGTGAGCCTACCTGGAAGGCACTTTCAGCGATTAATTCCATCTATGAATGCAAGCAACAACACGGACCCTGATAACCTGGACCTTCCTAGATTTGGACAATGACAACGCCCTTGGCTGAGTTTGCTGTTGTCAAAAAGCTGTGTGGGAGAGGTAGCAAATGCTTCTTTCTGTTCTCAACTTACATTGTCTCACTACTTCTGTAATAGACTGCCTCAGATCTCTCTATTTTTTAGTGCGGTAGATGTCACTTGACCACGCAGCTTAGAAGCCAATTGTTTTTGCACTTTGTTATGAGCGACTGGGTTGGCTCAATTATGTTGTAATTTATGAGAACGACCTTTAGATCAGTAAGGAACGTGAAAATGGTGGTAGTGACGGCTTATGCAATTTAGTCAGTACTAGACGAGGTTATTGAATGATGTGCCACAATTTGATTTGATGCACGATTTTATAGCAATATGAGGCTCTTTGAGCCAGAAACTTGTAGATTTGAAAAAGACAAGGATGCGCAGATAGTGGAAACACTGTCGGCATGACTAGGAAAGATTGTTGTGTTCTTACTACGCATGGATGCAGAGCCACACAGCATCCCAGCTGGAGAAAATAAGAGAAAGCTGTCATAGCCCAAACTTGCAACCCGTGCTTGAGCTGGTGTCATGATTTGTCGTGACAAAGGGCTTCTAATGGGACCCAAATGGTTAGGAGGCAGAGCCTATCTCCTGAGACCTGCACCAGGAGTATTGCTCAGTATTTTGGAGGGTTGCTGTCAGATCAGATTACCGTCACTGCAAAGTAAAAGACTCAGCACATTTACAATCATTGCCGTCAATGCCACGTCTGGTTGTTTTTTGTTGTGGACATGCTTTTTTGGTATGTAGGCTTCGTTTTCTCACTAGTGCTGTGGCTGCAGGCATACTTTTATTCCGAGGCCGTGCAGTGGATTTGTTGTATGGCTGCTGTAGATGGTGCCTTGTAGGTTGGTTTGGAGGATTTGGTGCTTCCCTGTGTGCGTGAGCGAGGCAGCTTGTTGTCAATTGTTCTTGCGCCCTTTTTGCTCGCTCTTTGGATATGAGAAGTGTCTATAATACAATACTTGAGTTTGATCAGAAGCAACTGCGTAGGTGAAAATTTCACGGGAACTCACGGCACACCTGAAATTTTGTCCATTTTACGGTATTCTTTTAAAGTTTCTTGATGTAGCTTTACTTTGATGACGACGAGTGGGGACATGACAGGCCTTCCTGCTGCCGAGGAGCATCAGGAGCTCGAGCTCGAGAGCTTCTCAAGAGCTGTTTTGCGGATGAATCCCATGTGGCTGCTTACAAGTGGGCCACAAGTTTTTGCTGCACAGGTAACAAGCTTGCACCACTAATACTGTTCCGGCGCCCTCTTAACAGTGCGTGCAAGCATGCGAGCGGCCAGGCCCTCCGTGCAACTGCTGCTTCTGAGGAGTTGCATGACTGTATTTTCCTGCATTTTTTAACCTGCCCAAATCACGGCCCTGCACAAAGAGGGAACGAGGGAAAGCCGGGGGGAGGGACGCGTTGGGCATAAAATTCATCAGTCTTCGCATAATACTATTGGCTGGAAGGTCCTTAAAGAGTTAAGTGTTGCAAAAGATAAGGAGGTCCTTAGGGAGCTCGATCAAATCTACAAACCTCCATAGCCTCCTTTCCCACGGAGGCCTTTAAGGAGGTCCGTAAGGAGGTTTATTAATCCTCCGTATGGAGGGGGGGACTCCAATAAGGGGAATTCAGGGTGCCTAGAAACAACTCACATCGCATGATGCAAAAGCACCCTACATGAACAAAGGGCAACAAAGTTCTGCGAAACGTGTGAGGATTGGGTTGAGATCTGCATGCTATTCATTCAATCAACTTTAGGTGCAGCAGTTGCCCCCCACTTTCCCTCGTGGACCCGAAGGCGTGCTAATGTGGGCACCACTCAACCGCTGGCACCTTCTGGAGGAGACCAGGGCGCAGCTTCTTCAGAGCGTGGAAAGGCCCTCGCAACTTTCCTGGCAAGAAGAAGTGTGGGCAGACAGGCGAAGTGCTTTGGACCTGGGTGATGGCCTCGTGTCCATCCATCTCTCCAGAGCATCTGGATCTCTTTGGACGGCCATCAAACCCACCGACCTTGCAGGTGACTTGCGCTAGCATGGCTGGTTTTGCCCTCAATTCTTCAATTTTTAGAATCAGCGTGGTGCACCCCAGCAGATCAGCCTTTTCCTGTTTCCATCAGCACATTATCAGGCTTGTGTGTGTGTGTGTGGCCTGGGTTTTGAAGCCTTGGGCTAAGCCTTTCTCTAAAAGCAAGGGTGATGACACCTAAAGCCTAAAGCCAGGGTGCTCCAGCCTAGTAGGGCCAACACAACTGGCACAGGGCGAATTGTGAATTTGTGCTTGACTGATGTTTAAAAGCCTTGAGCAGTGCGCATTGTAAAATGAAATGTAAGGACGCAAATATGTGCGCTTACGCTCACCTAGAATTGCACTTTCTCAACCGGCACAGAGCGCATGGCATCGCACACCAACGTCTGCCTGTTTGTGTGCGCTGCAATTGGCTTGCCTCAGATTGCTTGCAGCTCGGTAACTATAACATAACATACTTGCTCAACCACAGTCATCAGCAACCACTGTGTAAAGGAGGAGTGTGACTGGCCGCAAAGCTCAGCAGCGTTGGTGTGTGTCGAGGCCATGCCTCAGTCAGATGATGGCGATATAGCACTCAAGGTCACGCTCTTTGCACCAGAGGGTAGCGCCATGCACAGCGCACTACATTTGGGCGAGGAGGGGGTAAGCGAGAAGAAGTGGGGGCAAGAGAAAGCGGGGGCAAGCCGTGGACGCTTTGAGGAGAGGAATGCAGTCTGGAATATTGCAGTGGTCGGGAGCGCAGCCACGGCTGGGCGTGTGTGGATTGCCCTGCAGCAGGCACAGACGTACGCACAGCAGCTGCAGCAATGCAAGGGTAGTGGATCGCAGCAGAAAGGGCAGCAGAATATCCCTAAGATACTTCTTAGAGTGCTTCCTGCAGACCCGTCTGACTTCCCCCAGCTCAGCACCGGCTCAGCCCCAGCAGCGCTTTCCAGCAGCAGCGACGACGACAGCTGCAATAGTGATGATGGGGCAGCAGACTCCTCTCCACACAGCAATCTTAACAAAAGTCAGCAAGAGGCAGTGCAGCAGGTGGTGTCTTCACGCAGGAAGGGGCATGTGCTTCTCATCCAAGGTCCTCCAGGTAAGGATGATCATCACACCTGTTGTCATCACCCCCTTCAAATTAGAATAAATATAGTCTAAGGAAAAAAAGAGAAAGCTCCAATCAGAATAGTGTGCAACCTCCTCGGGTGCTTGTCTCTTAATGTATATTTCAGGCATGAGCAAAGAAATAATGAAAAGAAGAGTAACACCGCCAATGGCAAAGGCTGTGTACTATCTCAGGCAGACAAAGATTGCGCAAACGATTGTGCAGAGGTAACGTGCAGTTGTCCTCTAAAGGTGAAATGCCACACTTTAGCTGACCCTTGAATAGATGTATCGTATTATCATATCTCTCAGAGACAGTCAAGGGGAAGACCACCTCCTTGGTTGATTGATCTGGGTATAGGTGTGGGCTGATCGATCTGGGTATAGGTGTGGTCTGATCGATCTGGGTATAGGTGTGGGCCTATTGATCGATCTGGGTATAGGTGTGGGCTGATCAATCTGGGAATGGGTGTGGGCTAATTGATCGATCTGGGTATAGGTGTGGGCTGCCAGGGCAGTTCTCCACTTTCCTTTCATTTCCGTCTCACCCCTTTTTCCTCTTTCTACCTTGCCTAGGTACGGGAAAGACTTCCACTATCGTCCAGATGCTGCAGCAGCTTGCCAGGAGGACCTCCGTTCTGCTTTGCGCCCCCACCAACATTGCAGTGGCGGAGGTTGCCACTCGACTCCTTGCCAAGATTGATAGCAAGGTGTGTGCATGGCAATCAAGCACGGAGCAATCCTGCTGCCAGTGTGCTTAATTAGGTCGCCCCCCCAGAAATGAGGGTCTGCTTTTAGAAAACCTTGATATGCCAACTTCTCTTTAAGTCGCACTGTTTCCAAATACTTTGCTGAAGACCTGTTCCATAGAGCCTCAGTCATTGCATAGATCAAAAACAGTGTGTGTGTGTGTGTGAGTGTGTGTGTGGTGGGGTGCGGAAGGCAGAGCAAGGGGATACCCCAGTACAGGAGGGTGTCAAAACTGCCCATATTTTAACTCCCAAACATTAAGAATACAGGCACGTTTAGGAAGCATCCTGCACCTTCAAATGAACAGGAGAGGAGGGTTGAAAAATTAAAGATGTTTGGAATTGAAAATGGTGCAATTAGGCCAGTTGTTGATCGTGGATGAGCAGAAATGTAAGCTAGTTCACACCAAGGCCGTTCTGCACACATCCAACAACACTGTAACGCTACTTAACACTCATTTTCCAGCCTAGTTATATGTTTCCTCGGTATGGTATGACAAAGTTCAGATGCCAAGCCGACCAATTAAAAGGTATTTTGGGGCCGTCCTTCACCAACCTTTTGGAGTTAAAAACGCAGGAGTCCTGTTCCCTGATGATGTCATCCACATTCCTTCACAAACCTTTTAGAGTTTAAAACGCAGGAGTCCTGTTCCCTGATGATGTCACCCATTTTCTCAGTAGTTTGGGAGTCTTGAGGTTCCAAAGCGATTTTTTTCATTGATTGATCCATGTTTCCTACTGCCTACGGTTTTTCCTTTTGTCTTAGGAGTCAAACTTGAACCGTGGAGATGTGATCCTTTTGGCAAGCGAAGACCGCGTGAATCCAGGCAGCACCCTGGACGCAATTTGGAGCAGCAGCAGAGCTCGTCGCCTTGCTGGTGGGACTTCATGGTTTTTAACGGCACTGCTATTTGGTGTAAGACATTGCTGCTCTGTTTCCTGAGTAGATTTTGTTTCCTAACAATCAAAATAAACACACACAAACACACACACAATTGCACATACAATTACACACACGCACTTACATATACTTGCTAACACACACCTGCGTGTAGGTGCACTGAATGGCCGCACTTTAATGCTGCAAGGCGAGCGCTTGCGTAAACTGCTCACAAAGGGCGCTGAAATGCATGCAGCTGAAGCTTCGTTGGCAGAAGAAAACAGAAAAGGCAAGAGATCAGCGGAGGAGGCTAAGCAGAAGAAGATTCCTAGTCTGCATGCCTGGCTTGGCCCGCAATTGCTGGGTGCCAGCACCACCGCTGCAGCTGCAGCTTTAACGCTGTGCGATGACTTACCCTCTGCACTGCAAGGTAGGTAGATAGCTGGCCAAGCTGAAAAGGATGTCTGGACTGGACGTTTGGGTTGGGTTTAAAGAGCAAGAAGGAAACACAAGAAGTTGATTGTGATTAGAGTAGCATACGTGCATACATACGCACATACATACATACCTCCTCATCCACATTAATTTTCCTTTCCTTTTCACGGTGGAGGAGCTTTATGGTACTCGGTACCAAAGTGGCTCCTTTTCCTTAATTAATGTGGGGAGTGGTTTTCACTGCCTGCGTACTTTCTTTTACTTAATTCTTTACATACAGACAGGCAGGCAGGCAGGCAGGCAGGCAGGCAGGCAGGCAGGCAGGCAGGCAGGCAGGCAGGCAGGCAGGCAGGCAGGCAGGCAGACAGACAGACAGACAGACAGACAGACAGACAGACAGACAGACAGACAGACAGACAGACAGACAGACAGACAGAGACAGACAGACAGACAGACAGACAGACAGACATACAGACAGACAGACAGACAGACAGACAGACAGACAGACAGACAGACAGACAGACAGACAGACAGACAGGCAGACAGGCAGGCAGGCAGGCAGACAGGCAGGCAGGCAGGCAGGCAGGCAGGCAGGCAGGCAGGCAGGCAGGCAGGCAGGCAGGCAGGCAGGCAGGCAGGCAGGCAGGCAAGCAGGCAGGCAGACAGACAGGCAGGCAGGCAGGCAGGCAGGCAGGCAGGCAGGCAGGCAGACAGACAGACAGGCAGACATACTTGCCCACACGCATACACAAAAGCACATAAGCGAGCATGTTTGGCGGATGGGTGCGCCGCACTTGCAGAGAACTTCCTCAACAAGCACATGGCGCATGCTACACACACAAATGTTCACTTGCAGAGCGGGGTGCCCAGCAACACTTGCGCAGCTTGCAAGACAGCCTCGTACGCTTGCAGACAGCATGGCATGCGATGGGATTCATTAGTGGTCCTGATCTGGAGGTGAGTAGATATTAATCTGCGTCTCCTTATGGCACAACCTAGCCTAGCCAGCCATGTGCCCCCCTCGTGGTGAAGCTCGACCAATACTCGCTGCACTTGCTTTCAGGACCTGCTCAACAGTATTGAGCAGCCAAGGCCAGAAAGCTGCTCAACAGAGCCTAAGTTTGCCTTTGTGAAGGCCGCACAATCGCTGCTGCTGCCAAGCGCATTTGCTGCAAAGCACACTCTGGGACCGCAGCCTGTTTCTGAGCAAAAGCTTGAGCAGCTGTGCCTTGCTTGTGCTACAGTTGTATTCAGGTAGGTGGCCGTTTCTAAATGGACACTGTGATAAGACTAGGTATTGCGCTGAAATGGATGCATGGATGATGGACGCATGGATGGATTGTAATAAATGGAATTCAATGATAGGACGTTAACAATTTTGTGTCAACTCTGGGCGCAGCTTTTGCTTCCTTTGCTGCAGCACCAGGGATAGAAGGAATGCACTGTTATCAAAAGGAAGTATAGCCTTGTTAAAAATGCCTTCTAAGAAGTCAAGCTTCTCATATGAATGAACAACTCGTGGACTTAACAAAGAACTGCTTATCTCCTGTATACCTATTTTTTTATCAGTGGTAGATTCATGGGTAAAACATACTATGTACACTATCGTTTTGACCCTTCTGTCTTTACCTTTGCAGCACCGTGGCTTCAGCAGGCCGTCGCGTCTTGCAGCGTAGCCGTGCTTTAAACTGGAAGGAGCAGGAGCGAAATCAATCTGTAAAAGCTGCAGCTCATACTGGATTTGGGGTCTGTGTCGTGGGTGCGCAAAGGCTTGTCAGGCATTCCTGGGAGGAGAGCTCACATAGAATAAATGAGCATATGCTTGCCGTTGTAAGTTCATCCCTCAGGAATTTCAGATTGTGGCTATCTATGTCGGTGTAAGTACTCCCCCTTGTGAATCCCAGACTGTGGCCACCCATGTCGATGTAAGTCCTTATTAATTTCCAGACTCATGGGAATATATGTTATTGGTCTGGCCATCCTACATGCCGATGATGCGTTTTTTAAAACTAAAGAATGCCAAGTTACAGACAACAGATCACACAGCTGTTCTCATGAACACCTCGCTTGTATCTGCCCACAACACGACCCCACTCCTTCATAAACCACTCACTCACTCACTCACTCACTCACTCACTCACTCACTCACTCACTCACTCACTCACTCACTCACTCACTCACTCACTCACTCACTCACTCACTCACTCACTCACACACTCACTTACTCACTCGCTCCACTACCCCCCCCTCCACACACATACACAGATGAGGCATGCCAACTCGTAGAAACAGCTATTGTGCTCATGGTACGTTATCAGGTTAGGTATTGGCTTTCTTGTCATTAGGTTTGGTATCGGCTTAACAACCTTTGAAAGGCACGATACAGATCAGCTCATGATTGAAAACGTATTAGTTCAATTGAGATCGAGCAAAGCCTAGCCTCTTCACTTACAAGAAAAGGCACGCTATGCACAACAATAGTGATTGTAAACCACAGTGTTGGCATGGGTGCGTTTGCACACAACCTTCCCAACTCCAACCAAGTGGTCATTGTTTGCAAGCGCAAGGGGGTTGCAGTCCTTCCTTAATTTTGCTGGGTGTGTTAAACCTATGGACGTAGCCTTTTTTCTTGTTTGTTAGACCAGCGCAACAAAAAGCGTGAATGATGAATGAAAGGCCCACAAGGGCCTTTCATTTGCAGGTTTTGTATTCCTCACATACACACTGCAGATCTTGCTACCTTTTCCATTTCCTGACTCAGGGCTTTCACCTGCCGCTGTTGGTCCTGGTGGGTGACCCACAGCAGCTACCCTCGATAGTGATCAGCCAGCTTGCTGGAAGCAAGGGCTACGGGCGGAGTCTTTTTGAGCGTCTGTACACGGCCGGCGTGCCAACTCACATGGTGAGAGGCCTGTTCAACGTGATGCGTAAACTCCTGCTATATCTGACTGCGTTCACTACCTTCGTAAGCACACATCTGGATTGCTAGGGACTGCTTTATGCTACACTACACATGACTGCAGTTTTTGGCAACTCCCAAATGTTTCAACTGTTTATCCGGAACTGCTTTGCTTTTTGCCCGTGCAGCTAGACACGCAGTATAGGATGCATCCTGAGATAAGCGCCTTCCCTTCAGCTGCCTACTACAACAATCTGGTACGGGCTGAAGAACGCTGCACCCGCTGCATCTTGTTGCATTTGGAATTTCCAGCCTGTGCACTGACATGCTGAAATTCATACATATGCCTTAAGTGTAATCTGCGTGATTGCAATCAAAAAACACCTGCAGCTCAGCAACGGCCCCAACGTGGTTGGCGAAGCAGGGGCATTGCGCCCATGGGCCTCTTTTCTGGCTAGGACATCCTTGTTTGAGGTCAGCAATGGATCTGTTCACCCTTGTCCCACAGGGACTCAAAATACATGAAGACATTTGCAATGGGCCAAACACAGTGCTGATTGTACGCCTTGAGTGCTGTAGTTGTGACAGACGCATATATATATATATATATATATATATGAGTTATGTGCCCATTTGTGCATCCTTCACAGCACCTCGCACATTTTCACCTTACCCTTGGGTAGAAATGGAACGTGTGGTCTCACACACACACACACACACACACACTCACACACGCATACACACACAAGCACCTACGCTATACGTGATCAAGAGTGTTGTCATGGGCATGAACTCAGCAGTGTGAAGCTAGGCACGCCATAGTGTTTAACAACATTTTAACAACAACTACTTTACCACTACTTTACTGCTTCAGGCACTAGGACCTTATGCATTCATCGACGTGTCTGCTGGACGAGAGTCAATTGAGCACGGTGGCACAAGCTATTTTAACAGTATGGAAGCAGAGTGTGTGGCTTCACTGGTCAATGCTCTACGCCAGGGCATCCAAAATACGGTTGCCTCTGAGCTGCCCATGTCTGTGGGAGGTGAGAGGGTCTGTAAGGAAAACGTAGTCTGACATGGGTGCGTCTATAAAGGACGGTAGATACAGGGAACGAAGTCGAGACTACTAACGTCTTCCGCAGAGAGGAGGCACTGTACCCTTCAGACTAGTACCTACTCTTCAGACTAGATACGGATAATTGAAGGCAAGATTACTAGCGTCGTACGCAGAGAGGAGGCACTGTACCCTTCAGACTAGTACCCATAGTAGAACAACATCAAGCAAAGCAAGGTTTCAGGAGCAAAACATGGTTGGTTGGCACCAGGTTGCTGCTCACGCCACTCAGAGGTTGCTGCTCACGCCACCACTCAGCCCTTGAAAATTGCAGCACCTACTATCCTTCCTCCCTCGTTGCCTTGCAGTGATCTCTCCCTACAAAGGTCAGATCAAATTCATATCGAGGCTCTTCAACGTGCCTCCCTCCAGCCGCTCTTCTGCTGCGTCCAGCGAGTGCATGGTGTGGGATGGTAGCAAGATTAGTCTGCAGATAGGGACCGTGGATGGTTTTCAGGGCAGGTAAGTTTGATATCGTATGCCCGTGCCAGTGTGGCCGGCCAAGGTGCTGCTCTGCCCTTTGTCTTGACGCTTGTCACACAAACACACACACACACACACACGCACACACACACTCTCACACACACACACACACACGCACACACACTCACACACACACACTCACACACACAGCGGGTCCATCTTCATGATTGTGAATTTGTGCTACTGCATTTGTAGGGAGGTGGATGTGCTGATATTTACAGCAGTGAGAAATAACTACATGAAGAAGATCGGCTTTGTGGAGGAACGCTGGCTATTCATGTTTTACTAACGTTCTGCTGAGCACTGCCCACCTGCATATTATTCATGCAGCTGTTGTTCACAAACTGAGTGCGTGCACCTTGCGCAGAATGTCAACCTATTATGCAACTGTTTCTCACAAACTGTGTGCGTGCACCTTACCGCAGAATGCCAACCGCCAAAATGTTGCTATCACCCGTGGACGGCATGCTGTGTGGATACTTGGCTCCAAGCAGACGTTGACTGACAACCAGGTTGGGTAGTTCCGGTGCATGTGTAGTTTTTTTTTCTTGGCGTATGCAGTAAGGACAGCAGCAGCAGCACTCCGCGGTTTCCTTCATTGCAACGAAATCATGCTTCCTTTGTGCTTTTGTGCTTTCTTGCAAGACTGTGAACCGGTGGCACTTCTTAGCAGGTGTGGAGGCGGTTGGTCACCAATGCAGAAGAGCGGAAGTGCGTTTTTCATGTGGACCAGGTACACCAATTTATGCAAAGTGTATATTTTATATCGCACTTATGGGCTATTCACAG
>Ga0307963_1004263_pt1 | contig 11380 bp, 14 predicted proteins | sample OrgLakmetagen594_FD_201829 | JGI IMG/M metagenome (GOLD analysis project Ga0307963, IMG submission 201829) | Saline water microbial communities from Organic Lake, Antarctica - #594 | ecosystem: Environmental > Aquatic > Non-marine Saline and Alkaline > Saline | place: Antarctica: Organic Lake...
TTGGTGGGGCCAGCAACGCACACATGTAGCAATTGATGCGCTCATTCATTCTTCCTTTGGCCCAGCTGAGAGCTGCGGTGCGTAGGTGATGTGCAAATAGTGCATGATGCATTGGTGGGGCCAGCAACGCACACATGTAGCATTTGATGCATTTAGGGAGCCAGCCGTGCACGAGCAGCCGTTAATGCGGTCATTCATTCTTTATTTGGCCCAGCTGAGAGGTGCAGCGAGAGGGGCGACACCACAGGGAAAACGTGGTATATGCAAAAGGCGACGCTGACGCTCCCCACACCTGGTGTTAAAAATGAAATGCATTCATGGTTTAATGTGTGATATTTATGCAAACTGTCCAGACTGTCCAGACTGTAAATTGACACTGTCCAAACTGTCGAGGCTGTATATGCATAGGTTTGGCCAGATCCACATATAAACGGTGTAGGTATGTACGGTATGTTTGGCAGGGAAACCACCAATGGCATGGTCAGTGTGTGTAAGCTAACAGTGTGTGTGTCTCTGGTCAGTTTATGCTAACAGTGTGTGTATGCTAACAATATGTGTGTGTCTCTGGTCAGTATATGCTAACAATGTGTGTATGCTAACAATATGTGTGTGTCTCTGGTCAGTATATGCTAACAGTGTGTGTATGCTAACAATATGTGTGTGTCTCTGGTCAGTCTATGCTAACAGTGTGTGTGTGTCTCTGGTCAGTTCATGCTAACAGTGTGTGTCTCAACAGTGTGTCTCTGGTCAGTGTATGCTAGCAGTGTGTGTGTGTCTCTGGTCAGTGTATGCAAACAGTGTGTGTCTCTGGTCAGTTAATGCAAACAGTGTGTGTCTCTGGTCAGCTTATGTTCACAGTGTGTGTATGCTAACAGTGTGTGTGTCTCTGGTCAGTTCATGCTAACAGTGTGTGTGTTTCTGGTCAGTTAAACTGAACAATTCAGGTAGTAAGGGGTCATTGGCATCTGTATAATTCAAGTCAATTGTGAATCACGTCAATTGAAATTCAAGTCAATTGTAAACCACGCCACTCGGCTGTGCATTTCAAATCAAACCGTGCTGCATCCGCTTCTTTTGGTGTTTTGAGAGTGCATTTCAAATCAAACCGTGCTGCTTCCGCTTTAATGGCATTTAGAGAGCGCATTTCAAATCAAACCGTGCTGCTCCCGCTTTTTTTGGTGTTTTGAGAGTGCAGTGCAGATCACGGCTCTTTACTTCACACACATTGAAATGAAGCATTTTTCGTTGCAACCAAAGCAAATGCTGCACACACACTCACACGCTTACACACCGACACATGCCAATCTCTCTCTCTCTCTCTCTCACACACACACACACACACACACACACACACACACACACACACACATACACACACACACACGCACACACACACACAAATGAGCGCGCAGGTCATCTTGTCAGTTGTGTCTATCGGGGCATTCAATTGGTTTGGGCTGAGTGTGACCCAGGCACTGTCTGGAGCCTCCAGGGCCACCATCGACGCATGCCGCACGTAAGTATGTGTGGGCGTGTGCATGTGTATGTGTAGGGTTGGCCAGAACCATATATATACACTGTACATCTGGTGATTTCCCTGCCAAAAATCCCGTTTATACACCGGATATATATGGTTCTGGCCAACCCTATGTATGTGTTTTATTGAGTGTGCGTGTGTGTGAGCTGACACAGGCTCTGTCTGGAGCCTCCTGGACCACCATTGACACGTGCCGCACACTCTTCTGTTGTGCTTGCAGCCTGCTTGTGTGGTTCTTTTCTCTAGCCGCCGGATGGGAGACGTTCCACCAGCTACAGGTTCTGGGGTTTCTGGTGCTCATTTCAGGTGTGTGTGTGTGTGCGTGTGTGTGTGCGTGTGTGTGTGTGCGTGTGTGTGTGCGTGTGTGTGTGCGTGTGTGTGTGCGCGTGTGTGTGTAGTTGTGTGTGTGTGCCGCCGGATGGAGACGTTCCACCAGCTACAGGTTCTGGGGTTTCTGGTGCTCATTTCAGGTGTGTGTGTGTGCGTGTGTGTGTGTGTGCGCGCGTGTGTGTGTGCGTGTGTGTGTGCGTGTGTGTGTAATTGTGTGTGTGTGCGTGTGTGTGTGTGTGCGCGTGTGTGTGTAATTGTGTGTTTGTGTGTGTGTGTGTGTGCCGCCGGATGGGAGACGTTCCACCAGCTACAGGTTCTGGAGTTCCTGGTGCGCATATCAGGTGTGTGTAAGTGTGTATGTGCGTGTGTGTGTGTTGTGTGTGTGTAATTGTGTGTTTGTGTGTGTGATTGTGTGATTGTGGTTGTATGCGTGTGTTCCATCAGCTACAGGTTCTAGGGTTGTTGGTGCGCATATCAGGTGTGTGTGCGTGTGTGTGTTGTGTGTGTGATTGTGTTTGTTTGTTTGTTTGTGTGGTTGTGGTTGTGGTTGTATGTGATGTGTTTGTGGGGTGTCTAGTGCTCATATCAGGTGCGTTTGTGTTTGGGGGGGGGGGGATTGTGGGGTGTGTTCCCGAAACCAGACCTTGAGTGCTGACCACTCAGCCATGCCTTCAGTGCACGTGTGCACTTCATGCATTTGTTGCGCTTATTCAGAATGCAAAGCACGTGTGCACTTCATGCGTTCCTTGCGCTTATTCAGAATGCAAAGCACGTGTGCACTTCATGCGTTCCTTGCGCTTGATCAAAATGCAAAGCACATGTGCACTTCAATTCAGTATGCAAAGCACGTGTGCACTTCATGCATTCCTTGCGCTTATTCGAAATGCAAAGCGCATGTGCACTTCGATTGCGTTCCTTGCGCTTATTCAGAATGCAAAGCACGTGTGCACTTCATGCGTTCCTTGCGCTTGATCAAAATGCAAAGCACATGTGCACTTCAATTCAGTATGCAAAGCACGTGTGCACTGCATGCATTCCTTGCGCTTATTTAAAATGCAAAGCGCATGTGCACTTTGATTGCGTTCCTTGCGCTTATTTAGATTGCAAAGCACGTGTGCACTTCATGCGTTCCTTGCGCTTATTCAAAATGCAAAGCACATGTGCACTTCAATTCAGTATGCAAAGCACGTGTGCACTTCATGCGTTCCTTGCGCTTATTCAAAATGCAAAGCACATGTGCACTTCAATTCAATTTGCAGAGCACGTGTGCACTTCATGCGTTCCTTGCGCTTATTCAAAATGCAAAGCACATGTGCACTTCAATTCAGTATGCAAAGCACGTGTGCACTTCAATTGCGTTCCTTGCGCTAGTTCAGTATGCGTGCTAATTCAGTATGCAAACCGTTTCTACAGTACCAATTCTACAGTTCCGGTTTTACAGTACCGATTTTATATTGCCATGTACCAAAAGTCCCTACCGTACGTACATGCACTCTTCCCCCCCCCCCCAAGAAATGTCAATTAGTGTAAATGATGATCTTTACGTACGGTATTCCGTGATTTGTATGGGAGTAATTATCACTTTTCCCTTATATTTGATGCAGACACCTCCCTCAACAACGAGCTGCTGCGCAGCTGCCTGCCCCCCATCACATCACATTTCACCTCACGCTCACCTCCACCCTGCTGCTATTGCGCACCGATGCAGGCACCTCCCTCTACAACGTCATTTAGTGTAAATGATGATCTTTACGTACATAATTTCTTGATTTGTGTGGGAGTAATTATCACTTTTCCCTTACTTTTGATGCAGACACCTCCCTCAACAACGAGCTGCTGCGCAGCTGCCTGCCCCCCTCCACATCACATTCCACCTCACACTCACCTCCACCCTGCTGCTATTGCGCACCGATGCAAGCACCTCCCTCTACAACGTCAATTAGGGTAAATTGTGATCTTTACGTACGGAGTTTCTTGATTTGTGTGGGAGTAATTATCACTTTTCCCTTATATTTGATGCAGGCACCTCCCTTTACAATGAGCTGCTGCGCAGCTGCCTGCCCCCCCCCCCTTCCTACGACGATCTAGAGCGTAAGGGTGAGGGCAGTGGCGATGATGGTAGCGACGCTGACGAGGAAGAAGAAGAGGAGGAGGAGGACAAACGGGGTCCTGGGGAGGGAGTTGCATATGATTATAGGGAGGGAGCTGGTGTGAACGGACGAATGGAAGAAGGGGGGCACAGGCTGCTGCAGTCAGTGGGTGTGGGTGGTCAGCAGCCGTTGACGCTGGCTGGCTCTATAAGCAGCTGGATTAGAAGGTGTGTGAGTGTTGTGTGTGCGTGTTGTGTGTGAGTGTTGTGTGTGAGCATTGTGTGTGAGCGTTATTTACGACTTTTTTGTGTGTTGTGTGTGACTGTTTTGTGTGAGTGTTGTGCGTGAGTGTTGTTTGCAACTATTTAGTGTGTGTTATGTGTGAGTGTTGTGTATGAGTGTCGTGTGTGAGTTTTGTGCGTGAGCGTTGTTTTTGACTATTTAGTGTGTGTTGTGTGTGAGTGTTGAGTATGAGTGTCGTGTGTGAGTTTTGTGCGTGAGCGTTGTTTTTGACTATTTAGTTTGTGTTGTGTGTGTGTTGTGTATGAGTGTCGTGTGTGAGTTTTGTGCGTGAGCGTTGTTTTTGACTATTAAGTGTGTGTTGTGTGTGAGTGTTGTGTGTTGTGTTTTTGTGTGTGGGTGTTGCGTGTGCGTGTGTGTGTATGTGTGTGTGAGTGTTGTGTGTGACTGTTGTATGTGTGTTGTTTGCGACTATTTTGTGTGTGTGTGTGTGCGTGTGTGTGTTGTTTGTGACTGTTGTGTGTGAGTGTCATGTGTGAGCGTTGTATGTGAGTGTTGTTGTGTAAGTTTGTGTGTGAGTGTTGTGTGTGTTGTGGGTGACTGTTGTGTGTGTGTCATATGTGAGCGTTGTATGTGAGTGTTGTGTGAGTATTGTGTGTAAGTGTTGTGTGTGGCTGTTGTGTGCGAGTGTTGTTTATTTGGTACAATGTGACATGTTTTTGGATTGATAAGTTAAGGTAGGCATTACCTGTTAGTGTTAGAAGTAGGGAAATGGTTGGTGGAAGTTGTGCGTTGCCCTTACTGTGTGTGCGAATAAGTTTGGTTGGGCTTCGGTTTGAGAGCTGCTGCTGCTGCTGGGTGAGTGGGTGGGGGTCAGTGAACTTCATCACGTACGGGCGCTGTAAACATTAACCAAATTTTGGTCTTGCCTGCAGCCGCACATTTCTTCACTTTATAGAAAACCAGCTACGGGCGACCCGCAAAAAAGAAAATTTTAGTTGCGGGCGAACCGAAGGTTTTTCAAACCCCCGAAGTTCCCTGGTGGGGGTGGATGTATTAGGATATGGATGCGTGTGCAAAGGCATGAGATTGAAGGATTACAAGGCACACACACATGACACGCACACACATATTCAAACACAAACGTGACATGCATACACACATATAAACACACACATGACACGCATACACACAAACACAGACGCACGACACACACAAACACACACATACAAAAATACACATGACACGCACACATACGCACGTACAGGTTCACGACCAGGGCCTCATCTGCTACAGCAAAATCTTGAGGCCAGACATGCACACATACAGACACACACACACAAACACACATGACACGCACACACACGCACGTACAGGTTCACGACCAGGGCCTCATCTGCTACAGCAGAATCGTGAGGCCAGACACACACACACACACACATACAGACACACACACACAAACACACACACACACACACACACACACACACACACACACGCACGTACAGGTTCACGACCAGAGCCTCGTCTACTACAGCAGAATCTGGAGGCCAGACAAACACACACGCAAACACACACACACACACACACACACGCACACACACACACACACACACATGACACACACACGCACGTACAGGTTCACGACCAGGGCCTCGTCTACTACAACCAAAGCTGGAGGCCACACACACACACACACACACACACGCACGTACAGGTTCACGACCAGGGCCTCGTCTACTACAGCAGAATCTGCAGGCCAAGAAGGCCTGCATGCCTCCCTGCTTCCTCCGCAGCATCCCCAGCAGCGACAACCAAACCAACATCATCAAGGTTATGGACAGGTCTCCGCAGGAGGCGGCTGGGGAGGGGGTGCGCAGACTCGAGGGAGCAGTGGTGCGAGTGGGAGTGGACTTGATGCTGGTGGTGGTGGTGGCCGTACGCACGGAGGCCAGGCTCTGAAAAAAGAGCATCAGCGGACACGCTCACAGGTGGGCGGAGTGTTGCATGAATGGGCTCTGCTATATGTGGATGGGCCTTATTTTTGGATGGGCCTTAATGTTGGTGGGCTCTGCTGAGTTTTGGGTGGGCTCTGCTGTGCTTTGGGTGGGCCATATGTTTAGGGTTGGCCAGAACCATATATATTAAGGTTTATATACGGTATTTTGGCAGGGAAACCACCAAATATACGGTCATATATGGTGTATATATACGGTTTTGGCTAACTCTACATATGTTAAATGTTGATGGGCTCTGCTGTGCTTTGGGTGGGCCATATGTTTAGGGTTGGCCAGAACCATACATATTTAAGGTTTATATACGGTATTTTGGCAGGGAAACCACCAAATATACGGTCATATATGGTGTACATATACGATTCTGGCCAACCCTACATATGTTAAATGTTGATGGGCTCTGCTGTGTTTTGGGTGGGCTCTGCTATGTGGACGGGCCATATGTCTAATGATGTTTAATGTTACTTATATAATCCGTACAAATAGGACAGGGCCTCATGGCTTGTGTATATGTAGAGTATTTAGGCCCTATATGTGGGTCCTTATGGGAGGAGGGGGGAGCTAAACCCTAACCCCACACGCACACACACACACACACACACATACACACGTGCTCTCTTTGACAACACATAAACTTCAGGCCATACGCAAGTCCACCTGCCCCCCCGCCCACCACCACAACCCCCTAGCGCGCAGCATGCGGCTGGGCTTCAACGTGCTGAGCCCACACTCCTTGGGAGATGGCTATGGCGAATATGAAGAGGGGGAGGCAGAAGGGGAGGGGTGCTGGCAGATGGGGCAGGATGATGTGAATGGCGACGGCAGACAGGCAATGGTGGGGGGGAGGCGGCAACAGCACCACGGCAGGCGGAAGGAGCTGCGAGCTCCCATGGTGGGCGTGTGTGTGTGTGTGTGTGTGGATGTGTGGTTGCGGTTGTCGGTGTGGACATGGTTGTGGTTGTGATTGTGGTTGTGGATGTGTTGTATGGATGTGTGGGTGTGGGTGTGAGAGTGTGTGGGTGTGGGTGTACGATTGACGACAATTGGTCTAATGTTACTTTGGTAAAAGGGGAGAAAGGGGGGACCCAAAGCCATGGCAGGCAGAAGGAGCTACCGGGCTCCCATGGTGGCTTGATGCGTGCGTGCGCAAACATGCACACACACACACATATACACGTACATATGCGCATACACACACCTTGTACGCACATCTGTGTACATGATACGGGCACATATACGCTCATAGCTACAAACGCACACACACACACTCACACTTACACACACGACACGTTTACTCACATTATACGCATTACAGACACATATACGCTCATATACATGCACGTGTCCACACAAACACACACACAAGCACACACATACGCTCATATCCATGTGTGCACGCACACACACATACGCACACGCAACCAAACCATACAGCATGCATATCAACACACACACACACACAAAAACCTAAACACACACACAGGACTTGGCCTCCACTCCTTTTCCGGATTCCCCGATGCTTCAGCATCTGGCCGACAGCTCCTCCACACGTCGCCAGCAAGAGCGTGCAAGGCGTAATCATCAGAGGAACAGCTCTGCTTTAAATGAGGTGTGGATGTGTGTGTGCGTGTTTTGTGTGCGTGTGTGTGTGCGTGTGTGTGTGCGTGTGTGTGTCCTCCGCACGTCGCCAGCAAGAGCGTGCAAGGCGTAACCATCAGAGGAACAGCTCTGCTTTAAATGAGGTGTGGATGTGTGTGTGTGCGTGTGCGTGTGTGTGTTTGTGTGTGTGTGCGCGTGTGTGCGTGTGTGTGTGTGCGTGTGTGTGTCCTCCACACGTCGCCAGCAAGAGCGTGCAAGGCGTAACCATCAGAGGAACAGCTCTGCTTTAAATGAGGTGTGGATGTGTGTGTGTGTGTGTGTGTGCGTGTGCGTGTGTGTGTTTGTGTGTGTGTGCGCGTCTGTGCGTGTGTGTGTGCGTGTGTGTCTGTGTGTTTGCTTGTGTGTATGTGTATGTGCGTGTGTCCCCGCATCCTAACCTTGAGTGCTAATCCGCCACCACCCATGCCTTGAGTGCACATGTGCACTTCATGCGTCCTTGCGCTCTTTCTAAATGCGAAGCACATGTGCACTCCATGCGTTCCTTGCGCTCTTTCTAAGTGCGAAGCACATGTGCACTTCAATTCAGTATGCAAACCACGTGTGCACTTCAATTGCGTTCCTTGCGCTTATTTAAAATGCAAAGCACATATGCATTTCATGCGTTCCTTGCACGCCTTCAAAATGCAAACCAAGTCCACAGGGTAGAGTAAAGCTGTGTGTCTAGGGTTGGCTAGAACTGTATATTAACACCGTATACGACCATATATTTGGTGGTTTTCCTGCCAAAAATACCGTATATATTATATATACATCGTACCCAAGCTTTGACAGCAGTGACATCGAGCCTCGACGAGGCTTGGCGAGGCTCGACGAGGCTCTACCTCGTCGAGCCTTGACTTGAGGCTGGCACACCCATATACATATGTGTGTGTGTGTGTATGTGTGTGTGTGTGTGTGTGTGTGTGTGTGTGGTCTGGCCAACCCTGTGTATGCCTGACAACCTTTCCTGCCGACTTACACTTGGGCTCGCTGTTGTGTTTGCTTCTGTCCCTTGAGGAGTGCGCAACACAGACCACTTGTTCAATTTTTTTTCCACACAGGGTTGGCACGGTAACCACACTCGCTTCTTCAGCTCCTTCCACACAGGGCTGGTACGGTAATCACACTCATTTGACCTTTTTAGTCCGGGGAAAAAGGAATAAACAAATAATAATTGCAGGCTGAAGAGTGTGCAACACAGACCTCTGCTTCAGCTCCTTCCACACAGGGTTGGCACGATAAAACACACTCAATTGACCTTGGGAATAAATATATTGGGAAAAAAGAAAAAAACAAATGAAAACATGCCCACGCAGGCTGAAGAGGAGCTGCATGATAATGGGAGCAGCAGCTGCAGTCTCTCAGGCTCCTCAGGCAGCAGCCCAAATCGCACAAACACGCCTATATCACACAAAACAGACCCACATGAATATCCACGCCCACGCAGGCTGAAGAGGAGTTGCATGACAATGGGAGCAGCAGCTGCAGTCTCTCAGGCTCCTCAGGCAGCAGCCCAAATAGCACAAACACGCCTACATCACACAAAATAGACCCACATGAATATCTACGCCCACGCAGGCTGAAGAGGAGCTGCATGATAATGGGAGCAGCAGCTGCAGTCTCTCAGGATCCTCAGGCGGTAGCCCAAGTGAAACAGGCAGCGATGCAGAGGCAGGCACTGGAAGAGGACCGAAAGCAGTCCAAAGCAGGCAAAGGCAGTGACGTGAATGGCTTAACGTTCTTCATCAGAGGACGGTAGCCCAAGTGATGTGATTGCAGCGATCCAGAGGCAGGCACTGGAAGAGGACCGAAGGCAGTCCGAAGCAGGCAAAGGCAGTGACGTGAATGGCTTAACGTTCTTCATCAGAGGACGGTAGCCCAAGTGATGCGATTGCAGTGACGTAAATGGCTAAACTTTCTTCATCAGAGGACGGTAGCCCAAGTGATGTGAATGCAGTGACGTAAATGGCTTAACTTTCTTTATCAGAGGGCGGTAGCCCAAGTGATGCGATTGCAGCGATCCAGAGGCGGACAAATGCTGTGGATAATTGGCAGCACCCAGCCTTTTCCTTAATTATGTAGGGAGTGGTTTCCACTGCCGGCGTAGTTTTTTCTTTTCAACGCACAGCAGTAGTTATGGTGACACCTGCAAGCTGCGAGCTGCAAGCTGCCAAACAGAGGCATTTGCAGGCAACGACTGAGAAGGCCTTAGCAAGCAGATCATGTTAAGGGTGCCCCTGTGCTTGGAGCTCGTCTTTGCGTACAATGTACATGTATTGTCCTCAGGGGCGACTTTTGATTGATGTAATATATATATACACAAGGTTTTGTGAATGTCAGTTTTTATGACATGGCACCTGTGATCCCTAATCATCCTGCACACAGTATTTACTATTTTTACTCAAAAGGTATGGTACAATTTTTGCTCAAGCTTTCCCTTTGTGTGGCTCTTCGGTGGTGTTTCATTTTTCATCAGCTTGAACATGATTCTTCGCTGTAACAACCACTCGCCCATCATCGCTTGGTGCGTTTGAGTGTTTTGCTGCCTGCGTAGTTTTTCTTGCATTACAACTGTGGAATGTAGATCTACAGTTGGTAGTATGCTCTATAGTTTAGTTTAGTTTGGATTACAGAGGCCTCCAGCCTGGCATGGCTGCTCAACCTAGTTTGTACTATGCTCTAAACAGCTCATCTCCTGGCCAGAACAGGGTGACTGACGTTCAAATATATTGTCGTATCTGTACATTGTACGTCAATAAGAGCTCCAAGCACAGGGAAACCTGACAATTGACAAGTGACTATTACTTTTTAGTTGCAAAGCCGTGTCGACGGAGTCGGAGCATGCCGGGAAAATAAGAGCATCAATGCCTACAGAGCATTGGTGCGAGATATCCTAGAATACAGCACCACGCTTGGCTCCATCCCTAAGACAAAACTCACATATGCAATGCCAACCTCCTGGAGGGGTGTACAACGTAATTTCTCCAACCACACCTGGAGCATGGATATTATTGCTGTCTGGAACAAAGAAGCAAAGTAGCCTTTAACTGATGCCTCACCAAATTGGCTGCAAACACTGCAAAGGAATATCCCAGAAGCAGTTTGGGAAAGAAATCAGTACCTCACAAAAGAGGACACGGACCACATTTCCAACCATGTTTGCCCACAGTACTTCAAATCAAAAAGATAGGACGTCAATGGCCAGGAAAGAGGTCATAACACCAACGAACGTCCGTTTCCAACCATGGGACGATAAGCAGTTTGAATTGAAGTGCCCCAATTGGAAATTTCGGGCATACACTGACGTAAGATGCATAGGCAAGGCCGAAAACTTTATAAACGCAGGGGTATACTGCCCTCAAACCAAAGCTGAGTGTTATGTGGGCTCAGGAGGCGTGGGAATGACAAACACCATTAATAGAGCTGAGCTCACAGGGATCGCAGCAGCGCTTACCAATAAGTATACCCAGATTGCAACAGACAGTGCATGCTCCCTAAGCCAAATTAGAAATCAGCTACTACTCTTGCTT
>Ga0307963_1004265_pt1:2500-11372 | contig 11372 bp, 12 predicted proteins | sample OrgLakmetagen594_FD_201829 | JGI IMG/M metagenome (GOLD analysis project Ga0307963, IMG submission 201829) | Saline water microbial communities from Organic Lake, Antarctica - #594 | ecosystem: Environmental > Aquatic > Non-marine Saline and Alkaline > Saline | place: Antarctica...
GGGAAATTGAAACTCCGTTTGCATCGTGGGATGGAGGTGTATTACTTGCAAGGAATTAAAAAAGCACGACAAGGACTTGCTTAGATCAGTGTTGCTTGAGGAGCATCGAAGCAGAAATCACTTATAGATCAGTGTTGCTTAGATCAGTGTTGCTTAGATCAGTGTTGCTTAGATCAGTGTTGCTTAGATCAGTGTTGCTTGAGGAGCATCGAAGCAGAATTTACTCTTGAGGAGCATCAGAGCATAGTTCACTCTTGATCACTAAGCCTTTTAATCCTCAGCCCTCACTGTACACACAACACACAACAAACAACACACACACACAACACACAACACACACAACACACACACAACACACAACACACACAACACACACAAACACACACCTAATATTGCAGGGCACCACCACGGACGTGACGCCAGAGCCCTCCACCTCCAATGCACAACGCCTGTCCTCCTCCTCCTCCTCCTCCTCCTCCTCCAACTCCTCCACCTCCACTTCTGAAAAGGCACCTCCCAGGGTGAGTGAGAAAATGAGGGGACTGTAGGCTCCTCAGCAAGCCAACTGTGGGGGCTCCTTGTTCCGCAGCAAGCCAACTGTGGCCAACTGTAGGGTGAGTGAGAAAATGAGGTTCCTCAGCAAGCCAACTGTGTGGAGAGAGGGAGAGGAAGGTGAGCAACTGGTTACAATGGTTACAATGGGGGGTGACCTTCAGCCAGGTTGTTTGGCTGATCGGCTGCTGACTGGTCTCGGCCAGCCACATATAAATCTATAAGCTCAGAAAGAAAAAGAAAAAGTCTATTGTTCAGCTGAGAGAGGAAATCATGAACAAGTTTGTTAGGATTGTGAGCAACTGTGCTGCCAGATTTCAAAATGCAGCCAGGCATCATAACGCAGCCAGGCATCATGACGCAGCAAGGTATTATAACGTACCAATACTTAGGTATCATGATGCAGCCATAGGGAGAACGCTATCGCTATCTCCCCGCCAAAAATAAAAAATTACTAATAAAAACGCAGCAGCCAGGCATCACAACGCAGCCAGGCATCATAATGCAGCCAGGCATCATAACGCAGCCAGGCATCATAACGCAGCCAGGTACTATAATGCAGCCAGGCATCACAACGCAGCCAGACACCATAACGCAGCCAGGCATCATAACGCAGCCAGGCATCACAACGCAGCCAGACACCATAACGCAGCCAGGCATCATAACGCAGCCAGGCATCATAACGCAGCCAGGCATCACAACGCAGCCAGGCATCATAACGCAGCCAGGTACCATAATGCAGCCAGGCATCATAACGCAGCCAGGCATCATAACGCAGTCAGGCATCATAACGCAGCCAGGCATCGTAACGCAGCAAGGTATTATAACGCAGCAAGGTATTATAACGTACCAATATTCAGGTCTCATGATGCAGCCATAGGGAGAACGCTATCGCTATCTCCCCGCCAAAAAAAAAAAAAAGATAAAAACGCAGCAGCCAGGTATTATAACGCAGCCAGGCATCATAACGCAGCAAGGTATTATAACGTACCAATATTTAGGTATCATGATGCAGCCATAGGGAGAACGTTATCGCTATCTCCCCGCCAAAAATAAAAAGTAAATAAAAACGCAGCAGCCAGGTATCATAACGCAGCCAGGCATCATAACGCAGCAAGGTATTATAACGTACCAATACTTAGGTACCATGATGCAGCCATAGGGAGTACGCTATCTCCCCGCCAAAAATAAAAAATTGAAAAAAACAACGCAGCAGCCCCTCAGCAGAGGCAAATCCTCACAAAAAACAAGTGACACCTACAGCACGTAATACATAATAAATAGCCGTTGGCAGGCAGAGGTTGACGCTGGCCCGAACACCTCACTTGTGTGCGTCCTCTTTATTTGCTGGGTTGGTCAGAACCATATATAAATTAATGGTGAATGTACGTAGGATTGGCCAGAACCATATATATACGGTGAATGTACGCTATCTTTGGCAGGGAAATCACCAAATATACGGTCATGTATGGTGTATATACACGGTTCTGGCCAATCCTGATCTTTTTGTGTATGATGTTAGTCCTGCCTGGTTACCCCCGTGATTCCCGCTCCTTTCTTTTATCAACTCTCCACTTTTTAAATGATCCCATGGGCAAGCAGAAATTGGTGCAGGCCTTGTACCTCTATCGTGTGCATCCTCTTTACTTCCAACTTAAGAATGCCCTGATGCCGTTGCTTGCAAAAAAACATGCTCCTCTGTTTCTTACTCGATTTTTAGGGTTGTAATGATCCCATTGGTAGGCAGCGATTGCTGCAGGCCTGTGTATCTTCAACATCTCCTAGGCTTGGTGCTCGTATAGTCACACACACACACACTCACACACATGCACACACACTCGCACACACACATACACACTTGCACACACACACACACACGCGCACACACACATACCTCACTCTCGTGTGCGTCTTCTTGTTTACACACACAATGCTGGTCTGACCTTGTGGACTGTATAGAAAGTGCAAGCCATTAGCAGCCAATGATAGAAAGTGCAAGCCAATGATTTCATAGCACATGCAGTCATTAAAAAGTGTCTCATTCACACCATGCGTCCCCCGTAAATTATTTCCACATGACAAGAGGTGGCAGCTTACTTAAAATGGCTCACACATACACTCACACACACATGCACACACACACAACACATGCACACACACACATAAACACACACACAGACACACACACACACACACAGGCACACACATGCACAGACGCACACCTGCACAGGCACTCATGTGTACACACAGACACATGCAGATACAGAAGAATGGATGGCCCCATCTGTTGAGCTGCCTCAGAAACAGAGGCTAAAACGATCAGCACCCTCTCATACATACACGTACAAACATACACTCAAACACACACACAAATATACACAAACACTCAAATACTCACACATGCAAACATACAGAGGTATGGATGGCCCCAGCTGGCACGTTCTCTTGGAGGAGGTAGCAAGGGCAGTGGTGAGAACAGCAAGGCCGGCTCCAGTATAAACAACAGTGGTAGTCAAGCGGTGGGGCTGTTTAAGCAGCTCCGGAATCGAAGTGGTTCTGCTGTGCAGGTGCGTTGTGGCGTGTGTGTGTGTGTGCGTGTTTGTGTGCGTGTGTGTGTGTGTGTGTGTGTGCGCGCGTGTGCGTGTGTGTGTGCGTGTGTGTGTGCGGGTCAGGTTCAGGGGCATTGAGTGGTGTGACAGCTAGGACATTTGTTTTTCTTTTTTTGTGCAATCTTGCTGTGACACGCACATGAGTGCAATCTTGCTGTGACACGCACACGAGTGTGGCCTGCATTAATTTGAAGCTGAAAACATGGAATGGTGGAATGACGCTCTGTGTCACAATGCAACTTTCTAATCTTGCCCTCTTTTCTTTTTTACTCTTCTTGCGACATGTAGGTCTGCGCAAATAACATTGTCTTATAGCTGTAACGCCAGAAAAACAAACGTGTGGAATTCTTGCCCTCTCTCCGCTGATTTCCGCTGTTACGACAGTTGCATTTGCGCAATGGCTGTCAGCTCAAAGCCGGATTGGAGGAATGCCGGTCTGTAGATTTGAAGCAGCTCTCGAACGAAACCCTCTTTCGTCTCACCTGTACAACAACTGCATGCGAGCGCAACCCATCGGCTCAAATCTGGAAAGGCAGAGTGTGCCACCCAGTACAATTTTTTCATTTCTTTGAAAGGCATTGGCTCAAAGCTGGAAAGGCATTTTCATTTCTTTGGAAGGCATTGGCTCAAAGCCGGAAAGGCAGAGTGTGCCACCCAATACTGCAACTGTTTCTTTACCCTAGCATCATTCCACTCAATGTATTCAGTAACTGCAGGTGATTGCCACCCAGTAAATTTTTTTCATTTCTTTGATCTTGACCTGCTGGTGAGTGCCACCAGGAACCCAATTATTTCATCAATGTTTTAAATTAATTCTCAGAGATAGAGAAAAGTACGCAGGTAGTGAAAAACCACTCCCCACATTTATTTCAAATTTCGGCAACAACTCTCAGGTGAGCGCAACCAACATCGGCTCCAAGCTGGAAAGGAGGAGTGCCACCCGCTTGGTGAGCCCAGAAGGGCGTGCTGCTATCGACGAGCTGCTGAAGGTGGAGCTGGGGGCAAAGGATGGCATCATCTCAATACAGGTGTGTGCTTTGTGTTGTGTGTGTGTGTGTATATGTGTGTGTTTACACGTGAGTGTGTGTGCTGTATGTTTGCATGCATGTTTGCCTGCATGTGTGTGTATGCAACATTTTCTATACCAAGAAGACCACCCGTCAAACATGACATGCATATGTGTATAACGCCGTGCACACTTTAGGTGTAGGGTTGGCCAAAATAGGGTTGGCCTGAGTAGGTTTGGCCTGAATAGGGTTGGCCGGAATAGGGTTGGCCTGAGTAGGTTTGGCCTGAATAGGGTTGGCCGGAATAGGGTTGGCCGGAATAGGGTTGGCCGGAATAGGGTTGGCCGGAATAGGGTTGGCCGGAATAGGGTTGGCCGGAATAGGCTTGGCCAGAATAGGGTTGGATGGAATAGGGTTGGCCTGAATAGGGTTGGCCAGAATAGGGTTCGCCAAAAGCATATATATATGTACATATAAGCATTTATATACCAACAGTGTATATACGGTATTCTTGGCTGGGAACTCACCTAATACACGGTCATGTACGCCGTATATATGGCTCTGGCCAACCTCACTCATATCGTGTTTGTGCTTGCATCTGATCTTTGTCATCTCTGAGGTCATTGCTGGCCAGCCCGACTTGTGTGTGTGTGTGAAGCGCAGTGCGACCTTTGCTCAATTGCATTCAAACGTGAGGCTTTGTATCGCGCAGCCGCCGCCATCTAGTAACCCTATTGCCGTCTAGTTAACCCTATCGCCGTCTGGTTAACCCTATCGCCGTTTAGTAACCCTAAATACCCTGAAAAGCATCCTGCAAAGATGCCCTTTTAAATACAGGTTTAGTTATCTCCTAGCTGTGTTATCTCTTAGCTGTGTGTGTGCGTGGTGCGTGCGTGTGTGTATGTGTGTGCGTGTGTGCGTGTGTGTGTGCAACACTTTTCGTATTGTTGAAGTAGTGAAGCATGTTGCTTATTCGTGTTTGCTTACTTTCCAGGTCAGAGACGCCTCTCGTAAAAACCGGGTCAGCGGGGTCCCTGTGTTTGGGCGTGTGCAGCTGCACGTAGCAGCTGCCAAAGACGGAAGCACACTCATTTGGTGCAGAGGAGTGGACAACAAGCCCTTGGCACAAAGGTGTGTGTGTGCTTGTGTGTGTGTGTGTTTGTGTGTGTGTGTGAGAGAGAGAGAGAGAGAGAGAGAGAGAGAGAGAGAGAGAGAGCACGATGTATGCCGTGTGCATTGAGCGGGAAAAGAAGGCAACGCGCTTGATTGGTGCAGAAAAGTAGGCAACAAGGCCCTGGCGCAAAGGTGTGAGTGTGTGTCTGTGTGTTTGACGTGTATATCTGATTTTCGCGTACGGATATGCATAGCACATGTGCATGTGAACATGTGCGCATGCGTGCTAGTGCGCATGCCTCCTTTTGTGTATGTGCGCATGTGTGCATGCTGTCTCATGCTCCGAATAGCAGCCAGCCGTTCTCAAAACACTGAGGCAGGATGCGACTTTTCCACTCCTGTGTTTGTGATGAAACGATGGGGAGGGAAGAGGGGGGGGGGCATTAGGGTCAGGGTCATTGGATGTCACACACGCACATGCAAAAAAATGGGTGCGTGTGTGTAATTTGGTATGCCTGAGTTCAAGAAATGACTGTTTAACGTGGGAGACAGCATGAGACCCACCATGGATCCATGCTCAAATAATCTGAGCATGAGACTCACCATGGATCCGTAGCTCAAGTTTTGTTTGTAGACATTGAGATGAAGGCAAGCATCCTACGAATACAACCTGCTCCTGTGTTCTGTGTGCAGGCAGCAACCCGTCATGGGGTCTGTAGCTCAAATTATTTTTGTGCTTTGAAAGGAGGATGAGGCAATGAGAACCCACTCCCCACATTTATTAAGGAATCAGAGCCACTTTGGTATCGGGTACTGTAAAGCTCCTTCACCAAAGGATAGGGGAAAAGATAAATGAGGGATAAACGCAACTAAACTTACGAACACGACATGCTCCTGTGTCTTGTGTGCAGGCAGCAGCCCGCCATGGGTTTGTAGCTCAAGTTTTTTTTTGTGTACAGTGAGATGAAGGCGAGCGGGAATTTACTAATACGACCTGCTTCTGTGTTACCTGTGTGCAGGTGGCAGCCCGCCATGGGTTTGTAGCTCAAGTTTTTTTTGTGACAGTGAGATGAAGGCGAGCGGGAATTTACTAACACGACCTGCTTCTGTGTTACCTGTGTGCAGGTGGCAGCCCGCCATGGGTTCGTAGCTCAAGTTTTTTTTTGTGTACAGTGAGATCAAGGCGAGCAGGGATTTACTAACACGACCTGCTTCTGTGTTACCTGTGTGCAGGTGGCAGCCTGCCATGGGTTCGTAGCTCAAGTTTTTTTTGTGTACAGTGAGATCAAGGCGAGCAGGGATTTACTAACACGACCTGCTTCTGTGTTACCTGTGTGCAGGTGGCAGCCCGCCATGGGTTCGTAGCTCAAGTTTATTTTGTGTACAGTGAGATCAAGGCGAGCAGGAATTTACAAACACGACCTGCTTCTGTGTTACCTGTGTGCAGGTGGCAGCCTGCCATGGGTTCGTAGCTCAATTATTTTGTGACAGTGAGATGAAGGCAAGCGGGAATTTACTGACACGACCTGCTTCTGTGTTACCTGTGTGCAGGTGGCAGCCTGCCATGGGCCCGTGGAGAGTCACCGTGCCCCTTGAAAATGCAAGCTTCCCAAACGCTTCTGTCACGCTCGCCCTGTCGACCGACCCATGGACGTACGCCCAGGTGTGTGGGTGGGTGGGGGGGGGGGGGTTGAATGGGTGGGTGAGTGCGGGTGTGGATGTGTGGGTGTGGGTGTGGGTGTGGGTGTGGGTATGGGTGCGGGTGTGGGTGTGGGTGTGGGTGCAGGTGTGTGTGTGTGTGTTTGTATGTGTGTGTGTTTGTGTGTGTGTGTGTTTGTATGTGTGTGTGTGTGTGTGTTTGTGTGTGTGTATGTGTGTGTGTTTGTATGTGTGTGTGTGTATGTGAGTGTGTGTGTGTGTGCAACAGTATTGTTTGAACTGCTAATCAATTTGCATGCGTGCCAACACTCTTGTTCATGAGTGGTGTGTGTTTCCGTATGTGTGGGTGCTGGTGCATCCAGTTTCGGTACCGATTGAGTACTGATTTGTGATCGTCCTTTTGGCACACATTTTTCAGATCCTTCTTTTGGCACACATCGTTTAGGTCCTTTTGTTGGCACACATCTTTTAGATCCTTCTGTTGGCACACATATTTTAGATCCTTCTGTTGGCACACATCTTTTAGGTCCTTCTGTTGGCACACATCTTTCAGGTCCTTCTGTTGGCACACATCTTTTAGATCCTTCTTTTGGCACACATCTTTTAGATCCTTTTTTTGGCCACATCTTTTAGATCCTTCTTTTGGCACACATCGTTTAGATCCTTCTGTTGGCACACATCGTTTAAGTCCTTCTTTTGGCACACATTGTTTAGGTCCTTCTGTTGGCACACATTATTTTGATCACTCTTTTGGCACACATTACTTCGAGCATCCTTTTGGGACACATTATTTTAATCATTCTTTTGGCACACATGGTTAACAAAATGTAACAATGTGTTGACCGACTGCAAGCTGTCGTAAGAAAACCTACCTTTTACAAACGGCTCAGCATGTATAACACAACCGGCTGGCAATTACGCTGCTCTTGGCCTTTTGATGGCGAATTGCCTTTTTGTGGCGACCTGCCATTTTATCTCTTTTCAATGAGTGCGTTGGCACAAACAGCATAGCAGCAGCGGACGTGTGTTCCTCTCTAGTTCCTCTCTCTTTCCTGCCGTGTTTATGCGGGCACGCTATTCGCCTTTCCTGTGGACGCCCTGGTACTGCAAGCAGCTTTTAACATTGATGTTTGTCACGTCCAGGAAAAAGTGCTTTTGAGCATTCCAGCTCTTGCGTCTTTTCTCACTGTTCTCACTGGCATTTTGTTATATCAAACTGCACTGCATTCTGTTACATCAAACTGCTTGTTCCTTTTTCTCTGAGTATTCTGCTGCATCAAATCTCCCGCCTTGTTTCCTTTTTCGTTAAGTCTTTTGTCACATCAATCACAGCAGCAGCAGCGTGTTTGCGATCCTCTCTCTCTCTCTCTCTCTCTCTCTCTCTCTCTCTCTCTCTCTCTCTCTCTCTCTCTCTCTCCGCTTTCGCATCTTTTTTAAACGCGCTCAAACCTCAATTGCCTTTCTTTCTGGGCACCCTTCTACCACTGCTGCTGTAAGCCGCTCCCAAATACTCACATATTAAAGGAAGCCCATACATCTTCCTCGTTGTAGGGCACACAGTCCACGCTCTCTAATGTTTTGCTGCAGCCTGCTCCCATGCACGTGTTCCAAGAGCGTGCTTCATTCAAGACCAGCATCACACTAATGATCCCATGCAAGTGCATCTTGTGTGCCCATCACCAGTAGAGGCCTGAAAAGTAAAACAAAAGAAAACATCGTGTTGCATACCCAACTCGTGCCGTGCGTGCGCTGTAGGTCGCTCCGATGTCAGCGTACAAGACACCAGGCGCCCGCACAGTGGTGCTGCAGGTGAGAGAAAGTTTTTTTCTGTGATTATTAGGTCACGTGTCTGTGTTTGTATGTGTGTGTGCGTGTGCTGAATGTGTTTGTACAAGACACCAGGCGCCCGCACAGTGGTGCTGCAGGTCAGAG
>Ga0307963_1004270_pt1 | contig 11363 bp, 13 predicted proteins | sample OrgLakmetagen594_FD_201829 | JGI IMG/M metagenome (GOLD analysis project Ga0307963, IMG submission 201829) | Saline water microbial communities from Organic Lake, Antarctica - #594 | ecosystem: Environmental > Aquatic > Non-marine Saline and Alkaline > Saline | place: Antarctica: Organic Lake...
ACCATCGCCCATCCACTTCTTCAAAGTAAAGTCCCATGCCGGTATTATCGGTAATGAACATGCCGACGCCCTTGCTAAAAAGTCAGCCACCACCTACTCTGACCTTGCAGACACCTCCATCAAAACAGCAGGCCCTGAGGGAAATCCCTTCTACAACATCCACTGGCTTGCAAAAGAAGACATAGAAAACCAAACACAAACCCATAATCACACCCATACAACAAACATGGCCCATCCTCCTCCCCCAAGGCTTTGGTACCTACCAAACCACCGTGACACCCTTCAAGCACATATGCATCTTCTCCATAAACTGGGAAATGTCAAAACTGAAGCGAACTACCATGTGTACTACCAGACCCTCATAAAGGACGGCACTGCCAATGGAGCCACTAGCAATGCTTACCTAACATCTAACATCATCCAATGTTTCCTTTAAAACCAAATGTATTGTTACGAAATACAGAAGAGGCAGCCTATATAATCAAAAACATGCAGTATTGTTCAAACTCTCAACAAGTCAAACTTGCCCCCCCTGCCCACAAGTAGAAAGTGGCTTGTACATTTTTTCTGGGTGCAAACACACGCAAATGAGGAACATGATCACCGAAAGACACAACTTAGCATGCCGCAGGATCTTTAAGGCTATCAGCATAACAGGCTCCTTAGGATCATGCAATGTCTCCATAGATATAGGCAGCAATGAACGGATCACCATACAAAATCTCCAGATTCCCGAAACAGCTGAAAGCGGAATTGTTCCCAAATGGCTCTTCCCACCCCGCTTCCCAGATAAAGAAAGATTTACCTCCAGCCGCCCAGATTTTGTGCTGATTACTCCCATCGCTGCAAAAACACAAAAACAACAAAACAACGTAGGGGGTGGGCTCTTCGTAGTGGCAGGGGGCAATTGAGGGAGACTGGGAGCACCTCAGCAGCACCGCCAGCGACCAGTAGAGCCACCAACCACAGACAGAACCGACCTAAAGACCTCAGCAAACATCGGCGTGGCATCCACCTTGTCAGTATCAAATATTGTGAAGACACCAGACCTCAGAACCAGCTGAACGCCGCAAAGGAACAGCACAAAGATCTCTGCATCATTCTCCAAGGAGCCTCCGTTACTCTCCACATCATCCTTTTGGGTGTGGGTGGCACCATCTACAACTCTCACACTCTGAAGCCTTTCAAGGAACTGGGTCTTGATTTTCAAAGAGTTAAGAAGCTCCATGTGCACTCTGTGAACTTTGCTGCTAATGAACTTGTCCATACCAGACGTGCCCTTTCCAGTACTATTATCAACTCTCATCAGGAGCCGGTTTCAGGCCAAGCCTGCAACCCTCTTGGTCCTCATTGATTTTTCCTTTCCTTTTGCGGTGGAGGAGCTTTTCGATACTCGGTACCAAAGTGGCTCCTTTTCCTTATTTAATGTGGGGAGTGGCTTTCACTGCCTGCATAGTTTTTTCTTTCTCTGTTTTCTGGTACAATTGGTTTGTAAAAACAGAATCACTCAGCGTTACTACTGTTACTACTGTAACATAATCGTCTCATGCTTGCCCCTGACACTCTTTACTTCACTGACCAAATTCTAAATTGGGCCTTTTGCCTGCTGCACATCTTCAAACTCTGCATCTGAGATTTTGCCGCCGATCTGAACACATGAGATCTTGTCCCATCCACCATACTCCTGGACCTCGCTCTCCAATGCAACCATCATTTCTCTGATCTGTGGGAAGCGCTCAATTCCACACTGGTGCTGCTGGTATGGACTTAGAAAGTGACTACGCACCTGCAATGAGAAAGAAATTAGGGGCATGCCTTTAAAGCAGTTGTAGATAAGGGGGAAAAGGAAACAGGAGGCAAGATGCAATCGATGATAAAAATAAGGCACGCACAAAAACTGCTAGACAAGGTAAGTCTCCCAATAGACTTACTAAGTATGCCACAAACGCCATCTGCTTGATAAAAGCTGATGATTGGCATGCTGGTTACCTGCATAGACAGTTTGTAATAATTGCTTTGACTGAAAAAAACTTGACAGTTTGAGCATAGCCACCAAGTCAGACGAAATAGAGAAGTTTTTTGTCTTCGACCCAAAGTCAGGAATAAGCAAGAAGCGTTGAGGAGAAACCGGTGTACACACTTCTGCACACAATACTGTCTCCTGCAAGACATCTTAATGTGAATATAAGCGAGGGGCAACCCGGGCTATAACCTGCAGCAATCCACACATGAAGACCACACAGAAAGAGTGACCATGGTATAACAAGCCGAAAAACACCCGCATTGTTATTGGGTTGACCTGCCCCCCCCAAGCATTAGCCACAGCGTGCAAGAAGGCGGCTATGTCAGACGGCTTGTTGAAGCGACAGTAGTTGGCGTTGCTGTCAGGACCAAGCAGGTTGTTACACCACATCTTCAGGGGTGCTTGTTCGTTTTAGCTTGGGAGCCTGTATTGGTTGGGGCCCCTTTGAACGCCACATAGGAAGCCTCAAGATATGCTTGCCACTGCACAAACAAAAAAGTGTGTAACACAATCTGGTTATTGTCACAGCAAGAGCACTTGGTCCTCCACTGACACATATCCCACAATTGGTAAATGCGGCAGGGAGTTGAGGGCTGGGATAGACAGCCATGGGCACAAGCTCAATGCAGCTGCCACCTCTAATCATCGCACTGTGCAGGCTTGCATCTAGGCAAGCCTCGTTACTGAAATGTACATCAGGGATGCACATGCAGGAGCTGGCGTTCTGCAGCAGCAGGTGCGGAATATTTTGATGGCAGGTGTGGAATCTTCTGATGGCAGGTGCAAAATCCCTGCTGCATGGCAGGTGCAGGCTGCTGCATGGCAGGTGCCCTGAATTTTCCGATGGCAGGTGTGGAATCCCTGCTGCCTCGCTCAAACACCGTTCCAGCCATGCACCAGGAATTCCGCACCTGCCAGAGCTGCCGCACCAAGATTAACATAAAATGCAAGCAACGCCTGCTTGCAGCGAGGTGTAGTGATGCGGTGCTGTGCTGATTGAGGGTGGTACACTCCAGCTCCAATTGACTGAGATCCATTTCTTTGTTCGTAATACACTCACATGTGAGCGCCCACTCTTTCCAATACTAAGAGCCTTGAATTTCAGCAAGCGTTTTGTGCATGATGGAAGGGGACCTAGCTATGTGTATCGGCGGTGCCGTCAATGCCTGCATTATTAGCTGTCTTTCTTGAGTCTTTGGGGAGCCTACATGTTGCAGCCTTTCTAGGCTATGTCCTTTCATATGACGGTGCAAGAAAATTTATGCTGCCTGCGTTTCTTAATTTTCACCTCTCGTGCTATCTCCCAGGCAGCTTAGTTCTAGACTAGTTCTAGTTCTAGTTCTAGACTAGTTCTATTGCCTAGTTCTAGACTAGTTCTAGTGCCTAGTTCTAGACTACAAGGATGCGTCATCTCTGGTTGGCTGCCACATCGCTGTCCCTTACCCGACCTGTGACCGTTCACTCAGACATTCTTGGTCTCATTGTAATACACGTCATTATAACTCCTTGGCAAGCAAATAGAATTGGAGCCCTTACATGGAACAGGGTCTTTGAGGATCACCTCTGCGGTACTCTTGCTGACATGCTGTCAAATGATTTATGAAATTATCAAATCTGCAAGACAAAGGTTACCAACAAGACTGACACATCCAGCTTTTTCACAGTATCATACTGTTAAAATGATGCAAAAACTCTCAATTGTCAACTAACTGCTTGTCTCACATCCGGCGCTGCAACTTATAGGGCGTAAAATATGCCTGCAATCCTTCTATCTTCTATTACTCCCTAGGCTAATCCAATCGTGCTAAAGTGCATATGAATAGTTAATACATCGATACATATTTTTGACAATTCATGCCACCGAAGAGAGTGCCGAACCGAATGTAGCGACTAAAATGTTGTTAAAAATGCAGTTAGCGAATAAATATGAATAAGTCGTATAAAAATAATGAATTACGGGCGGAACGATCGTAAACCCATCTTGACAGGGCGGACGACGTACAAAAAATAGATGCTGTAAATAAAATTTTAACAATTTCAATAATACATCCGAGCATCCCTTGTGATCCAATCGTGTCCTCCCCTCTCTCGTGATCAAAAAAGAGAAGCAGTAGGAATGATGAAGCAGCAGGTTGTACTCATGGCAGCTGTCCTTTCCCTTTTGATCGGCACATCAACGTGCATGCCAGCAGCAGCAGGAAGCGGAAGGAGCATGCTCCAGCAGGCACGTGACTGTTTGCTGTTTGCTGCTGCTGTAGATATAGATCACCTCCATATTTGTGCATGCAGTGCATGCAGTTGCGGGCATCAATAAATTCTGCTTGCAAGACAGATCTGTCCCTTATTCTAGCTTATACCTTGTAAGGAATTCAAATGTTTTACACCTGCACAAACTTCCCTGTCGTCGTTGCAGGACAGTTCCGCCCCTCCAGCAGGAGAAGGAGGAGGAGGAGGAGGACTAGGAGGCTTTGGGCTGCTTGGCGGTGATGGTGGAGGGCAAGGATCGAGCAGTGGCGGTTTGGGTATGGGCCTTCTGGATGGCATGGATGCCTCCTCACTCGGATGGGACGGGTCGACCTTCAGCCAAGGCATGGAGCAGCTGAACCAGGTGAGCGTCATTGTTACATAATTGGTCCGAGACTGAGGAATGCAATCCCACCTGATCTTTGAAACAACTGCGAGTGATTTGGTTTCCAGTCTTGGCAACGAAGAATCTGTACCTTTCTCCTGTGAATGTTTGAATAGGAGGCCCTGAACCCTGAAAGCAAACGGCTATCCTGAGTGACTTGACCCAGATCACACACACATTCATATCTACCTCTCTTTCCTCCTTTCCTCTCTGTGTGCAGTGGCTGTCTGACGTCCAGACCACTGCGATGGAATCCCTCCGAGATCGCCCGCTTGCCGGTGCCCTTCTCTCTGAAAGCGGTGCTGCTCAAGATGGAGGCTTCCTCAGCAGCTTGGGACTGGGCAGCAGCTCGGACGGCAGCGGTGGCATCCTCCAGCAAATGGCACAGAGCGGGCAGGGGAGCATGTCATCAGGTGGCAGTAACAGTGGTAACGGCTTGTTCGGTGGCAGTGGGGGGCTGTTCAGTGGGTTCGGCCAAGGCCAGCAGCAGGGCGGTCAGTTCCTGGATGGCAGCGTGCTTGAGCGCCTGAGGTCTGCTTTTGGTGGTGGCAATGGTGGCAATGGTGGTGGTGAGGACTCTGAGCGTTTCTTGCAGCAGCTGATGAGTGGGTTGGGGGGGGGTGAGAGAGGTTCGTTTAATTTTGCTGACATGCTGCAAAATGCGGGTCGTATGAGTGGTGGCAGTGCTAATGGATCAGAGGCAAAGAAGGAGGAGAACAGTGACGAGAAGCCTTCTCTGTCTGAGCGTTACATGGCCAATGCAGCACGTAGTGGGGCAAAGTAAAAAACATGCCAAGATACTGACACTTGAGAACGTAATTGAGCGCCATTGATTTATGATTGTACACAAGTCAATTAATGGTGTTCCTGCATTGTACACAATTTGACAGAACTCCTGTTGTTCTTGGTAATTTCATCAAAAATAATGCTTACACTTGATTATGATGGGAAAAAGTACTGCTATTGATTTTTCATTGCCCAAGTGTGTTCGTGCACTGTGCTCGAACTGAAACTGTTCCTGCTGCTTTATTCTTGGCTTTTTCTTCGAATGTCAGTCATATGTAACCATCTTCCTTGTTTGAGCACACTGACCAAGCAGAGGTCGTTAAAAAAGGAAAAGGTGATTATACAATAGCAAAAGCTAGGAAAAGGAGATCATAATAGCAAACGTTTCAGCAGATATCATCCATCGCAAGAGAGGTTTAACAAATGTTGCACACTATCCACAGAAAGCTGTGCAAGCTGTGCAATAGCATATTTGCAGCAAATTTCTTTTCTTCTCGGTGATAATGACACTAGAACAATTGAGCATTACTACCTTTCAGTTATAATTGCCCAGTCAATTTATGGTGTTCCTACATTATGAACAGACTGATGTAAGCATCTTCTTGTTGCTTGAGCACACCGGCAAGCAAAAGTCACTAAAACAAACAGGAAAAAGTTTTGCAAAAGCAAAACCAGAAATAGCAAAAGTTTCAGCAGATATTCAACAAACTTGTATGGATATGTGAGTGCCAAGAATGGCCAAAATATATTGGCTCCCCAAATACATCAACAACACGGTTATCAATGCAAATATTGGTGACACAAGCAAGCCTGCATAAGCAATAACATTACACAGCCAGGTTCCCTCCCATCACGTACAACAAAAGCGCTTGCTAGAACTGAAGGCCTTTAATAGGAAAGAATGGGACTTCCCAGATTGGAGTTTTATTGCAAACAAAGAAAATGGGTCTCAGTCTATTGGAGCTGGAGTCTACAACCCTCAATCCAACAAAATCACCACAAAATAAAGTAAATCCTGGAGGGACAAGCATCAGCATAAACAGAGCCAAGCTAGCAGGAATTGCTGCTGCTTTGATTAGTGAACACACCCATATTGCGACAGACAGCTCTGGTGCACTATGGCAAATAAGAAATAGCATCCTCTACCCCCAGCACACGATACGGAATAAGCATGCCATAATTATATAAACCATCGTACACCATATGATCTGAAGGCATCATCCATATTTACAAGATTAAAGCTCATGCTGGCATCTTAGGGAATGAATGCGCTGATGCCATAGCAAAGTGCTCTGCAGAAAATTAAAGTGACCATGATATCCACACTAACACCGACGCCCACCCCCAATCATCCATATACTGGCCAGCAAGGGTGGAAAACCCTCCCCCAGCTTGCCTACCAGATACTCTTAACACCTGCCAACCAGGCCCTCCAGCAGCAAGGCCCCCCATTTTCTCAGATCTCGATGCTGTAAAAAGCAAACATGCACGTCCAACACAAATTAGGTCCTAAATCATATAAGGTTTCAAACTTCAAACCATCAGCCCGCAAAGTGCTACACAAAATAAACCAAGAACTGATCAAGGAAGGCATTGTCGAGAAAGATAAAAGTAACTCATTTTGGAAAAATGCAAGAAAAGAAAAGAAAAGACTATGCAGGCAGTAAACACTCCCTGCATCAATAAAAAAAGAACGAAGACACATTGGACCGCACAGGTTTGATATACCGTACCTTTCCTTTAATCCCCGCATAATAACGATTTTCGCCCTGCAGGGGGTGACTGCGGTACCTTCAATATATATCAACCCAAAGCGTGCCGCTCAGTGCAACCATACAGAAGGCCCATCAATCTGCCCCGTCTGCCACAAGCTAGACGGCACCTACCACATCCTGTCAGGCTGCAGTCATCCCATTATATTGAAATGATTATCAACAGGCACAACGCTGACGAATGATTATAAAAGCAATCCAACAAGGTACACAGGGTGCATGCCTGCTAGCATGAGCAGGCGTAGGCAGTCGTCGTAAAAAAATGGTACAGCAAGGCATCATACACCCTTCAAGAGAGACGCAGATAGAAATGATTCCAACCTGGCTCTTACCTTCCAATCTTATTGCACAAAAGCGACAAAATTTAGCAAGCCAGATGCATTCTCAGTCACTTTGACCTAACAACCACGCCCCAACAAAACCCAACAAACCCGTTTTAAACTAGGTCTGCCAAAAATGCAAGAAGAGTTGCCCGTAATAACCCAGATGGGGGACACTTGGCAAAAGCCAAAACATGCTCCTTTCTTTTGCATGAAAGGTGCAGCTACTCACACGTCACTTCATCAAATTGGACCCAACCTAGCTTCAAACTGATGCTGACTTTGTAAGCTACCCGAGCATGTGCTCAGATTTAGACAGATCGCCCTGCGTACGGAATGACAGGACTAAAAGCACACATTGTGCACCTGTACCCTAGATGGGTGCTTTCCAGGGGGAATGGCACATTAATTTGCATATCTCGCCAACCACTTAGCCTTTTTGCTTCGTTTCTCTTGCAATGATTTTATTAAGGATTTCAAAACACTAAAAATCACCGGGTTTGGTGCGCTGGCTGGTCAGATACAGCATATGGCTGCTCAAAAAGTACGGTTCACGCCGCGGCTGCTGAGGCAGGTGGCCCTAGCTGGTATGTTTCAAGCTCAGCTGCATTGGAATCTACATATCAGAGCTGAGCTTGAAACGTACCAGTTAAGGCCACCTGCCCTAGGAGCAAGCAAAAGGTACACCCATTTTGGGCCTCAGATAACCCCCTCTGGAAATAACATATAATAGCATCCGTACCCCCTGGCTTTGAAACAAAGAGACATACAACCAAACAAACGCGATGTACATCTAATATCTTATCGAAAATTAAGGCTGTGAAGACCCTACCCAACAAGCAGAGAAGGGCACGAGTACAACATAAGCTGCTAATGCCTCACTTACTTGGACATCACAAATTCCTTTCCTAATCCACGCCGGTACAAGTACTATCTGCGTTCTTTTTCTTTCTTTTTTAATGCAATATGTCTGCACATATACAGTGTCGTTTCCTACAGCATACAACTCCAGACGTCTTACACGTTTCTGCAGTTGGACTAGAACAGCGTCAGCATAGAATATCAGTGTCAGGTTATTGTCATAGAATATCATGACATTAGTTACCCTTAATGCTATTCTATCAATACATACAAAAATGCTCCACCAAAACTATAAAGCTCGTTGTCAATCTCAAGCGCTAGTTGGATTAATGCGCACAAAAAGTAGGGAGAACGTGGAGATGGAGTGAGCCTTGCTGCACCTCCCACACTGCTGCTCTCCTAATGCTCTGCTACTTTGCGCTGCCGTGATTGTCGGGTGCGTGGGATTGTGTGTGCTTGGTGTTCGAGGCTGGCAGGAGCCTTATGTGAATTGCTTGCTTCTTACTTTCTTGCTTTGCTAGTTGCTTACCCTTTCTCTCTTGCTTACCACCACTGACCTGTGTATTAAAATTGATGGGCTCTGATCAATCTTTATCTCGGCAAAGATTACGAAAAGAGAAATTCACACGAGATTCAGATAGTTGTAGACTCGACTAACACCCTGGAAAAATTTAGCACTACAACACTTTTGAATAGGTAAAGGACAACATGGTTACATTCAAAAGAAAAGAACATTCAAGGAAACTCAATTTGGAACACTGTTGATCCAGTCAGAGATCTCACACGAATCCACACACAGTCTTCTAAGACCAAGCTTAAAAAAACAGGTTTCATCCCAACTCTGTAAAACTACAATCCATGACCTGCCGCACTCCAAGCTGCGGCAGTAAATGGTGTGCTATAGCTAAGGCGTCTGACATCAAGGACCCCAACAGATCCAGCATGCGTTTCATATACTGAACAGCTTGCACTCGCCTTGCACAGCTTCCCTAAATAGCTGGAAGGCATGCATCCAAGTTTAAAACTTCAGTTTCTGCGGTGACGTAGTTATTCTTGGTGAACAAAATGCCTGCTTCGTGGAAATTACTAACCACTGTGGATGAAAGACCAAGGAAAGAAAGCTTCTGGTCTTTCCCTGGTAGGAAATGGAGGACTTGATATGCTTTTCTCTAGCCTCTGTGCTTGCTGAGTGAGCTTGGGTTACGTGTGTTGACATGGATCTTGTGGGGCATCTGCTACACAGTTGCGCCACAAATGTGACGGTCTGTGAAAATGATTTGCATCTCCTGCTTCCGCTGTTGCTTGTATTATTTTTTAGGGCGCGTCTGCATCACCCAAGTGCACACACAGGGTGAACCTCAGGTGCATTTACTGCGCTGTTACATCCACACATTACATATTCACATTGGCAGGGGGGAATCACAGCGGATGCGTGCAGATGAGGGCCTCCCCCCAGTGCTGCCCACTGGATGGGAGGATATGGAGGACAATGATGAGGTGTGGGCTGCCTATGACGAGAATTGTAGCAAAGGAGGTAAGTTGGGAGGTGGGGTCCTCTCCGCGTGACATGCATCTCCTGCTTCCGCTGTTGCTTGTATTATTTCCTTTGGCGCTTCTGCATTGGCGCACGTGCGCTGTGCGCATGAAAAATAGTAATTTGCCCCTTGTTTATCTTGTTGGTAATTGTATATGATCTTTTGCAACCTGATGTAGTCTGCTGACGTGCATGTACATGGCTTGTAATGAGTGCGCAATATTGACCCAGGTGAAATTGGTGCATTATGCGCCGCGCAGAGCTGCACACATTGCAATAAACTGACTCAGTAGTACTAGATGCGTGTCTTCATCACCACTGCAATTTAATGGTCGCCATGCACAGATCAACACAAGATGGCTTCCTGGCCTCAAAAACTGAGATCTGAGTTAATGTCGCCTGGCATTATGCATCGCTCGCAGCATTAATCCATGTCATTGGAAAACGAGCTATCAACTGTTGAAATGTCCATTGGCTGTTATCCCTTGCAGGTGAGACTTCAGCTGGCAACAAGGCGGCCGCTGGAATCCCGGCCTGGATGTACAAGGGGTCAGACATGCAGACTTACGACCCTGAGGCGCAACAACAATGGAATGTGCAGAACGGTGGGTGCAGTGATTCCACTTGTAGTCCAAAATTATGATTGAAATGAAAGCGTTGAGCTTTGGCGGTAAGTAAGTGAATTCACGAGGTACTCGGGGAACTACTATTAGGGGAATTACTATTAGGGGAAATCAGTGGTTGCCGTATCAATAGGTGAGTTGCCTTCCAATTTGGGTTACGTGTGCTGACATGGATCTTGTGGGGCATCTGCTACACAATTGCGCCACAAATGTGACGGTCTGTGAGCGTGATATGCATCTCCTGGTGTGGTATAATGCACTTAGCGTGTCATGCATTCTTTCGTTTTCTGTTTTCTCAAATCAAGCCCACTCCCTATGGTTTCCGCAGGTCGGGCAGGAGACAGCGCCCCTGGGGGTGAGTGGTTGTTGCCATGCTACCTCTAAATTTGGGTTACGTGTGCTGACATGGATCTTGTGGGGCATCTGCTACACAATTGTGCCACAAATGTGACGGTCTGTGAGCATGATATGCATCTCCTGCTTCCGTTGTTGCTTGTATTATTTTCTGTGTCGCACTTGCATTGCCGCACATACGCTGTGCACATGAACAGAAGTTATTTACCCCTGGTATGCATCCCTTGCAGCATTCCTCCTTGTCATTGGAAAACGAGCTGTCAACTGCTAAAATGTCCATTTGCTGTCATACCTTGCAGGGGAGGAGGCACAGAGGCAGGCAAAAGCAGCAGGCCTGCCCAACAGTGGCCACATATTAACAAGAAAAAACCGTGAGTGTTTTGCATGTCTGCACAATCGTAGAATGTAATGCAGTTAGCAGTTGGTAAAGGGGGGGGGGGGGGGTTGGGGGGGTTTTTACC
>Ga0307963_1004273_pt1 | contig 11355 bp, 12 predicted proteins | sample OrgLakmetagen594_FD_201829 | JGI IMG/M metagenome (GOLD analysis project Ga0307963, IMG submission 201829) | Saline water microbial communities from Organic Lake, Antarctica - #594 | ecosystem: Environmental > Aquatic > Non-marine Saline and Alkaline > Saline | place: Antarctica: Organic Lake...
CCCCCCACACACACCCACGCACCCACGCACCCACGCACAAACACCCACACCCACACATACACCCACACCCACACAAACATACACACACACAAACACACACACACATGCACATACACACACACATGCATATACACACACACACACACACACACACAGAGAGAGACATGCGAATGCACGTGCATGTTGCTGTTTTCAGCGTCGCTAGCGACACTCCCTAACTTGTCAGGCGTTCTGAGCTCGATCATACACATGTGTTAGGTAGTGGTTGTGTACTTACATGGTGTTTGCGCACTTTGCACATGCGTTTATGTACGAGGTACCTCCTCACACTCCCATTCTTCTCTTGCTGCTGCCTACCTTGCAGGCCTACCTTGCAGGGCGCGTTCAACATTGCGTACGTTGGCGTGGCCTGGTTCACCAAGCAGCCACGACCATACCACCTCTGCACTCCCGACGTCCAGCGTGCATGGGAAAAACTGGCCTGGATCGAGGATTATGTCTACAAATAGTCTGCCCCTCCCCACTTTCGTCTGCATTGGTCTCAAACCCATAAGGATAGTTCTATAGGACTGCATCTTAATGCTTGCGTTCCAGGCGGTTCGCCCTCTCGAGGGGAATAAAAAAACGAGTTGTTGACTTAGTCGACGTGGAGTTTTTGGAACCTGCGCTAACGCACAAGTCCTGCACGAGGTCGAGTTTTTATGACAGTTCAGCCCTAATATATGAGGTTAACATAAGGTAACTCTCGGGTTGTCCCATATATATGGGCGTGAGTAAGGGGTCTTTCCGGGACCTCGCTGGGCTGATGGGCAACCCCAGCTCCGGCAGCACTCCCTCTGAACGGAGCGTTGCAGCTCACGGGCTCGCGGGACCGAGCATGGGCAGAGAGAGCAAGGATCCTCGGCGCAGCTCGCTGAGCGTGAACAGCGGGCGGATCATAATTGCGAGCAACCACCTGCCGCTGCGTGTGAAAAAAGGAGAGGGTGGCTATGAATTTGAGTGGGACGAGGATGCCCTGGTCGCGCAGGCAAAGGATGGTATCCCGCGCCAACAGTTTCAGGAGGTCATGTACGTGGGCTCGCTGCCTGTGGATATCGAAGTGGAGGAGCAGGAGGTGCGGAAGGGACGTAGGAAGGACGAAATAAGAGGGGCACTGAAACAGGCAGGATGAAGGAGCCTCATTTGAGCACAGCCAACTTCTGTTTATGCCTGTACCCTGCAGAATATTGCCATCAAGCTCAAAGACCTGTACAACTGCTGCCCTGTGTACCTGGACAAAAGCGTGAAGGAGAAGTACTACAAAGGTATTCGTTTGTGTCTGTCTACGTGTGCATGTTTGCGTGTGCGCGTGTGTGTGTGTGTGTGTGTGTGTGTGTGTGTGTGTGTGTGTGTATGTGTGTAGTGTGTGTGTATGTGTGTAGTGTGTGTGTGTGTGTGTATGTGTGTGTGTGTGTATGTGTGTGTGTGTGTGCATACGTGCTTGCAAAACGTGTGCTTCACGGAGTATGACTTGTGTACTAACAAAACAAAAGAGCTGCACCCTCACAAGCTTACAAGCTGGTGCTTGACGTCCGAACCATTGCCTCCAGGGTTTTGCAAGCAGCAACTGTGGCCTCTCTTTCACTACATCCTCCCCGGCTCGCCTGGCAGCTCACAGCGTTTCAATGTTGAGTTTTGGCAAGCATACGTCAAAGCAAACAAGGTGCGTGTCTGTTCTCCTCGTTTGGCGTCTACATTTTTGTTTTCAGGGTCCAACATGTGCTGCATTGCACCTGCAATGGTCTCTGAACATTCAGTATCTTTTCCTGTTCTATGTTTGCTGCTACAAATTTGCTTGCTGTGCTGTTGCCGCTGCTGTGTTTGCTCCTGAGCTGACCCTGCCAGCTGCAAACAAACTTGCTTCAAAATTCAGCACGTTCCAGCAAGATGGCTTGCGCATGCACGGACGTGCAGATTAAAGTAAGGTGCTGGTTCTTTTTGGGCGAAGCCCCACTTGGGGAGGCGTAAGCCCCTCGTGTTGCCTCCTTCCCACCAAACTTCACACAAGCCTCCCCAGGCCCACCCAGGATACCTCCCGGTGTTGAAATTCGTCATAGGCTCTTAACCATACAAAGGCTCCTAACCAAACTAAGGCTGAAATTCGTCATAGGCTCTTAACCAAACGTTCTACCGCACCAGAAAAGTTTGGGGGCTCTAAGGCGCCGTGTGTAAAGTTTTAGAGATAAGTTTCATGTTTGGAAGCTCCAGGAAGCTGCCAGGATTCCTCAGCCAGGCATCCGGACCAGTTCCTGCTTGTGTAGTATCCAGGCTGCGGATGCTGTGTCAGGGGTCCTTCATTGTGTTCCGGCTGCAACGTCACGGTTAGGCCCCTGTGAAAAACTCACCCACTTGCCAGCAAAATAGTCTCACTTAATTTAGCGCAAGCATATCTCTGCACCCACTCCACCAATCCGTGACCTGACATGCATTGGATAGCTAATTTTTTGTTCTTTCAGTAGATGCTTTAAGGTTGGGGAGAGGTGCAGAGGCTGGGGAGATATTTGGGCGCGAACAGTATGCCAAAAATCAACCAGGCCACCGATTGACCTCATTTAAATTTTGTCGAAGTCGTATAATTTGCCCGCAACGCTGAGAGGAAATACCGGGCTGAAACTCGCAGCAAAAATGGAGCGACAGATTTTTGTCTTTATCCCCTGTGTCCCTTGTGTGAGTGCCTTCCACTCGCCGGCATTCCAGTACCCCTGCCCCAAATCTGACATTGCAGCATTGTTACATAACATTTATAGTGCTTATATCCTGAAGCAGAAGTCGATCAGGGCAACCTCAGAAATGCACCTTTTTCCTGCCTAAGTGGGTGCAAAATACGCAGCGGGCCCCACAGAACCCCCCAGAATGCCAAATTTTCAGCAAATGTCAATGATTTAAATATAACATCAAGTACTTAGCATTCAGATGAGGAATAGGGGGCTTTGAATTGGGTAGAGAGCTAAGTGAGACTGGTAGGGTGGGTTTTTCACAGGGGCGACCGTTAACCAAGCAGGCAGAATTACGCAATACTAATTTCGATGGGCTATATAATTTTAGTCAGATGTTCATGACGCGCAGAAGTTTGCTTGGACGGGAACCTTTAGGAACGCGGTCCGTGTTGGCTTGGAGTATTTGCAGGGCATGGAGCGCACGGTGCAGGTGCTTGCCGCACACTGTGTGTTGAAGCGGTGTTCAGCCATGGTGGACGCACCAACACCATGCTCGCACCTGCTCTCTCAGCAGACAGGGAACAGCAGCACATCCTCATGCCTCAGCAAAGGCTGCTCTAGCACAGCGTAATGCATACCATTGCAATGTCTGTGAGGCAGCAAGGCACACACAGGCATGCATGCACACACGCGCACACACACACGTGTACGCTTACTTACACGCACACACACTCACACACGCATGCGCACGCGCACACACATACAAACATGCGCAAACACACAGGCGCGCACACACACACATACACATGCACACGCACATACACACAGACACACGCGCACGCACACATGCATATGCACGCACGCGTGATGAGCGCCAATTTTTCAGCGTCGCTAGCGAGGCTTCCTCACTTGTCCACTGCTTTCCCACGTTTGAGACACTATTACTTTACACCAAAACAATAAATGCAACGCTGACGCTTTGACTTTCTCATTTTCATACCTGTGCAGCATGTGCAAGCGTATGTGCGTTCCTTGGTATTTGTGCAAGCTTTGCATGCAGGGGCTCGCAATTGCCCAGCAAGCTGTACACCCCACGCAATTTTCTCTCAAGCAACTTTCGTGACGCTGCATTGCCTGAACTCTTCACTGCCGCTTTCTCAAAAATGCAGCCGATTGTCAGTCAGCTGCTTTACCCACCCCTGTCCAACATACTTGCTACCCCCCTTTTCTCCACTGGTCTGCAGAGCTTTGCTGACAAGATTGTAGAAGAGAGTTTGACAGACACAGAGTTTGTCTGGATCCACGACTACCACCTGCTGGTCCTGCCTTCCCTGTTAAGGAAGCGGTTCAACCGAATTCGGGCGGGCGTGTTCCTGCACTCGCCTTTCCCCTCCTCAGAGATCTTCCGGACCTTCCCCAAGCGCGAGGAGCTGCTGCGGTCATTACTGAATGCAGACCTCATAGGTGTGTGTAGCAGAGAAGGGAGGAGGAATTGTTAGGGTCGTTGCTGAATGCAGTCCTCATAGGTGTCTGTGTGTGTGCTTGTGTGTGTGTGTGTGTAGCAGAGAAGGAAGGAGAAATTTTGAGGGGAGGGAAGGACCCCTAGGTGCATGCTTCACAAATTCCTGTTACTAGGTTAGCAGGGGGAGGTTGCTATCCCTTGAGCATCCTCGCTCGTTATGCTGGTGGGCAGCACTTATCAGCTTCACTCTCGTCATGAGCAGTGCCAGCCCTCTCAAAAACATTTCCGGTGGAGTATTGCGATCGCTTCTCATTGACAGGCTGACTCCCTGAAGAGCAAGAATGGGTTTTATTAAGGATAAAAGAGTTGAGCGATGTGGGAAAGAGGGCTGTGTGGGCTTCTTGGATTAGATTCTCTACATTGGAGAGGTCAGCGGACAGTCAATATCTATGGACAGATGAAAGCCTTTCCTTGAGGGCAATCCAACCTGTCTTTTTCTACAGCACGTGCTTTGTCACTCCCCCTTTCCTTCTTGCCTTCCTTTCGCGTTCCCTTCCCCTTTTCCTGTATTTGCCTGAAGGTGTTTGCCTAGAGTATTCGCCTGAAGGTATTTGCCTAGAATATTCGCCCTAAGGTATTTGCCTCGTGCTGCATGTCAGAATCCGCGGCACCTACCAGCCCGTCTGTGCACTGATGTCCCCAACGGTTGTTCACCTCACCCCCGCAGGATTCCACACGTTTGACTACGCCCGCCACTTCCTGTCGTGCTGCTCCCGTATGCTGGGCCTGGAGCATGAGACCTCCAGGGGCTCCATCACCATTGACTACTACGGAAGGACCGTGGGCATTAAAATCATGCCAACAGGTGTGGGTCAGGTCGTGTGCTGCTCTGTGCGAGTCATGCAGTAGTGCAGTTCTTGTTCATCCCTGCTGTATTGCGGACAGGGATGGCAGGTCAAGGTTGATGCAGCGTACCAGTTTAGAGGCCTTAGGTCTACAGCCATCATTGCATGCTCTGCCTGCTCTGGCAGCAAGAGAGTCCATCGTGTGAGCATGAAAGCACCTGCGTCTGTGCCCCTCTCCCCTGCGTCTTTACTGGAGCAAGAAATGCGTGTGGAAGGCTGACAATGGAAATCAATATCCCACACGCGACATCACACTCTGGCGCAGTGCCTGTGTCCACCTCCATTCTGGCTCTTCGCAATATCGGGGCATTTGTGTGATTACTCGTGACAACTGCACAGCGCAGAACCTGCCATGCTAGTACGTCACGCCCACTTTTTGCGCCACACGCTCCTGTTCTCACGATTCCTCAGGTGTGCTTCTAAAGCTAGCGTACTCTCAAAAGGGGAGGGAAGGCTCCTTTTGATGTGGCCGTCGCGGTAGTCCGATTTGTGATTGAACATGTGTGGCCCGCTCGCTCGCCCTGTTGCCATTTAGGTGTGAACCCCCAGCGCTACCTGGATGGCTTCACCTGGGACGAGTTTAAATGGAGGCGAGGAGAGCTTGAGGCCCAGTTCAAGGGCGTCACTGTGCTGGCTGGTGTGGACGACATGGACAGCTTCAAGGGCATTGAGCTCAAGCTCCAGGTGCACACCTCTGGGGAACGAGTGTGGTTTTGCTGGCTGTGGGTGTGGCTGACATGGACAAGGAGAAGATCAGGCAGTTATGCTGCTGCTGTCATAAAACTAGCATACAGAACTAGTATAGCTTAAGCATTTCACGTACCACAAGTCCTACTTGCAGTGTGTGTGTCTGCATGCGTGTGCGAGAGGAAGGGCAACTAGTACCTCATATTTGTTTTTTGTTCGTGCAACATCGTCATATGAAGGAGAACTGGCTAATGTTTTGCGCATCCTACTCCACTTTGATTGAACCTGACTGCATTGGTGCTTCCTACATACGAAATGTATGAATGAACGGACTGCAACAAAGTGATTAAACTATCCGTCTCGTGCATTTGTATTGCAGGCCTTTGAGCGATTGCTGGAGTACCACTCAGAATGGCGTGGCAAGGTAGTACTGATCCAGGTAAGGCGAACAAGCTTTAATGAAAATCCAATAGAAACGCTCTTAGTACTAGTGGAAGCATAAAGACAGCATGCACCAGAAATGCATCCATTGAAAGGCATGCACGCACACACACACACACACTCACACACACAACACACACATAGACGCGCGTGCACGCACACGGCACACTTGGGTACATGCCAAAAAAAAAGAACACGCACACGCACACGCACAACAGGTGACCAACCCTCCCCGCTCCTCGGGCCATGACATTACAGAGCTGCACACCTTCATCACCGACCTCGTGGCTTCTATAAACTACAAGTACGGCAACCCCTCCACCAACTACGTGCCTGTGCACTACCTAGAGCGCCATGTGCCCTTACACGAGCGCATGGCCTTCTACAGGTGTGTGGTGTGGGCACGGAGCAGGCTGCAGTTGTGCTTTTGTTGGTGTGGCCATCACTTGCGTGGGCATGACCTCGCACAGAGCAGGAGGTTGCCCGCTACAAGCTCTGTGCTTGTGCCTGCTTGGCTTCTTTTCAGGCATAACGTACCAGCGTTCCTGCTGTCAGCCTTTTTTTAGTGCCATACCTCCCAACCATTTAAATGGGTGAAGTTCTTCCATTAATTGCAGATGACCCCCAACACCTCCTGCGCTGCCTGTTTCCAATTGCTACACCCCGCCAACTTCTTGTGCACCCCATTAATTCAGTGTAGGCTATGCGTGAGCGCCTGGCAAGAGACAAGAGACATCGTCAACATTGCCTGCCTTTTTCTGCTCAGCTTTCCTGTCCTGTGATGTGCCGCATGACCATGAATTGTTGATCGTAATACCCTGCAGCGTGGCTGACTGCGTGGTGGTGACCGCTACACGAGATGGCATGAACCTGGTGCCTTACGAATACATTGTGTGCCGCCAAGGGCCGGATGCCACCGCTGCCACAGAAACAGAGGCTAGCGTAGAGTCGGGGCCCAGGGACTCCATGTTGGTCGTGTCAGGTATGTTTTGTTCGTGTGCGAGTGTGGGTGGGCGCACGTATGTGCCCGTGTGTGTGCTTGCGTACATGCAAGGGGTGTAGGAGTCTACTCGTTATGTGCACCTAGGGTATAACACTATGGGAGATGATATCATACGTAGCATCTACATACAATAATTGTGATTATGATACATTAATTGTGATTGTGATACAAAAGATGTGGGGTGTTATGAGGGCCTGCTTAAAACTGGTGTTTCAGTTCTGCAATCACACTTTCTGGCACTGACTAAAGTCTGCTGCCATCAAGACGATTTTTTGCAGGAAGGCGGGAATAAACACTTGTGGAGGTCATCATGATTTCTCTCTTTGACAAGCAGATTACGATGCAAAAGCAATGGTGCACACGAACACACACATACACACGCAACACAGAATTTGTGGGCTGCTCACCCTCCCTGAGCGGTGCTATCCGGGTCAACCCTTGGTCCATAGACAGCGGCTACAACGGCATGTATGCAGCCATCTGCATGCCCCTGGAGCATCGGCAGCTGAGGCACCAGAAGCACTGGCGCTACGTGAGCCATCACACGGTGGCGTACTGGGCGCAATCTTACATCACTGACCTCATGGTGTGTGTGTGTGTGTGTGTGTTTGTGTGTGTGTATGAATGTGAATTGGTATGTGAAGATGTAGATGTGTGTGAGCGCTGTGCACATTGTGTGTGCCAAAGAGCCTGTAAAGTGGTATTCCGGATGCCGCGTCCTGTTACTTTTTCACATGCTTTCATCACACGCACTCACAAGCATCGTTTATAATGTTACTGTGAAGGCTCGTTTCTGCAAGTGGCGTGCTGCTTGTCACGTATATAGCAGGCTTGCTATACCTACTAGCCTGTGCTTTAATGAAAGCCATTCTCTTTATTCCTGCTATCTTTTCATCAATGTGACAAATGACCTCACTGGTAAACAGCCACGTGGATTGGTACGCGGCATCTTGTCACTTACCGCTCTTTCATCAGCCCATTTTCGCTGCACCATAAGTCGTTGTCTCATCATTTGTTCTATACTGCCGCCTATCGTGCTTAAAATGCCCTGAGTTTATTCTAAACAGTAGACCCAGCCTAAAATGCTGCACACGCCGAAGAGTTTTGACATGATCTTGACGTGTCCAGTTTGTGACTGTTCAGCATATGGATGAAAGAAGATGTGGCATGAAGCTCTGTCCTCTTCATCAGTTCTCCCAAACCCCCAGCGTGCTGCGTGACCCCGAAAGTGGCCTCGAAACTGCACTCCTCTTCTCCAAAAGCAGCGGCCTTACAATGGTCCCCATTTTGTGTACGCCTGCCACTGCAGCGTGTGACCAAAAACCACTTGACCGTGAAGTGCTACGGCCTAGGCCTGGGCTTGGACACCTTCCGCATGGTGGCCCTGGATGCCAACTTCCGCAAGCTGGAAGAATCGCAGGTGGCCGCTACTTACAGCAGGTGTGTGGTAGGGCAAGGTGGCCATACCTGTTGGGGTCGGCAATGGGCACCTGTAGCAGGGGCTGCATGTGTATGTCACATTGTAAACAGCCGGAAGCATACCGCAGGTCCGTGGTGAGACATATCAAAAGTTGGAGTGGAGATGAAGGGCGGCCACAGAGTGTACGAGCGTGCGTGCTTGTGTGCGTGCGTGTTTGCATGTGCATGTGTACGTGCGTGTGCGTGTGCGTGCGTGCAATTGCCTCATGTGGGTGTTGCTGTGTGTACCGTACAGGCTCGTAACCAACGTGATTCTTGACATTTAATAAAACCCCAATGCAAGCTATGCAAGGGGGCATACAATCTAAATATTTACTCCAATGCGGCCTATGCGAGGGCCTTTGGCCCTCTGAGCTGCACGTGCACGCGTATGGATGCACGTGTGCACGCGTACATGTGCGTGTGTGCGCGTACATACGTGTATGTGTGCGCGTATGTGTGTGTGTGCATGCGCATACGTGTGCGTGCAATGTGTACGTGCGTGCATGTGTATACGGTTGTGTACTTACGTGTGTGTGTTGTGTAATTGTTCGTGTGTGTGTGTGCGTGCACATACGTGTGTGTGTGTGCGGGTACGTGTGTGTGTGCGCGTACATGTGCGTGCGTGTGCATGTGTGCGTGCGCGTACGTGTGAGTGTGCGTTGTGTACGTGCTTGCGTGTGTATACGGCTATGTACATACATGTGTGCGTGCGTGCGTTGTGTACTTGTGCGTGTGTGTGCGTGCATACGTGTGTGTGCCTACGTGTTGGCGTGCGGGTGCGTGTGTGTGTGCGCGCGTACATGTGCGTGCGTTCGCATGTGTGCGTGCGTGTGCATGTGTGCGTGCGCGTACGTGTGTGAGTGTGCGTTGTGTACGTGCGTGTGTGTGTATACGGCTATGTACATACATGTGTGCGTGCGTGCGTTGTGTACTTGTGCGGGTACGTGTGTGTGCGCGTACGTGCATGCGCATGTGAAAGGATTCAAAACACCCTTTCTTTTGGTGTCCTTCCTCCCCAATAGAGGGTTAGCCTCCCAAGCTGTTTGTCCCCCTTGGGGGCCTTGAGGGGTGGCTTGGGAGGTTTTCTCGGCCTGTCCCCGTTCATGCTTCAAATTGATCAATCAATTAAATTACCCCATTGCGAGCTTCGCGAGGCCCTTGTAACGTAGTTAATTAAACTGCTCCTGACACTCCGTGAGGGGGTCAGAAATGTTTGCGGTACGCAATGATATACCGCCTAAACAGTAAGCTACATTTGACAGTCGTGTGCATACGATAGTGTGCTTGATAGAGATATCCTTTAAGACAGTGTAACTACGTAAGCGTGTGTATGTTGTTCATGTGCAGCTTAATAGTAACTGCTTCAAAGCAGCATTATTGCAGCTGCGGCACGTGGTAATCATGGAAACGGTCGCTGTTTGTAGTACGGCTATTTTGTCACATTCATGTGTGCAACAGCAAGATAAGATAGGATAGTGTATGTGTAACCTATCAGAATAACCCCTGCATCTTCTAAACCTCAAGCTCACAGGATTCATGCAAGGCCCACGACGTGTTGCACTCTGCTTCCTCCCATTGTAAAAGGTGCCCTGAGTGCTGATCTGAGAGCCTTATGCTTCACAGCCTGCTCGTTCTTTGAATGCTTGTGTGTGTGCATGCAGCTCTGCCAGCCGTGTGTTCTTCCTGGACTACGACGGCACGCTCACAGCCGGGCAGCACACGTCCATCACCCTGGCACCCTTGGAAGAAGTCCTGCAGGTCAGTGCGTTGCAAAAAAAGAAGTGGACGCAAGCCTGATCTGTTGCTGGTAGCTGCGTCCATGCTTGAAGAGTCCTGCCCTCTCAAGTTGCGTTGAAGTAAGCTGTCATCGCTCTCATCGCACACCGGTGCACCTGAGCAGCAGGGGTCTTTTGACCTGTATTCATGTACCGGTATGTAAAAAAACGAATACTGTAGGCAAGTCCTGCGTCCTTGACAGTGATTGATGCGTATGTGGAGACAGGCACTCGCCGATGTCAAGGTTGCGGGACATATGGGACGGTGAATGTGGACCGGCTGACTTTTTACTTGGAGTACGCTTTATGGTCATTAATTTCAGGCCTGTGCACTGTACGGTGTATGGTACGGTATGCTTTGTACTGTACGTACCGTAATTTTGTAAATTACGGCGTAATTACGATTTTGGAGGATCATAATTTACCGTAACTACGGCAATTTACTGTACGGTGTACGGTACGGTGCCAAGCTGGCACTGCCTGTGCAAGAATGGCCTCAGAAAGGCCTCTCCACCCCAAAACCTCCCATTTCCGCTCCCCGGTGTGCTCCTCCCATGTGCTGACGCCACACAATGCTTCCCTGAACGACTTTGAGGCTGGGTTGGGGCTGCATCAGCTTGGGGGAAGGGCCCAGCAGTGGCTTGCATGGAAATATAAATATGGACGCAGTACTTGATTCCTGGTTGTTATTTTGTGTTCTATTCCGGCTCGTATCCACCGAACTGCTGGAGGGGGATTTTTACACTTGTGCCAATACCAAGAGGGACACTGAACTGGCTAAAAGAGCCCTCCTAGAAGAGAAAAGCATCTGGGCCGTTGACACCCATACCTGCCAACAAAAACTGAGCTTGCCACACAAAAAGAGGCAGGAGAAACAGACACACTGGAACCACACAAAACAGGAAGGAACAGGCCAAGGGCAGCA
>Ga0307963_1004275_pt1 | contig 11350 bp, 9 predicted proteins | sample OrgLakmetagen594_FD_201829 | JGI IMG/M metagenome (GOLD analysis project Ga0307963, IMG submission 201829) | Saline water microbial communities from Organic Lake, Antarctica - #594 | ecosystem: Environmental > Aquatic > Non-marine Saline and Alkaline > Saline | place: Antarctica: Organic Lake...
ATGTTGTAGAAGGGGGATGAGGATAGAGGGGGGGGAGGGCGGAGCAGAGATGTGTTTGTCTGTGTGTTCGTGCGTACGCACTTGCAGCGCATCATATAGCAATATTACTTCAACGTGCGTATACACTTGGAATGTGTCAATGACACAAACACTTCCAACACACACACATGCTTGAGCGACAATGAGCACAAACACTTTACAGTGCGTACACACTTGACAGACTTCTCAAACAAGCTCTCCTCTCAGACATGTACAACGTTTGCAAATACGCTCCCCTCTCAGACATGCGCTCGCTCTCAAACATGCACACATCTACATTTAAATACTTTACAGTGCGTACACACTTCTCAAGCTCTTCAAACACGCTCCTTTCTCAGACATGCACTTGCACGTCCACACTCAAAACACACCTTACATACAGGCTGAAAGAGGCTGTAGAGTGGCCCTTCAAAGTACCTGGGGCACTTGCACGTGTGGGGGCTCAGGCCCCCAGAGGCGTTCTCCTGTATGGACCTCCTGGGTGCAGCAAAACCTTGCTTGCACGTGCGGTGGCGTGCGAGGCAAAGCTCAACTTTCTGTCCGTCAAGGTATGGTTGAAGGGGTGTGTATGAGGAGATGTCGTGGTGACCTGTGTAGGTTCCTCTGCTAGCATGCGCAGCGGCGTGCGAGGTAGAGTTTGACTCAAACTCATCTTTGCAAAGGTGTGGCTGCAGTGAGTGGCTAGCTTGTTGGAAACTGCTAGATTGTACAGTGGCCTGCAAGGCAAGGCCACGTGTTCTTATTCAGTGGTGTATGATGCTAGTGAGCTTCGAGTTTGCGAGGTAGGCTGGAATTTCTGCAAAAATAAGCAGGTGGTTTAGGATTGCAATCTTTGGCTTTGGACGTGCTTATTATTATGACACAACTATCATAGGTATGCGAGGCACATTTCAACGTGCTTTTCAGAGGTACGCTCATGAGTACTTCCGTGGGAGGTGCCCATTTTGTTAGTTATAAAGCACAGCTTGATAAGTGATGATTTCTTGCACTATGTTCTGTCGCGTAATACGAATGCAAGGCCTAGTGAGCTTAGTGTGCCTGTATTGAGACAATCGTTTAGGGCTGAGTTTATAGCATGTAGCCCTGGCTAAAGGCTAGCTGAAAAGTAACATACCGATTGCCCATGCTTTTTGACTCACCAACGCAACCACCTGCAAGTTGGTCATGGAAATTTTATGCTTTGAGGGCTTGCTACAGCCTTATGGACAGGGTTGGTCCGAACCGTATACGCACACCGTCTATGACTGAATATACAGGAATTTCCCTGCAAAGGACACCCTATGTACGTACAACGTGAATACGTACATATGTATGGTTTTGGTCTACCCTGCTAATGAAGTGACTTGCTGGTAATGACATTTGAAGGGAGAAGAAAGTGGGGGAGAGACATTGTCGTGTTTTCAGGGGGCCAAGTGCTATGGCAAGATTTGTAGGGTTGGCTAGAACCGTACATATATGCACCGTATATGACCGTACACTTGATGAAATCCCTGCAAAAATCTCCGTATATAAACCGTATATGTAACTGTTTATATATAGTTATGGTCAACCCCAAAGAATCGTGATGCAGGTGTAAATGTTTCTTACTGTAACCATTATTGCAAATGGCATCGTTGCTGCATGAGCTCTCTAGGCGTGCCTTCGCCCATGTAAATCACGCGCACTTACTTTTAACGCTGTGTGTACAATGCACACACAAGTACCTACACGGATGTGTGTACAAAGCACATACACATACCTAAAGAGCCGTGCGTGCTGTTGCGTGTCTCCAGGGGGGGGAGCTGTTCTCCAAATACGTAGGAGAGAGCGAGCGGGCCATCGCTGCTCTATTTGCACGCGCACGAGCCACGGCCCCATGCATTGTTTTCTTTGACGAAATTGATGGCTTGGCTGGCACGCGCTCGGAAGATGGCGGAGGAGGTATGTTTGTCCTTCTGTAAGCACTTCTCCTTTAGCCTTACGTAACACTTGTAACACTTGTAATACGTTAAACCCACATACCACGTGGGAAACATTTGTAACACTTTATCCTTTCGCATCACTTGTTACACTTGTAATATTTGAGACCCACACACCACGTGGGTAACACTTGTTACACTTTATCCTTTCGTAACATTCGTAACACTTGTTACACTTCAGACCCACACAACACGTGCGTAACATTTGTAACACTTTATCCCTTCGTAACGCTAGTAACACTTGTAACTTCAGACCCACACACCGCGTGGGAAACACTCGTAACACTTTATCCTTTCTTAACACTAGTAACACTTGAGACCCACACACCACGTGGGAAACACTCGTAACACTTTATCCTTTCGTAACATTCGTAACACTTGTAACACTTGAGACCCACACACCACGTGGGAAACACTAGTAACACTTAAGCCTTTCGTAACTCAAGGTTGGTGGCCAAGGAAAATGCAGGGTCAAAGATGACAGCATTTCACCTGACTTGCATTCTGTTCTGACCAATTTGGATGTTGACACACATGGGATGGCAGCAGACGCTTTCCGCTCTTCTCGTTTCATGTGTATGAGCGACCAATGGTTTGGCAAAAGTACAAATAAAGGCAGGACGGAGCTCTTCTGGCAGGGCAAGCCAAGGCCTCTATACATAATACATAATGCTTCTCTGTACACGTTTATATTTAATAACATTTGCATCGTCTAAATACTTGAAAGTCCCTCATCCACCATTATTAATTTCATCCCCTCTCCTTCTGTGTTACACAATTACACTTAAACATACACACTCGTACACACACACGTATACATACACACTCACACACACACGTAAACACACGCACTCTCACACACAAACACACACACATACACACACGTAAACACACACACACACACACACACACACACACACACACACACACACACACACACACACACACACGTAAACATACACACTTGCACACACACTCGCACACACACACACACACACGTAAACATACGCACTCTCACACACAAACACACACACATACACACACGTAAACATACACACTTGCACACACACACACACACTCACACACACACACACACGTACACACATACACACACAAATATGTAATAGGTGGGCACGTGGGGGAGCGTGTGATGGCGCAGCTGCTCTCAGAAATGGATGGCTTGCAAGATCGCTTGGGTGTGGTGGTGAGTGCATGATATACAAGCAACTCACATGTTCCCACTTTATTATTGCAGTGGTCTATTTAGGAAACGTGGAGAAGGTCTGGCTCAGGGTTGGGTCTACCACACTCTGTATCAGCGCACACGTACACACATACACACACGTACACACACTGTGTATCAGCGATGTCTCTATCCTCGATCAGCATTTTGGTGGGGGAGACTCACGGCATTTTGGGCCAATGTGTCTCCTTTTCCTTGATTGATGCAGGGAGTGTTATGCTGCCTGCGTAGTTTTTCCTTTTTTCCTGTCTTTTTTATCCTCTATCAGCATTTGGTCGCCCCCGTGAAAAACCCACCCTACCAGTCTCATTTAGCTCTCCACTAAATTTAAAGCCCCCTATTCCTCATCTGAATGCTAAATACTTGATGTTATATCTAAATCATTGACATTTGCTGGAGATTTGGCATTCTGGGGGGTTCTGTGGGGCCCGCTGCGTATTTTGCACCCACTTTGGCAGGGAAAAGGTGCATTTCTGAAGTTGCCCCGATCGACCTCTGCTTCAGGATATAAGCATTATAAATGTTATGTAACAATGTCAAATTTGGGGCAGGGGAACTGGGAATGCCTGCGAGTGGGAGGCACTCACACAAGGGACACAGGGGAAAAAGACAGAAAATATGTCGCTCCATACCTGCTGCGAGTTTCAGCCCGGTTTTTCCTCTCAGCGTTGAGGGCCAATTATATGACTTCGACAAAATTTAAATGGGGTCAATCGGTGGCCTGGTTGATTTTTGGCATAAGTTTTCCCACCTTACATTGGGGCGCTTTTTCCACTTTTTCCAACTGTTCCTTCCCATTCAGTCCATGACCCCCAACTCACACCAGAGTTGCGGCCAAACAAACGATGAATTATGAATTTCGCCCAAATATCTCCCCAGCCTCTGCACCTCTCCCAAACCTTCAAGCACCTGCTGAAAGAACAAAAATCCAGCCAATGCATGTCTCAGGTCACGGATTGGTGGAGTGGGTGCAGAGATATAGTGGGTGCAGAGATATGCTTGGGCAAAGTTAAGTGAGACTATCTGGCTGGCAGGGGGGTAAGTTTTTCACGAGGGCGACCATTTTGAAGGGACTTCCGAAAGGAAAGGGTGCAACAAGTTGATGCAAATGCCTGCCTTATTTACAAACACGTGTATGTGGTACATCGAACCTCATTTTTGACGTAACCATTTGTTGATGTGTACGAAGCGTTGCTTTAGCTGTCAAAGCCGTGATAGCTGCAATGAATCTTTCACTTTAAGTGGGGGCGACATCTTTTGTTTGGGACAGGTTTAGTTGAGTGGGTGCAAACTTACTCTCGTACTACACATGATCGTTCGTAATGATGTAATTCAAGTGTCGGTTGTAGACCCTACCCTGTGATTTGTGAATGCACAGACCCTTCACGCACGTATGTTTTCATGTATATGTGACATCATGTGTTAATTCAGGTTCTGGCTGCCACCAATCGACCTGACTGTGTCGACCCAGCGCTTCTCAGGCCCGGACGCTTTGACCGCCTGCTGCATGTGCCACCTCCAGATGCTGCTGGCAGGTGCGTGTGGGTGTAGGTGTGGGTGTGGAAAGGTGAATGTGTTTGTGCTTGTAGGTGATGTCATGCATGTGTGTGCGTGCGTGCTTGCGTGCTTGTAGGTGTTGTGCATGCGTGCGTGCGTGCTTGTAGGTGTTGTGCATTCATGTGTGTGCGTGCGTGCGTGCGTGTGTTTGCTTTTTACTTAAGGACATACAAGCAAGTTTGTTTAATTTTCTCACAGGTTGGACATCCTCCATGTTAAGCTGCGCAACACACCAGTGTCTTCAGATGTGGACTTACTGCAGGTAAGGGTCAGTCCTATTTCTTGAAGAGGTCTGTAGAAGTCTGTGCTACCTGGAATTGACGAAACGTTATGTTTGATGTGAGGAAAATTGCAATGCCCAGCTGCAAACTAGTTTGGTCTGTGTGTCAGATCAATCTGTCTGTAGGAAAATTCAACATACCTAGCTTGCACAACGGCCGCAGAAGTCGGAAGCGCAGCTTCAAGTGATGGTCATCTTGTAATCCAAATATATCCCTGGCATCAATGGATCTGCTTGACCAAATTAACAAGTAATCCAAATATATCCCTGGTAACAATGGATCTGCTTGGTTGGCAGTAAGGCTGTCACGCTAAAGTTGATAGCAGGTGTTAAGTGTGCCTCGAGATCTGCACCCTTTTTTGGAAAGGTCAGACAGGCATAGCAGATCCCTCATACTTCCTCATGCAACTTCACACACGCACACACACGCACAATGCAAACACACACACACACACACACAAAATGCAAACACGCACACACATACACACATGCGCACACACACGCACACACATAGACACATCCACACGCGCATACACACGCAGTTGGCTCACAATACTGAGGGCTATACAGGTGCAGACATCGGGGCTGTTGTGAGGGAAGCAGGTCTCGCTGCCCTTGATGAAGACATCAGTGCTTCACAGGTGTGGGGAATCGGTCAGCGCCCCCGATTGTTTATGCATGCTCACACAGTGCATTACACAAATATGTACATTCAAACCATGCGTGTACGACACTGCTATACGCTTGCACACATTCCTATATGCTTGCACACCCTCACTTGGGTGAGAGACAGGACAGCCTTGCCTTAATCTACATCCATTTTGTCGGTGCAGCCGTGTGTGCTTACTAGGCGAGCTATCAGCTACGTCTTTTTGTCTGCTCTTTTTGTAGGGATGTGAAGGAAAAGTAAAGCTATCAAACGCATTTTTCAAGTCCCAAAAAGGTTTGAGTGCCTAGTGCTAAGATGTGGATGATTTAGACCCGTGGGAACTGTTTGGCCAGGAGGGGGGGGGTATGCTTGGGGACGACCACCTATCTAATGTGAGACACTTGAACTGTATTCTGACGCACAGAAATTTCAGAGCTGCTCCAGGCTTGCACCACACCTTAATCGCAAGGCATAAAGTAGTGTGTTAACACAACCTGTGTGCATGTGTGTGTGTGTGCATGTGTGTGTGCGAGTGTTTGTGTGTATAAGTACATGTGTTTATGTGTGAAGCGAGAGAAAAGGAAGGAGTGGTTTGGCGTGAACGCCAAAAATTCCCTCGCTGCTGAAATCAGATGTTGTCTGCATGTGCTTGTAGGTGTGGCAACGCCATTTCCTCAAGGCTCTGCAGCTCGTTGGTCCAAGTGCTTCAAGCTCCGACCACGTACAGAGTGTGTATGGAGAGTTCAGCAGAGCAGGGCACGACCCCCTGACCTAGGAACATTGACGAGTATGGGCACACTATAGGCAGGATTGATGCGCACGATAGAGAGTATGAGCACACTAAACCGGAGGGAACACTAGACTGCAGTCTCTCCTTAGATTACATGTTTATGTTAATGTTTTCAATTTTCAGCATAGACAAGTGCAGGCACCTATATATCCCCCTCCCTTGTCACTGCTGGCTGTGTTTACACTACCGATAGAGACAGCATAGGTAGATATTGAACTTGTGCACTGACATCAAGGATGTTTGCACTATACTGGGAAACATCCCAAAGACAGAAGTGCGCTACATGCCACTCCTCTACCAGCAAAGCAAAACACCACCCCTGCCAGGTGCAACATGGGGCATACGCATCTTAGTAGTCTGGAACAAAGTTGCCATGGAGCAACTTCTTACGAACAACCCATCTGGGTTAGAAAAAAATAAAACGAGACCTATCACCAGCGGCAAACTAGAATTTCCAAAACGCAGGCACCATTCCTTTTTTGGACAACCAACTGAAAGGATACTGCCAAGAATGGCAAAAATATGTAGGCTCTTTAAAGACTCAAGGTTTACAAGGTTTACAAAAAAGGCCTTCAGTTAAGAAGTGCGACTGCTGGGGGCCTGCTCATAAAAAGCAATAGTTCAAAGTTCAAAGACTAAGGAACAAAGTTATCAATGCGAAAATTGGCGACATACGCGAGTGCATTACACAGCCTCTACTTAACTTAGGCGACCCCACGCACAAAGTGCACCAACTAGCTACTAAACTGCACTGCCATGCACTAAAAAGCTTGAACAAGATTACAAAAACAAGACACAAAATACACCTTTACAACAACAGTGATAATGGGGGATCTGATGGGATGGGTACTGGTAGAGCGGCTTGCTTCGGGAAAGCTAGATGCAGGCCGGATCGCAAGGCTGAAACCCGCCGGATCCTCATTAATCTCTGTTGTGTTTCTCTTTTTTCTCGTTTTTGGTGGGGCTCTGGCTAGTGTGAGCACTAGTTGAGAGCCTTTCCTTAATGCACGCTGGTGACTTCCAGCGTAGACTTTTACTTTTACTTTTACTTTCACACAGCCAGGTTCCCTCCCATTATGTACTTAAAAGCGTTTGCTATAACGCAAAGCCCCTAACTCTGTACTCTACTTGGGTTTTTTTCTTTTTCCTGGTTTCCTTTCTTTGGTTCTGGGTCTCCTTGAGCAGCTTCCTTTTGCTTTCTCCTCTGCTTGAGCCCTCTCTCCTCTTTTTTTTTGTTGTCTGTCAGGTCCCTGCTGGGGGCCGTAGCTGTAACACCACCCAAAAAAAAAAAAAAAAAACTGGAAAGACTTAACCAATGGGCCTTCACAGATGGGAGACTTTTGGTGGGGAGACTTACGGCACTTTAGGCAATGTGTCTCCGTTTCCTTTGTTGATGCAGGGAGGGCTAGTTTTCTTTTCTTTTCTTGGAAGTTGTATTACAGATTGCAAGCAAATAAAATGGATCTCCGTTTATTGGAGCTGGAGTCTACCACCTTCAATCCAACAAGATCACCACAGTAAATCCTGGAGGGACAAGCATCAACAAAAACTAAGTGGCCATGATATTCACATTAACACCGACGCCACCCCCATTCATCCATATTTTGATCAGCAAGGGAGGAAAACCCTCCCCCAGCTTGCCTACTAGATACTCTTAACACCTACCAGTTAGGGCCTCCAGCAGACAAGCTCTCCATTTTCTCAGATCTCGCACATGACGTCAAGCACAAACTAAGTCGAAAAAGGTTTCAAACCATCCGTCCACAAAGTGCTACACAAAATACCAAAAACAGGTCAAGGAAGGCAATGTCGAGAGAGACATAAGTAACTCATTTCGGAAAAATGTGTGTCACCTCTGGAAAAAAGGAAATTGTCATGCTCTGCCGCACAGATTTGACAACCAAAAGCGTGCCGCTCAGTGCAACCATTAGAAGGCCCAATCTGCCACAAGCTAGACGGCACCTACCACGCGCTGTCCCATTATTAATACAATGCTGTTGGATGGATGATTATAAAAGCAATTCAACAAGGTACACAGGGTACATGCCTGCTAGCACAAGCAGACGTAGGCAGTTGCGAAAAAAATATACAAGGCATTATACGCCCTTCAGAAGAGACACAGATAGAAATGGTTCCAACCTGGCTCTTACCTTAAAATCTCATTGCACAACAGCGGCAGAAATTTAGCAAGCCAAATGCGGTCATAGTTTCCCCGACCCAGCAACTACGCCCCAAACAAAACCCAACAAACACGTATCAAACTAGGTCTGCCAATAATGCAAAAAGAGTTGTCCGTGTTAACCTAGCAGATGGCGCTGCCAATCCATACCCTCTGGCTATGAAACCAAGAGACATAAACCAAACAAAAGCGGTATACATTTAATTGAAATTAGGTACTGTGTAGATACTTCCCCTACTCAACAAGCAGAAAAGGCACGAGAACAACATAACCTGCTTATGCCTCACTTACTCAGACACCGCAAAACCCTTCACACCATCCTGCTAGGAGCAACAGGCACCATCTACAGCAGCCACACAAGGAACCCACTCCACAGCCTCGGAGTTACTGGTCTACATGCAAATGGACATGAAAATTTTAAGCCTACGTGCAATCAGATCCGCAACAAAAATCATACAGACGAGACAAGACATTGAACACAACCCCCACAAATACCTGAGCAATACTCCTGGTGGTGTGCAGGCTTCTGTCTCCCAGCCACCTGATCCCCACTGAAAAGCTCCTCTTATCTATATGCTCCTGGTGGGATGTTGTGTCTCCCATCACATGTTTGTCTCTGCATCCATTGGGTGGTGTAGAACACAAACCAACAAGCTTTCCTAATCCATGCCGGTAGTGTTTACACTACCTGCGTTCTTTTTCTTTTCTTTTAGATATTCAACTTGACTTATATGGCCATCCGCAACAACCCAAGGCTTTATGCCATCCATCTTGCAGAGTCACCAATTGGTGTGAAAAGGGCCAAAGCCTCGTGTACAATCTAAGATGCGTCATGGACCAGAGGAACAAATACCCCATAAATATAGCACCAGTCTTTACGGTAAAAAAGGTGTAGGGCGTTGTCAATACATGATGACAATGCAACTGTCTAAAATAGTCTTAAACCGTCATTTGTTGGAAGTTGTGTGTTCATGTTTGAGAGCAGCAACAATTCGCTCCTCTGTTTATGGACATGTTACTGATGATCAAAATGGTTACTGATTTAAATGGTTACATAGAATGGTTATTGGCTAATCTTAGGCGCTGGCATCTTCACACCCACCACAGGCACTGGCTATAGTGATACAATCACTATCGACCCTGGGAGCAACGGCCCCACGCTCACCATCAATAGAGCCAAACTTGCAGCTGTGCTAGTAGCGGTACAAAAAGGCAATACTGAAATTGCTACACACATTGCCTCGTCACTCTTTCAAATTGGAAAACAGCTATGGAACCCAATGGCTGTACTCCACCATTTGCACATGGAACTAAAGGACATTGTGAATCTAATCCAATCCTCACCTTCTCCCATCACTTTCTACAAGGTGAAATGCATCCCACTCTGGTATTATTGGCGATGAAGGTGCAGACCACCTAGCACATACACAAAGCAGCAGTCAATCAAATTTCTGACATTTCTCTCCTGCCAGCTACTGACCCCTTCTACAACGACCTGTTCTGGCTAAGCGTTCCAAACAAAGTTGGCTCCCATGCAGAAGGGCTACGAGTTATGACTGACCTGCAAGACAAATTAAAACATCACATGCACGCCCACCATTACCTTGGTGATGCTAACACAGATACACTGCTTTACAAGCTCTGGCAAAAATTGCATGATACGCCCGAGCGTGCAGCACAGCCAGACTCTCACACATAGCAACCTAGTGCAAAGCCCCTTGCTCAATACAACTCAGTAACAGAAATTGGTTCATGCCAAATGTGACTTATAAGGAACAAGAACAAGTTCATAAATATAGAACGGATACAATACACACAGAAAAACACACCAAAAGGTTTAGCCACATGACAGGTCCTGCCACCTGCCCTTTATGCGGAGGATCAGACAGTGCTCCACACATGCTCGCTCCTTAGGTGCAACAACCATACTCTGAAGAAAAAGCACGTAAACCGACACCACCACGCAGCTAGCCAGCTAGCTGCCGTTGCGGGGGATATATCAGCAAAGGCAATCTGGGCTCAGCAATCGTTACAGTGGATGCTTGTAAAAGTGAAAAGTTATCTGCCCTTAGTTTTGAACCCCCTGATGACATTAAAAGAAACAGTTCCGACTGGGTTGCCCCAGCACAAGTATTTCTCTAACTAAACATCAAAGCCGTCCAGATGGCGTGTTAGTCATGCCCATTGAAAGAAGAGGCAGGTATTTGGACCCCAAACAGATTCCCCCAAGGGACAAAGACATACATCTTGTAGAAATTAAACATTGCTCAGACATAAACCCGCAACAGGCATAAAATAAAGCGCACAAGCAACATCTACCTCTTATCCAGCGTCTACGAACAAGGAGCCCCCAAGGCATCTCTAGGAACAACAAAGTCGCAGTTCATGTTACACTGCTTCCTTGGAGTCGAGGGCACAATCTACAACCAGCACAATACAACTCCTTTACTAAACCTGGGCATCCCTAAAAACAAAGTGCACCAACTAGCCACTGCATTACACTGCCATGCAATAAAAAGCTTATACTTTTTTTTTTTTTTTTTGGTGGGGGTTGTTACACGGTCCTCAGCAAGGGCCTGACAGAATGAAGGAAAAAAACCTACAAGACTGGGAAAAGGAAAACTCCTGCCTAAACAGAAAAACCCTCCTTGAAAA
>Ga0307963_1004277_pt1 | contig 11349 bp, 9 predicted proteins | sample OrgLakmetagen594_FD_201829 | JGI IMG/M metagenome (GOLD analysis project Ga0307963, IMG submission 201829) | Saline water microbial communities from Organic Lake, Antarctica - #594 | ecosystem: Environmental > Aquatic > Non-marine Saline and Alkaline > Saline | place: Antarctica: Organic Lake...
GTGCAGGTGAGGGTGCTGTGGTGTGCAGGTGAGGGTGCTGTGGTGTGTAGGTGAGGCTGCTGTGGTGAGCAGGTGAGGCTGCTGTGATGAGCAGGTGAGGGTGGAGCTGCTGTGGTGAGCAGGTGAGGGTGGAGCTGCTGTGGTGTGCAGGTGTGGGTGGAACTGCTGTGGTGTGCAAGTGAGGGTGCTGTGGGGAGCAGGTGAGGCTGCTGTGGTGTGCAGGTGAGGCTGCTGTGGTGTGCAGGTGAGGGTGGAGCTGCTGTGGTGTGCAGGTGAGGCTGCTGTGATGAGCAGGTGAGGCAGCTGTGGTGTGCAGGTGGAGCTGCTGTTAGGTGGAGCTGCTGTTGTGTGCAGGTGAGGGTGCTGTGGTGTGCAGGTGAGGCTGCTGTGATGAGCAGGTGAGGGTGGAGCTGCTGTGGTGTGCAGGTAAGGACAGAGGGGACGCGGCTCTGCAGTTTGGTGCGCAAAGCTTGCACGTCCCACACGCAACAATGTGCCTCCAGCAGATGATTTTCTAAGGAATTGCGTACCTGATGGTTCTGTTGACAAAGAGTACAGACAAGGGGGGTGAACAGCAGCAGTAGGCGACTTACTGCGCACAGAATGGCCGGTGTCTGTGTGTTCCTAAAGTCGGTCTGACAAACACAGCCGAAATACGGTCCATGTACGGTCGGCCAAAGACCGCATGCGGTCATACGGATACGGAGGCAGTCAGATACAGTCGGGTTGTATCATGAGATTTTATACCAATTATGAATAACACAGCCTTCCTGACCAGACAAGAGCCTGGTTGCCATGCGCGCATCCTGCATTTGGGTCGTGTGACAAGGTTAAGTGGGGTGTTGCACACCCAATGCTAGCCAGCTAGGGTTGGCCAGAACCATATGTCTACGGTGTATATACAGTGTTTTTGGCAGGGGAATCTCCTGATATACGTTCACATACGGTGCATATATACGGTGCTGGCCAACCCTACGTGAGCACGTCACCGTTCTGTGTGCTTTGCTACCAAAGAGCGTTCTGTGTGCTTTGCTACCAAAGAGCGTTCTGTGTGCTTCGCAACCAAAAAGCGTGAGATGGCTGCCTGTTGCTGGCCCCGTGCCAGCAAAGGGGAACTGTAGCTTGTGTGTTTCGTGATAACAATGAATCTCAATAGATATCTAACGGGGGATCGTAGCTTGTGTGTTTCGTAATTACAATGAAACTCAATAGATGTCCAAAGGGAAATCGTAGCTTGTGTGTCTATTAATCAATGAGGCTCAACACTTGTCCAATGCTCTCTTTCATCTTTTGATGATGGAGCTCACTAATTGAGTACAGGAAGTCGTATATGAAACAAAAGGAGTACCGTACAGACTTGGGTTCAGTCCGCAGCCCCAAATAAATATTTTAGTTTCACACTCCCGCATCAACCCCGCACCCTGGAAATATTTAATTTACACCAACCCCGCACAGGGGTTTTTGCCTGACAGGCTCCAAAATACGCCAAAAATCCCCGTTTTTCAATCCCGCACCCCCAAAATAAATAGATATTTTTCGTGCGCGCAGTCACCCCGCAGGGCAAAAAACGATATATTTGCGCGGTGATATTAAGTCTGTACGTACGTGAATTTGATACTTGAAAGCACACTAATTTATACGTCTCGGTACACTAATTTGGCACTTGAAATTACACTGATTAATTGATACTTGTATGTACACTGATTCGATACCTGAACTCCTTTGTACCCATGATGAGTGATGTTTTGCTCATGACTAGCGCCTCCGCTTTTCTCTCTCTCTCTCCACCACAGCTGCAGCACACTGCTCATGGGCTGTGGGCTAGCTGCAGAGGCCCAAGAGCTCAACCTCCTAGCTCAACAGACAGAGAGAAGTGAAGAGACGTCCGCTTTTTCGGACGATTTGGCGGACTGGCTGTCCTGGCATTCTCTACGCGGACTGCTTGTCACCCAAGACGGTCGCCAGGGCTACAGAGATGCTGGGCAGCCTTCTAGTGGTGAAGATGGCACGAACAGTGGGAAGAGCTGCACAGATGCTGGGCAGGCTGCCAGTGGTGGAGGTGGCACGAACAGTGGGAAGAGCTGCACAGATGCTGGGCAGGCTGCCAGTGGTGGAGGTGGCACGATCAGTGGGATGCTGCCTGCCCTTATTGTCGAGGCACGGCGTACTGAGATGGTGGCGATGATGAGTGAGGTGCGTCGCTGGGGCTATTATAAGATGCTAAGACTAGGTGTAGTGCTGTTGATTTAAGGTGCTAAGACTATGTGAAGTGCTGTTGATTTAAGATGCCAAGACTTTGTGAAGTGCTGTTGATCTAAGGTGCCAAAATTATGTTAAGTGCTGTTGATCTAAGATTCCACGACTATGTGAAGTGCTGTTGATCTAAGATGCCAAGACTATGTGAAGTGATGCTAAGATCAGTGCAGTGTAATGCTGAGATCTTTTAATGGCCAAGCCAAGGCGTTTGCTGTATTGAGATACAATTGGGGTGCGTCGCTGGGTCTATTCTGAGATCACATGTAGTCTCGTTGATGAGTGCAGTACGTTGCTGGGTCTATCTTGAACCATGTGTAATGCCATCGATGAGTACGGTGTGGTGCATTGCTGGATCTATTCTGGACCATGTGTAGTTCTATTGATGAGTGAGATGCATTGCTGAGTTCTTATTATGGACAAGCCAAGGTGTTTGCTGTATTTTAATACTTTCGACAGGAAGCGCCAGTAAGCTTAACTTTAGGACGGCATGTAACAAATTTCGAAAAAATTATATATTTGGGTTGACACGTGCCGTCCAAAAGTTATGCTCTCTGCAGCCTCGTGTGTATATTTATATATAATATATACACGATGTATATGGTATTTTTTTGCAAGAATTTTACCAAATATACGGTCATATACAGTGCATATATGATACACACGGTTCTGGCCACCCTACACTTTTGTGATATTCGGCCCACACTTTGTGGGCCGAATATTACAAAAGTGTGATGTCCAATCGTTCCTCTGTGCTTGTACGCTGTTGCTGCTTTGTGTTCCTGTCTACTTCCTTCCTGCGTGCTGCTTCCTTCTTGTGTGCTAATTCCTTCCTGTGTGCTAATTCCTTCCTGCGTGCTACTCTTTCCTGTGTGCTAATTCCTTCCTGCGTGCTGCTTCCTTCCTGTGTGCTAATTGCTTCCTGTGTGCTACTCCTCCCTGTGTGCTACTTCCTTCCTGCGTGCTGCTTGCTTCCTGTGTGCTAATTCCGCAGCACGCAGGAAGGAAGTAGCACGCAGGAAGGAAGTAGCACGCAGGAAGGGAGTAGTTTGGTTCAGTCCAGAGTACGTGGACTTCGGTCGAGTAAAGCAATGACAGAGGCCTTCACTTTGCATGTGCATGCACAAACTGCAGGTTGGTGTAGAGCTGCTGCAGCACGCAGTCAGTAGGGGCATGCCTGCAATAGCCGACCGCCTGCTAGCCAACCTCATGGCTGCCCCCTTCAGCATACCCTTCGCCACCCTGGCAGTCGGCCAGCAGCAGCTGCCGTCGCCTCCATCTGGCAAAGAGTCTGCATGCCAGCAAGGACCTACGCAGCCCGGCAGTGCAACCGCTACAGAGACCACAAAGATCGCAGGTAAGCACACCATCGGACTGGTGAGCACCAGGTGGGCATTGCAAAAAGGAATACCACGAGCAAGCACACTCTTGAACAGGTACGCAGCAAGTGGGCATTGCAAAAAGGAATACCACGAGCAAGCACACTCTCAGACTGGTAAGCACCAGGTGGGCATTGCAAAAGGACCACGAGCAGGCACACCCTCGAACAGGTACGCAGCAAGTGGGCATTGCAAAAAGGAATACCACGAGCAAGCACACCATCGGACTGGTAAGCAACAGGTGGGCATTGCAAAAAGCTACCACGAGCAAGCACACCCTCGGACAGGTGAGCACCAGGTGGCATTGCAGTAAGGTACCACGAGCAAGCACACCCTCGAACAGGTACGCACCAGGTGGGCATTGCAAAAGGACCACGAGCAGGCACACCCTCAAACAGGTAAGCACACCCTCAGAGGTAACAACAGCTTAAAACTATTTCCCAATATAGTTGAGAGATCATACCTAGCTTTGCCTGCACCGTATATATACACCGTATATGACCATATATTTGGTAATTTCCATGCCACAGATGCACCATATATACATAGTTCTGCCAACCCTAGTCGTGCCAGTTGACGTTGGGTACATTGCACTGCTGATGGGCAACGTGTGTGGCGTGTGTACAGTGTGTGTGTACAATGTGTGTGTACATGTGTGTGCACATGTGTGTGTTCATGTGTGTGTACATGTGTGTGTACATGTGTGTGTACATGTGTGTGTACATGTGTGTGTACATGTGTGTTTACATATGTGTGTACATGTGTGTGTACATGTTTGTGTACAGTGTGTGTACATGTGTGTGTGTCCGGTGTGTGTGTGTGGCATGTGTCCCCCTTCTGTGGGAGCACACACTCATGCACTTGTACACACACCGACAAAGCACAACTTAAACACGCCCTGACAGTGAAAGCCATTCCCCACAGTTAGCAAGGAATTGGTGCCTCCTAGGCGGCGAGTTTGGTGCCTTGCAGCCGTTTACTCACATCATAGGTTGCGAGTTTGGTGCCTTGCAGTGGTTTACACACATCATAGGCTGCGAGTTAGTGCCTTGCAGTTGGCTACACACATCATAGGTTGTGAGTTATTGCCTTGCAGTTGTTCACACACATCATAGATTGCGAGTTAGTGCCTTGCAGTTGCTTACACACATCATAGGCTGCGAGTTGGGTGCCTTGCAGTTGTTCACACACATCATAGGTTGCAAGTTGGGTGCCTTGCAGTGGTTTACTCACATCATAAATTGCAAGTTAGTGCCTTGCAGTTGCTTACACACATCATAGGCTGCGAGTTGGGTGCCTTGCAGTTGTTTACACACATCATAGGTTGCGAGTTAGTGCCTTGCAGTTGTTTACACAAATCCCTGTCCCCTGAATTTATTAACTTTTTGTTTACACGCATCCCTGTCCCCTGAATTTAATAACTTTGGCATGCGAGTTAGGTGCCTTGCAGTTGTTTACACACATTCCTGTCCCCTGGATTCATTGCCTTTGACAGGAGGGGGTGTCAAACGGGGTTGTTCAATAAAGGCATACTGCAACATTTAAGGAGCGAGCTCGAACTGTTCAGACACAAAGCAAGTTTTTGGTGCTGTAAGGTTTGCATCAATCTGGCGCACATCAATCAAGAGCTTGTCAATTTGACCAGATGCACATCTCTTCGATCAAGTAGCATCAGCAGTCTGATTGGATGGCATGTTAGGTGCACGTCAATCAGGAGCACACCATGTGTACATCAATTAGGAGCACACCATGTGCACGTCAATTAGGAGCACACCATGTGCACGTCAATTAGGAGCACACCTTGTGTACATCAGCAGTCTGATCGGATGGCACGTCAGGTGCATGTCAATCAGAAGCATATCAGTCCAACCGGGCGTTCATCAGCAGTGTGCATCAGCAGTCTGGTCAGGTGGCACATTAAGTGCACATTAATCAGAAGCGCATCAGCATGACAGAATGTGCAGCGACGTTTAGTGGAAGGTACGCATCAGGTGGAAAGCCTTCAGGCACCCAAGCCTCCTAGAAAGCGGACGCAACAGGCTGATGTAAGACTGTAAACCGATGTAAGATCTGCATTTATTCACACAGCCCCACGAATTTCGTTTCAGTTCCTCGACATCAATGGCACTTAACCTGTTCACGATGTAATATACATGTTTTTGTTTTCCCTTGGTTGCACTCTCTACACACACAGAAGGGTCGCCCACCACCAAGCAGCCGCAAAACTTGCTCACCCTCGCCCTGCTCAGCTTGGACGCACGGACGGTTTCTTGTGTGCTCGCATGGGGCGATAAGTATGGGCTTTGCTGGGACTGGCATGCTGTTGATGCAGCAGGGATCAGCCCAGTCCAGGTGTGTGCGTGTGCGTGTGTGTGTGCGTGTGTGTGTGTGATGCACGGATTATTTCTCATGAGCTCGCATGGGGCGATAAGTATGAGCTTTGCTGGGACTGGCATGCTGTTGATGCAGCAGGGAGCAGCCCGATCCAGTTATATGTGTTTGTGTGTGTATATATGTGCGATGCAAAAACTGTTTCTCAGTTTCTCATGTGCTTGCAGGGGAGGATACTAATGAGCTCTGCTGGGGCTAGCATGCTGTCGTCATTGCCCCGTACACTGCAATGGCACTGTTTGATGCCCCATCGAAATCCCTGTTCGATGCCCTATTGAATGCCCTGTCCGATGCCCTAGCAAATGCCCTGTTCAGTGCCCTATTGAAATCCCTGTTTGATGCCCTATCGAATGCCCTGTCCGATGCCCTAGCAAGTGCCCTGTTCAGTGCGCTATCGAAATCCCTGTTTGATGCCCTATTGAATGCCCTGTCCGATGCCCTAGCAAATGCCCTGTTCAGTGCCCTATCGAAATCCCTGTTCGATGCCCTATTGAATGCCCTGTTCAGTGCCCTATCGAAATCCCTGTTTGATGCCCTATTGAATGCCCTGTCCGATGCCCTAGCAAATGCCCTGTTCAGTGCCCTATTGAAATCCCTGTTTGATGCCCTATCGAATGCCCTGTCCGATGCCCGAGAAAATGCCCTGTCCAGTACTCTATCGAAATCCCTGTTTGATGCCCTGTTTAATGCCCTTTCAAATGCCCTGTCCAATGCCCTGTTTCCTTGTTCCTTGTTCAATGCCCTTTTAAATGCCCTGTCCAATGCCCTGTTTCCTTGTTCCTTGTTCAATGCCCTTTCAAATGCCCCGTTCAATACCCTGTTCATTATTCCTTGTTCAATGCCCTTTCAAATGCCCCGTTCAATGCCCTGTTCCTTGTTCCTTGTTCAATGCCCTTTCAAATGCCCCGTTCAATGCCCTGTTCCTTGTTCCTTGTTCAGTGCCCTTTCAAATGCCCCGTTCGATGCCCTGTTCCTTGTTCCTTGTTCAGTGCCCTTTCAAATGCCCCGTTCAATGCCCTGTTCCTTGTTCCTTGTTCAATGCCCTTTCAAATGCCCCGTTCAATGCCCTGTTCCTTGTTCCTTGTTCAATGCCCTTTCAAATGCCCCGGTCAATGCCCTGTTCCTTGTTCCTTGTCGATGCCCTTTTAAATGCCCCGGTCAATGCCCTGTTCCTTGTTCCTTGTTCGATGCAGTTTGTAAGGAGCTTGCCCCCCACCCATCCCATCCTTCATTCCCTGCCAGAAGTTCCCTCTGCACTGCCCACAGCAAAAGCCAAAGTGGTAGCTGTCATCACAGCAGCCACAGCAGGCGCAGCAGGCACAGCAGCCGCAGGCACGGCAGCAGGGGCAGGGGCAGGGGCAACCAATGGGACAGCGGCACAGGCCGCCCGTGTCCCGGCACATAATGTGCCTTCCTCACAAGCCTCTTTAGGCTCTTTGTCTGACGCAGGGGTTGCAGTGACAGTGAGGGCAGCAGCCCGTGCGATGCTGCTCGGTTTTGGGACGCAGCAGCAGCAAAATGGCATCTCTGAGGGGGCCTACAGGTGATCTGAGTTTCACTCACTTGATCTGACATTCGACCCACATGATCTGGCATTCTCTCACACGATCTGGCCCTCCCAAACGACCTGCATCCACTCACACTACGATGAAAATGCAATGCCAGCACGACTTGAAGAACCTGTGTCCGCAGTTTACCCACAAAGTACGGTAGAAAGAGTGCAATAAAACGACGCATTGGCACGCTTTTTGTCTGTGTTAGTTGCTCTCAGACCATTCTGCACGTCTGCAATGTAGTGTGTGGTGCATCTTTGCTGGTGACTTGTGTTTTTATTTTGGAGTATCGATCGCTCAGATTATATCTGCGTCTGCCTCTCCTAGTGTTTGACACCTTTCCGCTCTGTGTGTTGATACTTTGGGCGCCTCTTCCTTTTCGTCCTGTGTGTTGTTACTTTTGGGCGCCTCATTGGCGATGACAAGAATTAAATCAAATATTCGCTATCCACGATCACACTCGACCGTCATCTTGCAAGTTCGCTGTAGTCAATTATTCAGGAGATCGCTCTCTTTTTAACAGGCCACTTTATGACCATCCTGCGTTTCAATCGCCCTCGATACTCCTTCGCAAAGAGTTTGTGCTTGGTTTCTTTCCTCCAGGGTTTGGTGTCGGAAGCACAATGCCTTCTTTTCAAAGGCATGCTGTACGGGCGTTGTCTTTGTCTTCTACGCGTCTTGCGCCCAGGCCTTCTACCGGTAAGATCTAGCCGGCTAGCTTGGCAAGCCGGCGTTGATGTTTTGCGGGCGTGTTGTGTGTGTCGTTCTGTGCTGTCTTTGTTTTCTACGCGTCTTGCGCCCAGGCCTTCTACCGGTATGACCTAGCCGGCTAGCTTGGCAAGCCGGCGTCGATATTTTGCGTGCGTGTTGTGTGTGTTGTTCTGTGCTGTCTTTGTTTTCTACGCGTCTTGCGCCCAGGCCTTCTACCGGTAAGACCTAGCCGGCTAGCTCGGCAAGCCGGCATCGATGTTTTGCGTGCGTGTTGTGTGTGTTGTGTGTTGTGTCGAATTGTTCTGTGCTGTGAACTGTTGTGTGTTTTAAGACATTGGCCAACACATGCAAGTACTGTGTGAGGTCGGAGGTATCCCTGCTGTAACGAATGCCGCATGTAATCTGTGCGTATTTCTGGTCTGATTGCCTGAAAGCCTGAAAGCCTGAAACAAAGGCATACACGTATCTAATCATGTTTTTAATAAATACCCTGCAGTGCTTACACGATCTGCATTCTTTTTCTTTTTCTTTAGAGATGGACAAACACACAAATGCATGCACACACATGCACACATACATGTATAAGCACACGCGCAGTTCCAGCCAGCTTTTTGCATTTAATGTGTATTGTACATACACATACACACACACATACACACACATACACACACATACACAATGCACAAATACATGCACACATCATGTGGGGTTGTGTGCCTGCAGGGGCTTGACGCTGAATGGGTTTGTGCTCCTCCTGTACCCCACTCCCTACCTCACAGCCTTGATCGCCCCAACCCTGAGGATGCGGGAGGTGAGATTGGGGGGGTCTGTTCTCACTCAGACAGAACTAAGATCTCTCTTTCATGCCTCAGACAGAACTAAGAACCATCTTTTGCGTCTTGGACAGAACTAAGAAATCTCTTTCCTGTCTCGGACAGAACCCTGAGGATGCAGGAGGTGAGATTGGGGGGGTCTGCTCTCGCAGACAGAACTAAGATCTCTCTTTCATGTCTCAGACAGAACTAAGAACTCTCTTTCACGTCTTGGACAGAACTAAGAATTCTCTTTCCTGTCTCGGACTGAACCCTGAGGATGCAGGAGGTGATATTTTGGGGGTCTGTTCTCACTCAGATAGAACTAAGATCTCTCTTTCATGTCTCAGACAGAATTAAGAACTCTCTTTCGCGTCTCAGACAGAACTAAGAATTCTCTTTCCTGTCTTTGACAGAACCCTGAGGATGCAGGAGGTGAGATTGGGGGGGTCTGCTCTCGCAGACAGAACTAAGAACTCTCTTTCGCGTCTCGGACGGAACTAAGAACTTCCGTGCCCTCATTGTATTTTAATGTACATCAATGTGCATCGTTGCACTCTCAATTGGTCAGTGCATGCCTGCCGCTGTTTACTGTTCGCTGTCTGATGGAGTACCCTAGGCTGGCCTACCCTCGTCTGTGTGTTCTGATAAAAAAGCTAGAGCGTTAGGATTGGCACCGAGCAAGGAATGAACATGATAAAGGAAAAGGGGGGGAACTAACAAGACTTAAAAAAAAGGACTGCAGGTACAAATTATCTCGTCGGTTTTCACAGCTCCGCTTGTCAATTTCATTGTGTAGCTCTTACACTCCATCGCTCTGCTAGCATCACTTTCATCTTTATTTGAATTTGGTACCCACTGATGTTATGTGCGCGTCTGCGTGTTCTGATTTCCGGCCTGGCACCTGAAATCACTTAGTTCACGTCCTGAAGCGTTATATGTCGTAAGCCTTTGGTGCTACACGGTCTTACTCTATGTCTTTCATACTAGCTTCAGCATAAAAGATGCATGCGGTGAGGAATGGGTGAGGGATGGATCAGACCCACATCCGTGCTTTGGCCCATTTGCGTACTCTTTCCAAATCCATGCCGGTGGTGCTACTCAATCACATATGGTGCTACTCAATTCACATATGGTGCTCCTCAATTACATATGGTGCTACTCAATCACACATGGTGCTCCTCAATCACACATGGTGCTACTCAAATCACACATGGTGCTCCTCAATCGCATATGGTGCTCCTCAATCACATATGGTGCTCCTCAATCACATATGGTGCTACTTAATCACACATGGTGCTACTCAAATCACATATGGTGCTCCCCAATCACATATGGTGCTCCTCAATCACATATGGTGCTCCTCAAATCACATATGGTGCTACTCAATCACATATGGTGCTCCTCAATCACATATGGTGCTACTCAATCACATATGGTGCTCCTCAAATCACATATGGTGCTCCTCAATCACATATGGTGCTCCTCAATCACATATGGTGCTTCTCAGTCACATTTGGTGCTACTCAATCACATATGGTGCTACTCAATCACATATGGTGCTACTCAATCACATATGGTGCTGCTCAATCACATATGGTGCTACTCAATCACATATGGTGCTACTCAATCACATATGGTGCTGCTCAATCACATATGGTGCTCCTCAATCACACATGGTGCTCCTCAATCACACATGGTGCTACTCAATCACTTGTATATTTTATTATATTTTATATTATATTTTTCATGGTTGCCTGTGAGTTGGCAATCTGTGCAGGTCTGCCCTTAGATGATCAAAGCAACTGTTGGCATTGCAGCATCATGAGTGGAAACTGTATGCACTTATTTGCCTGTGTGCTGCTGTGTGTGTACATATAATCATTGCCTGTGTGTTGCCTGTGTGTTGCTGGTGTGTACATAACCATACTTGTTGCTGTTGTGTACATAACCATTGCCTGTGTGTTGCTGTTGTGTACATAACCATTGCCTGTGCGTTGTCTGTGTGTTGCTGTTGTGTACATAACCATACTTGTTGCTGTTGTGTACATAACCATTTCCTGTGTGTTGTTGTTGTGTTCATAACCATTCTTTTTGCTGGTGTGTACATAACCATACTTGTTGCTGGTGTGTACATAACCATTGCCTGTGTGTTGCTGTTGTGTACATATAACCATTGCCTGTGCGTTGCCTGTGCGTTGCTGGTGTGTACATTATCATAATTGTTGCTGTTGTGTACATAATCATTGC
>Ga0307963_1004280_pt1:0-5000 | contig 11344 bp, 13 predicted proteins | sample OrgLakmetagen594_FD_201829 | JGI IMG/M metagenome (GOLD analysis project Ga0307963, IMG submission 201829) | Saline water microbial communities from Organic Lake, Antarctica - #594 | ecosystem: Environmental > Aquatic > Non-marine Saline and Alkaline > Saline | place: Antarctica: Organic...
CCCCCCCTTTTTTGGCTGCTTGCTGCTGACAATTGTGTATGGGTGACTGCGGCACCTCACTTTTGTTCTGCAGTATTTCTGCACCCCCAAGTATGTAGTGCACCCACACCCACACCCACACCCACACCCACACCCACACCCACACCCACACCCACACCCACACCCACACCCACAAACACACACACCCTTGTCGGCTGCTTGCTGCTGAGTAGCTGTACGAGTGACTGCGGCACCTTGCTATCTAACACGCACACATGCAGTAGATGTACGACATACAAAATGCACCCATAACCACACACACCCTTGTCGGCTGCTTGCTGCTGAGTAGCTGTACGAGTGACTGCGGCACCTTGCTATCTAACACGCACACTTGCAGTAGATGACAGACAAATGACAGACAAATAGACGATGACATACAATGACAGACAAATAGAAGATGACATACAAAATGCACCCATAACCACACCCACCTTTGCCGGCCGCTTGCTGCTGAGCAGCTGTATGAGTGACTGTGAGATCTCGCTATCTAACACCGTCTGGCTATTCTTCATGAGCTGCTCGTTGAAATTCACGGGCTGCCGCAAATCTCCAGCGTCTAGGATGGCATCGCGTAGCTCCATAGCATCACGCGCCCCCGCCTGTGCGTAGGTTTTTTGTACAGGTTTGTGTGTGTGTGTGTGTGTGTGTGTGAATCTCCAGCGTCTAAGATGGCATCGCGTAGCTCCATAGCATCACGCGCCCCCACCTGTGCGTATGTTTTTTTGTGCAGGTATATGTGTGTGTGTGTGTGTGTGTGTGTGTGTGTGTGTGCTTTTTGTACAGATATGTGTATGTGTGCTTTTTTGACAGGTGTGTGTGTGCGCTTTTTGTACAGGAGTGTGGTGTGTGTATGTGTGCGTTTTTGACAGGTGCGTGGGAGTGTGGGCGTGTGTGTGTATGCGCATGCATCTGTAAGTACGTATGTCTGTTTGAGCGTATGCCTGTGTGCGTGTGTGTGTGTGTGTCTGGACGCGTTTACGCAAGTGAATTGTTCAAAAGCATCGCTCACACTTTTAACAGTAAGATAGCTTGATAGCTTCAAACACACATACACACTTGCACCTATGACATACGCCATGCGCCCTCCCCCCCCCTCCCTTACACCCCCCCCTTACATCGTGGCCCCTCATAATCTTATCGAGCAGCTTCAGGGTCTTGTTGGCGGGCGTGTCAATGTCTATAGCAGGTTTATGGACGTCCCGCTGCGCCAAGGCCTCCTCCAGCTGTGCTTCCAGCCTGTTTGCGTGTGTATGTGTGTTAGTGTGGCTTTAAATCTACACTAAATGCGTGGATGCACTATGCTTGAGGTTGAGTGTGTGCAAGTTTTATGTGTGCAAATGCGTGCTCACGAGTTGAAGCTTCACAGCGTCTAGGCCTGGAAGGAACACAACAACAGAGTCCGGCAGTCCCGTTTCCTGCCGATTAAAACCCCATGGTACAGTTTAAGACACCCTGGTACAGTTTATGACACCCTGGTACAGTTTATGACACCCTGGTACAGTTTGTGACACCCTGGTACAGTTTATGACACCCTGGTACAGTTTAAGACACCCTGGCACAGTTTTGACACCCTGGTACAGTTTATGACACCCTGGTACATACGGCATTCTTTGCAGGGAGATTTTACAACGTGTGGTCATGGACGTTGAGTGTATATGACTACAAGCACTGAAACCCACGCGCAAACACACATGCACACACATACACACACATGCACACACGTTCACACACATGCACACACGTTCACACATGCACACACGTTCACACACATGCACACACATGCACATACGTTCACACACATGCACACACGTTCACACACATGCACACACGTACACACACATGGACGTTGAGTGTACACGGACCTGGCTGAGCCCAACTCCACCATTTTGGAAAGGTGTTGCGCTCAGCTTTTTGCAGGACAGCAGGCCTTTGGGTGACAAGTCTGCGAGCCACAAGCAAAGGTACCCCCGCACGAACACACACACACACACAAATGCGCGCACACATACATACACACACAGTAGCGCGCACCGTCTATTTTGCCGCTTGAACTGCTCCTCCAGGGCCTTGACTTGGGAGATGTTTTGCTCGCACACAAGGACGGCTCGTCTCTTGGTGATGGGGTCTGTTAGAGGCCACATCTCAAACAGCACCCACCGGAACTTGCCAGGGTGGCGTTTGCTCCAGCGTAGCTGTGGAAACCTGGATAGGTATATGAAAGGGGTGTGCATGTCTCTTTGCAGCTGACTTGCTCTCATTCAGCGTCAACACACGGTAGGCTGTTTGCTCCTTGAGTCCTGAGGAGGGGGTGCATTCATACAAAGCAAGTCGCCTGGCATGCCATAAGTTTGTGCAAACGTGCGCAGCATTAACGTTCGTCCTCCCCCACACTTTGAGGTTCGTCCTCCCGCACGCTTTGAGGAGACATGGACTGAGAGGGGATTGCACGTCTCTTTGGACACAGTGTTTCTGGCATGCCACGCCATTGCTGCTCACTCCAGCGCACGTCTCCATGTCTAACTACGCTCCACGTTCAACTGCACTCCATGTCTAACTGCGCTCCATGTCTAACTGCGCTCTTATGTCTAACTGCACTTCACATCTAACTACGCTCCACGTCTAACTGCGCTCCACGTTTAACTGCGCTCTATGTCTAACTGCACTCCACGTCTAACTACGCTCTTATGTCTAACTGCACTTCACATCTAACTACGCTCCACGTCTAACTGCGCTCTATGTCTAACTGCACTCCACGTCTAACTATGCTCTTATGTCTAACTGCACTTCACATCTAACTACGCTCCACGTCTAACTACGCTTCACGTTCAACTGCACTCCACGTCTAACTGCACTCCACGTCTAACCACGATCCATGTTAGGGTCATGCATCCCGTCCAGAATCCGGAATAAATAACATAATTTTGGGCTGTCCCGGAGGAACAAAATAAAATCTAAAATGCATTTCTAGGTAGTTTGCAGTGAATTTTGGGAATGACAGTGTGAATGACACTGTGAGAATGGGAAGAAGAGAGAAAGGTCAGCCAGCAGAAAGGGGGAGGTTTCAGCCACCCCAGTAGGGCTCTTCTTCCTGACTAGGCCTCCCTACGAAGCATGTGAGTGCTGGGCTTGAGTGCTTGCATCTTGCATGGCAGGCAATGCACCTTGGCAGCTTGCACCAAACGGACTGACTCCAGATGGAAGCGCCCCGCTCCTCCTCCCTCTGCTGCCCCCCTTCCCCCTGCCCCTGGCCCTGATGAGGCCTCAACCAGCAGCCATGCACGAACCTTGAGCAATATCTAGCGTACGCGAGCACAAACATACGCACACACATACACACGCATACACGCACACACACGAGCACGCACATACGCACACATACGCACACACGCACGCGCACATACATAAACACACATGCACATACACACACACACCCATTTACGCACACACACATACGCACACACACACACACCGACACAACACACACACGCACATACACGCACACACACGCACGCACACACACACGCACACGTACGCACACACACACACACACACACGCATATACAAGCATATAACCTCGAGCGATGGCTGTGAGTGCTTTTGAAGACATCTAACGATTGAGCAAATTTTCCAATCTGTAAACCGAAGCCCTCGACCCCTGCTTGACTCCTTCAGTGCCTGAAAACAAGCAACATTGCAACATTGCGCCTAGGAGATTTTATAACACCCTACAGCCTAAATAGTTTTATAAGCATTTCCGGGAGACCCTGAAAATTTTCACAGGCTGTTCCGGGTCTACACAAATAATTTGGGTACCCTGTGTACTACCCTGCTCCATGTCTAACTACGCTCTATGTATGATTACGCTCTATTTTATTACGCTCTATGTCTAATTACGCTCCAACTGCGCTCCAAGTCTAACTACACTCCACGTCTGATTGCACTCCACGTTCAACTGCACTCCACATCTAACTGCACTCCACTTCTAACTATGCTCCACATCTAACTTCGCTCCACGTCTAACTGCGCTCCAAGTCATACGTCTTGACTCATGGCATTAACCTCAGTTAACCCTTGTTATAACTGGGCTCCAACCGCTGTGCCGTGCTGAGCTGTGCGTGAGTGCTGCCCGCTGTGACGGCTTGAGGAAGGATGCATCCCCCATTGCTGTGCTGAGCTGTGCGTGAGTGCTGCCCGCTGTGACGGCTTAAGGAAGGATGCATCTCCCATTGCTGTGCTGAGCTGTGCGTGAGTGCTGCCCGCTGTGATGGCTTGAGGAAGGATGCATCCCCCATTGGCACAGGTGAGGGAGGAGGAAATTGGGGTGCTGCTCATCCCTTGAAGGTACCTTACGGACGCAGAGATGTCACTCTCAGACCACACACAGCAGACACAACTGTAAAACTTCCATGTTTAGGCACTCCATTCTTCCACAAAAACAGAGTGGCTGCTCGGCTGGCTCAAATGTCCAACGTCCTCATCTACCACATCAAAATTACAAAGCCTGCACACACACACATACACATACACACACTCACACCCACAAATACACACACACACACACACCTGTGGCAATGCTTGCCCTCCGTGAAGATGGCCCGCATGGCTTCAACAAACATCAGGTCTGGCACTGAACTCCCATCGCTTTCACCCATGGACAGGTACGTTCTAAGGTCGTAGCCATCTGTCTCCTTTAGATGCTCTGCAAAGAGGAGGAGGTGTTGTCAAATAGCATGACTTCAGGAGGAGATATTCAAGAATGTGTGCAAAGTCGCAGCCACCTGTCTCCTTCATATACTCTGCAAGGAAAAGGAGGAGGAGGAGGAGGTGTCATGAGGCAGCATGACTCATGGAGGAATTGTTCATAAATGTGTGCAAAGTCGTAGCCGCCTGTTTCCTTCAGATGTTCTGCATGGAGGATGATGGGTTGTAAGAGTGTGTGCGAAGATATGAGGTGTGAGAGC
>Ga0307963_1004280_pt1:7500-11344 | contig 11344 bp, 13 predicted proteins | sample OrgLakmetagen594_FD_201829 | JGI IMG/M metagenome (GOLD analysis project Ga0307963, IMG submission 201829) | Saline water microbial communities from Organic Lake, Antarctica - #594 | ecosystem: Environmental > Aquatic > Non-marine Saline and Alkaline > Saline | place: Antarctica...
CGCACGCACGCACACAAACACACACACACACACTCACACACACACACACACACACACACACACACACACACGCACACACACGCACACACGCACACACGTTAAAAAACGCACTCGTACACACCTCTGTGCCCTCTCCTTGGACATGGCTGTCCGGGGACATCAAGTGCTCAACTGTATTCTAGAACCAGCATAAGCACGCCAGAAAAGCCTATGCCATGCCCAGGCCATTTCCATGTTGTGGTGTCTACATTGACTATCTATTAAAGCTGGTGAAAAACACCATTTGTTTTATAATAATATTATATTATCTAATGACCACAATTCACACAATGCGAATTTTACTACCCAATTGCATGCGAATTTTACTACCCAATTGCATGCGAATTTTGCTACCCAATTGCATGCAATTATTGCATGAAGCCGTGCTTTGCTATGGCAGGTACGGGGCTCGTGTGTGACTCCTAAAAACCATGAATAAAACTGTATAAAGGAGAGAACGTTATACACTTGGGCAATGCACGACAACTTAAGTACACCAGCAACACACATGCACACACACCAACTGCGCAATTATGCTAACCCATTGGGATCATTGCAGGGAAGGATCCCTGTACAACCAGAAGCATGCAGTATGGTAGTATGGTTCAAATCCCCCTTTATCCCCATTGATTTTTCCTTTCCTTTTTGCTTGTTAAGTGCTGAGAAACTATGCAAGGCCAAGGAGCAGACACACATGATGAGTACATGCTATGAAACAGTGAACAATTCTCCAGAGATGTTCATGTTTACTTATGTATTAAATAGGCAGCCAGACTGCAATCTGAAGGAACTTTTCTGTGAGAACTTTTCATCCATCTTCTCCTTGGTTCTTCGCCTGTATGAATATATCTGTAATATTATAAAATCGCTGTGGAGGAGCTTTACGGTACTCGGTACCAAAGTGGCTCCTTTTCCTTAATTGATGTGGGGAGTGGTTTTCATTGCCTGCGCAGTTTTTTCTTTTTCTTTTCTTTTCATGCGGTATGCTTCAAACACTCAATTAGCCTAATAGCTTGCCCCCTCTGCCCTCAACTAGCAGACAGAGCCCTGCATATTATCCTTTCTGGATGCCAAAACACACAAATAAGAAATATGATCACTGAGAGACATAGATTAGCATGCAGCGTGATCGTTAAAGTCATCAACAAAACAGGCTCCCTAGGATCCTGCTTTGTCTGCATAAATGTAGGTAGCAGCGAACGGCTAGTATGCATAATCTTCAGAATATTAATACAGCTGTACTAAAGTGGCTCTTTCACCCTGCTTCTCAAACAAAAACAGGATTACCACCAGCCGTCCAGATGCTGTTCTGGTTGTGCCCATCTCTGCAGAAACAAAAAAGCTACAGATTGCTAGTAATGGAGGGGGGTAGATACTGCGGAGTGGCAGGGGGCAAATGGGGGAGACGACTGGGAGCACCTTAGCAGCACCTCTAGCCACCAGCAGATCCACATTCTTCAGACAGCACCGACCCAAAGATCTCAATATTCTTATCATGATATCCACCTCATCAAGATTAAGTACTGTGAGGACGCTCGACCGCAGAACCAGCTGAGCGCCATGCAGGAACAGCACAAAGGCCTCTGCACCATCCTTCAAGGAGCCTCCGTTACCCTCCAAACACACCATCCTTTTGGGAGTGGGTGGCACTATCTACAGCATTCACACGCTGGAGCCTTTTAAGGAGCTGGGTCTTGACACTCAAAGAGCTAAGAAGCATGCTTCCAAGCTTCATGTTCATTCTGTCAACTACGCTACCAAACTTGTCCATACCAAACGTGCACTTTCCAGTACAATTATCAATTATTATCAACTCTCATCCGATTAGGATTCGATTTCAGCTCAAGCCTGCGACCCTCCTGATCCCCATTGATTTTTTATTATTCTGTTGGTGGAGGAATTTTACGGTACCTGGTACCAAAGTGGCTCCTTTTCCTTATTTAATGCGGGGAGTGGTTTTTCACTGCCTGCGGAATTTTTTCTTATTCTTCTCTTTGCTGGAAACTGAACATTTGACGCTCTTTTTGAGTGTGTGCAGCCTAAAGACGTGTTCCCCATCTTTTTGCAGCTCTTCTAGTTCACCTAACTAATGCAATTGAAGTTGAGTGCTTGCATTGCAAAAAGGAACATGTATAGCTGCAAAGACTGTTCAACCCCACCTGAACATCCTTGTTGACAAACCAGGGCATCAAGACTAGTCCAACATCGGAAACCCGTGCACGGGATGCAATCATGGTTGTTGCGCGACATGATGACCGAATCCTGCAATGCACAAAGATTGAGGAAGGAGCCTAACAACTGGTCTCAAACTGTATCACAAGTATGTCAGCTCCCACCCATTCATTGTTATAAGCATTTGCTCAATAGGTGTGACAAAGCCATGACCTCAACCTTCTGTTCCCCCCTCACTTTATACATCCAGCACAACTTCACTGATTGCGACCATAACCACCAATGCCCCATAAATTTTAAGCTGCCCGCCCACCGGGACTTTGATTGGTGCACCAAAGATTGTATGATTTGGCTAAAAGAATTGTGCAGTGTTGATTGTTTGAAGGGAGCTGTCAATGTCCGTTGGCTTCAATGCTAAGGGTTACTGAAAATCTAAAATGATATACCAGTCTTATAACAGCTGCCTTTGGAAACTTTTTGTTGTTTGGATCTGGACATGGATTTGAAAATGGATCCTTGATTGATATGTGGAGCAGTCTAAGTGTAATCAAACTGTGTCAATGAGGGTGACATTTCAATTGAACTTGGTGGGTTTTTGTGCATGTTTGAAGCAGCAAGGACATACAAATGGCCATAGTTTCACAATAAATCCTTGAAATGGGTGGGACATACTTGCATGAAGAATGACGAAGCTTCCATGTACTTGCTGCAAAATGAGAAGTGAATTTTTAATCACATCCTTGAGACGCATACATTTTCACTGACTAATTTGCAGGAATCCATGAAGTCTTAACTCATGGCCGTTTAGGGTGCCCAAGGTAGGCAGCCTGATCTGCACCAAAAAGAAGAGGCCAACTACAATAACACGAGAAGCTGCACTACACACATCTGAGTAATTGCAAACATTCCACAAACATTTAAAAAGTTGTAGCTGTAGTGCCAATTTGGGCCGGTGTGCCAATGCTTGTAATGCTTGCAAGATGTTTAGAATACTTTCTTTTAGCAGAAAAATACGTTACTTGGCATAACTCCTTTCTATTTCCTCAGCTTTCTTCCTCTTGTACGACAAAACAATTGCCAATGACTTTAAGTGACGATGCATGCTCCCAGCTCGCAGCAGTGGCCCTGCGGCTAGCTGCACACGGAAGGGGGCTGTTGGCCGCTGATGAAAGCACGAGCACCATCGGGAAGCGCTTTGAAAAGGCTGGGCTGAGTAATGTGGAGGTGGGCAAAAATTGTACCGGCGCTCACTCAAGATCTAATCCGTTAAGACAGAATGCCTATAACCCCCTTGTGTGTCTGCATCCAAGTGTCTGCACTCAGGCATCCCTTTTGCAACTGCTGTATCCTCCAGAGCCTGAGAGCGTTCACACTGCTCTTCTTACCCACAATGCTGTGTCACAAGGAAATTCCCAGTTTTGCTCGCAGGAGGAAAGGCGGGCTTACCGTGAATTGTACATGACTGCTCCAGGCATTGGCCAATACATTAGTGGAGTGATCATGTTCAAGGAGACGCTGTACCAGAAGACAGCGGGTGAGAGGGAGAGAGAGAAGGCGAACGCGCATGTGTGTGTGTGTGTGTGTGTGTGTGTGTGTGTGTGTGTGTGTGTGTGTGTGTGCGTGCGTGCGTGCG
>Ga0307963_1004286_pt1 | contig 11338 bp, 16 predicted proteins | sample OrgLakmetagen594_FD_201829 | JGI IMG/M metagenome (GOLD analysis project Ga0307963, IMG submission 201829) | Saline water microbial communities from Organic Lake, Antarctica - #594 | ecosystem: Environmental > Aquatic > Non-marine Saline and Alkaline > Saline | place: Antarctica: Organic Lake...
TGCCGCAAATACCCACGCATGTGTAAATTCCTGGGCACCATCCCATCAAATCAACTCCAATACCGTCCGTTCACGATCACTTCGTGACCACACTTTCAAAAAATTAATTAAAATTACGATTTTAGTTCGTGAGGGGGTTTGGGGATAAATTTTTGAGTTCGAGGGCACTTAGGGAGGGCCCTGCCGGGAATTAATTTTTGAGTTCGAGAGCCCCCTTGTGAATGCTGCCTGTGCACTGCTACTGCTGTTTGTTATGGCTGAAGCTGTGGCTGAGGCTGAAGCTGTGGCTGAGGCTGGAGCTGTGGCTGATGCTGCACAGTGCTCAGGGAAAGAGAGGTGATGGGAATACATGCAGCAAGAGCTACTCTCTACTCTCTACATTCACTCTGAAGGGGCTATGAGGGGTGGAGGCTTGTTCTTGGAGCCGCGCAGGCACCCCACAGGCCTCTTCCCGCCAGCCTCACCCCTTGCCTTTGCCTCTTCCTCTTGCAGCTCCTTGAGCTGCCTTTCCCTCTGCAGCTTCTCACGGTCCCTATGCTGAGCAGCCAGCCTTTCAGCTGGGGACTGAGGCTTCAAGAATTCGGCTAGGGGGTTCACACTGGCGCGCTTGAAGCTCATATCACCATCAAAACCACTATAAATTGTTAATTAATTATTCACTTCGAATTCATTTAGAGGCCTCCAAGAATTAATAAAAAATTTCGTTTTCTGGCCAAATAATTAATTAATTTCCGAAGTGATCGTAAACGGACAGTATGCGAAAGTGCCCTTCTGGAACAACATGGAAATACCACTTTCCAAACACTCCTGGAAATTACAGATCATTGCCATATGGAACACCAAGAGCAGGGTCTGCCTCAATGCTCACAACAAGGGAGGCTAAAAGAACTTGCCAAAGAAATCCCTGAGGCAAAGTGGGAAATTCAAGACATACATAACCATCCCTACCAAACAGCCTTAGGTTCCGGACAACACTCAGGACTCAACAAATTTAATAAGCTACCCAATGACCACCCTCAAGCCCCATAAGGTCCAGATAAAACAAGTGCCCTGATCAGCACTGACCAACCTCATAATTGTAATATCGACGAAGCACCCCAAAACAGCTACAGCCAAAACCTAACTCGTAAAGTAAAAGATTGGCGGGATTGGACTTACACTGATGGCAGCCTCCAAAAGAATGAAGAAGGGCAAGACACCGGATCAGGCGTATACCACCCTCACTTAAATGTTTCTCACTATGTAAACCCAAAAGGCATGGGTATAACCAACACCATCTCACGTGCAGAGCTAGCAGCTATAGCAGCTGCAGTCATACACGGCTACTCACATATAGCCACAGACAGCCTTACATCACTGCACCAAATCAAAAAGCAGCTCTCACACCCGAATCTCCATCGCCACCACATCCAAGGAGATGTCCTTGAATCCATCGCTAAAGCAATCCGCCAATCACCATCGCCCATCCACTTCTTCAAAGTAAAGTCCCATGCCGGTATTATCGGTAATGAACATGCCGACGTCCTTGCTAAAAAGTCAGCCACCACCTACTACGACATTGCAGACACCTCCATCAAAACAGCAGGCCCTGAGGGGAATCCCTTATAAATCCACTGGCTTACAAAAGAAGACACAAACCCATAATCATACCCATACAACAAACATGGCCCATTCTCCTCCCCCAAAGCTCTGGTACCTACCAAACCACCGTGACGCCCTTCAAGCACATATGCATTTTCTCCATAAATTGGGAAATGCCAAAACTGAAGCGAATACCATGCGTACTACCAGACCCTCATCAAGGACGGCACTGCCAATGGAGCCACTAGCGATGCTTACCTTACATCATCCAATGTCCCCTTAAAGACCAAATGCATCAAAATGAAATACAGAACAGGCACCCTATATAATAAAAACATGCAATATTGTTCAAACTCTCAACAAGTCAAACTTGCCCCCTCTGCCCACAAGTAGACAATGCCCTGCACATCCTTTCTGGGTGCCAACACACGCAAATAAGGAACATGATCACCGAAAGACACGACATAGCATGCCGCATGATCCTTAAGGCTATCAGAAAAAACAGGCTCCTTAGGATCATGCATTGTCTCCATGGATATAGGCAGCAACAAACGGATGACCACGCAAATTCTCCAGATTCCTGAAACAGCTGAAAGTAGAAAGTTCCCAAATGGCTCTTTCCACCCCGCTTCTCAAATAAAGGCAGACTTATTTCCAGCCGCCCAGATTTTGTGCTGGTTACTCACATCGCTGCAAAAACACACTAAAAACAAACTAATGTAGGGGGGTGGGTTCTTCGGAGTGGCAGGGGGCAATTGAGGGAGACTGGGAGCATCCCAGCAGCACCGCCAGCCACCAGTAGAGCCACCAACCCCAGACAGCACCGACCTCGAAACCTCAACAAGGCTCGGCGTGACATCCACCTCGTCGAGATCAAGTATTGTGAGGACACCAGACCTCAGAACCAGCTAAATGCCGCAAAGGAGCAGCACAAAGACCTCTGCAACATTCTCCAAGGAGCCTCCGTTATTCTCCACATCATCCTTTTGGGTGTGGGCGGCACCATCTACAACACTCACACTAACAAGCCTTTCAAGGATCTGGGTCTTGATTCTCAAAGAGTCAAGAAGCTTGCCTCCAAGCTCCATGTGCACTCCGTGAACTTTGCTGCAAAACTTGTCCATACCAGACGTGCCCTTTTCAGTACTATTATCAACTCTCATCAGGAGCCGGTTTCAAACCAAGCCTGCAACCCTCCTGATCCCCATTGATTTTTCCTTTCCTTATCACGGTGGAGGAGCTTTACGGTACTCGGTACCAAAGTGGCTCCATTTCCTTAATTAATGTGGGGAGTGGCTTTCACTGCCTGCGTAGTTTTCTTTTTTTCTCTTTTTTCTTCTGCTTCTATGAAATGAAAGCCAATAGCAGTATCGCTGGAAATAAATGCGCAGACGCGATTGCCAAACTCTGCCTTACAGATTTACAGGTTAAGCCATCAGTCAAAGCTCTGCTTTACACGACGGTGGTCATGACGTGCACTTTTAAGACTCCAGCTTCAGACGGTAATGCATACACACACCTCTACTGGCTTGCGGCTATAGACACCGATGAGGAGCCCAGCAGAAGAAGAGGGACAAGTACACCTAGGCTTCCTGAACTCTCTGATGTAAAGGCCAAGCTGAAAACAGAATGTGCAAATCACACAGACTGGGGAGTGCCAAAACAGACACAACGTACTACAACTTCTGGAAGGACCTCAGATCGCTGGTCAATAAGCTTCCATTGGTTTTGGCGCACCAGTCATCGCAATGTCTTAGTTGCTTATATCCTGGCTAACTCTTAGCTTCCCTATTTTTTTATGTTGAGTGCCTCGCGGTGCGTGATGTAGCTAGATCGGCCTGTTGCCCTTTTTACTCTTACCAGCCCTGTCTTCCTAAACCTTGTTCTTTTTACGTGGGCACCAAAGTGCGCAGGCTTTCCTTCCTTGTTTCTTTCCTGTGCTTGACCTTCTCGTCACCCTGGTTGTCCCCCCTACTTTCTGTTATCGCTTCCAGCCTGCCTCTCTTGTTTCCTTTTTATTTATCAAATTTCAGTTCAATCTCCTCTTGACCTATGTAATACGCCATCATCATCAGCTTTCTCTGAACATGTATAACCTCAGTGCTACAAAAATCGTAACGTTATGAAGCACCGCACTGTTGCAATTTTAAACAAAAGTATACCTTCCGATACGGCTTTTCCCCCAATGCAAACAGCCCCATCTGCCACAGCACTGACAGTGCGCTCTACATACTCTCTTGTGCGTTGCCAACACACTAAGATGAGGATTACAAAACGTCATAATGTGGCAAGTGCACTGATATTCCAAGCCCTACAAAAGGGACCATGCAGTGCCAACCAAATCACCTACACTGACATAGGCAGTGTAGATAATCTAGCAGGAGGCCTAGATCTGGAAAAAACTGCCGACAAAACACTGCCCTCTTGGTTGCTACCAAACCACTCCATCTCGAACCTGGGTTGCTGTGGGGGGCTTAGGTGGTGTTCCGGCAGAGTTTGGGCGCTTTTTGTAGGCATTCCTGACATGCATGGAATGCATCTGCATTGGTGTCTTGAGCTTTACGGTGTCAAGTTATTTCTCGAGCTATGTCTTGCATAGTAACAGTCGTTGAATCTGTGTTTAGGATAGCAGATAGTTGGTTTAAAGCGATTTTGTGTTCATTAGAGCAGTGTCTCCCAAATTTAAATTTAAGGGCGTTACCAGTGATTGTATGTGTGTTATTTGCTTCCATGAGGTCAGTGGGAGTGGAGGCCCCAGTGCCACAAGGGGCTTGGCAATAACGTGTACCGGGTTTTAAAGGTTGTACACAATCCGCTTGGATGGAAGAAGGGCTGAGATCCATTTCAGGTCCTCAGAAAAATGTATGTTGTCCTCTTTAATAACACACCTATTGGAAAGTTCGATACTAAGCAGCTGCCGTACCCGCATATTGAATCCTAGGAGGCGTCTCAGAGGGATTGATGACTCCCTGTGTTGTGCTTGTAGATCAAAGGCTTCTGGTCTTAATAGGGCAATTTGATTGCGGTGCTGCTTCTCTGTTACACATTTATGTCTGTGATTTTTATGGTTCATGCTGTGTATTAGGGCTTTGGCATTTCGCCTGTGATATTCCACTGAAATTGAATGGCATCCTAGGCCAAAGTCAGTTTTATTCTCTCTGATCATTGCAATGGGGATGCTCTTCAAGAACTTGAAATTTAACTTGATCAGGCTCCCAATTTTATTGTCCCATTCGTTTAGTCAGTGTGGGTCACAGGGGTGACCGGAATGCTATGCTATACTTGGCGTGATTGTGGTACTAATAATGTGTATCACCTGCCAGGGGGAGGCGTACGAGCTTCTGGGGCCTGTTAGTTTTATGTTTCAAGGTCTCTGGTATACGTGTCTGTTGGTGTGTCCAGTTGAGGCTGCCTCATGGTAAGTTCAACGCCAAGATGGAAGAAGGTATGTTGTCCTTGAACAAAAACTGATTTGGAGAGCTGAGCTCTCAGGTACTTTTGGGGTTCTGTCCCCACACGACAGTCTTGGCAGCCCGCCTCGTGTAGGATTCCTGTGACTTTTGTTTTGCTTATATGCTAGTGTGAGTCAGCACATGCATGGTTGTTCCCTCTTTCACCCATGTGTAGTCACCGTTGAATAGATTCTAGATATAGGAGAGAAAGGAAAAGGGATAGGGTGTTCCTTAAATTGTTCCCCTTTCGACAGGAATAGAGGCCGTACCCCAAAGCCTTACTGGTTGACTTCTTTTGGATTTTTGAGTGCTTACCAGAAAACCAGGATTTTGGCTTACTGAACAAGTCGCATAGGTAAGCCAAAGAAGCCAGGACGGCAGGTAAGCAGCAGTAATTTAAGCAAGTAAGGGTGTATTGGCTTAGTGCTTGGTAATGCTTCCTCCTTCCTTGGGAAGCCAAGCATGTAACCCAGGATTAGTAAGGGTGATCATGTGCCTTGGCTTCTCAAGTAAGCACAAAACAAGCCTGTTGAAGAATTGCTTAGTGAGCCTAAGAAGCTCTGGGATATGCCGGGTGGAAATTAGCTCAGTAAGAGCTCAGAGTGTTACAATAAGCCTGGCCAATAAGCCGACCAATAAGCCGCAAATAATTAGGCCAGTAAGCCACAATAAGCCAGGCCAATAAGTGGCAATAAGTCTTCAGTAAGCCGGATCAGGAAGCAACAAAGAACCAGGCAAATAAGCCAGGCCAATAGGCCAATAAGCCTGACCAGTGAGCTGCAATTAACCAGGCCAGTAAGCCACAAAAAGAGGCAACAAGCCTGATTGGTAAGCCACAAACGACCTGACCAGGAAGCTACAATAAGCCAGGCCTATGCATGTATTCAGGCCGCAGTCGTGTATCCAGGCCGCATGCTAACGTAGTTTGTTGTGAAACCATTGGCACGCAGTCTTGACAGCCATGGGTCACAACCTTACTGTGGCTTCCTAACCCGCTTATTTGTGGCTTACTGATCAGGCTTATTGCATGCTTCTTAGGCTGGCTTACTGCCGCTTGTTTGTCAGCCTTACTGTGGCTGCCTAGACCGCTTATTTGTGGCTTATTACTGCTTGCTGATCACTGTGGGTTACCTGTGCTTGGTAACCAAGCCTGCTCCCTTAAATTCCTATTCCAGCAAGACCCCCTGCTTCATAGCTGGGTTGTTAAAGTACTTGTGGCTTACTTGACTTCGGTTCAGCAAAGAAGCCTTCCCAGGGTTACTAGCCTGCTTCCTTAAATTCCTGCACCAGTAAGAATCCACCACTTCCTAGTTGGATTGTCAAGGTACTCGTGGCTTCTTGAAAATTGTACTGATTACTGGAAAGCAATACTTCTGGCTTCCAGTAATGTTACTCTCCACGTCATCCTTTTGGGTGTGGACGGCACCATCTCCAACACTCACACGGTGAAGTCTTTCAAAGAACTGGGCCTTGATTCCCAAAGAGTCAAGAAGCTTGCCTCCAAGCTCCATGTGCACTCTGTGAACTTTGCTGCTAAACTTGTCCATACCAGACGTGCCTTTTCCAGTACTGTTATCAACCCTCATCAGGAGCCGGTTTCAGGCTAAGCCTGCAACCCTCTTGATCCCCGTTGATTTTTCTTCTCCTTTTCGCGGTGGAGGAGCTTCACGGTACTCGGTACCAAAGTGGTTCCTTTTCCTTCATTAATGTGGGGAGTGGTGTTCACTGCCTGCATGTTTTGTTCTTTTCTTCTGGCTTCCTGTCCGCTTCCTCGGTAGTAATCAAGCTGGCTTACTGGCCGCTTGTCCATCAAATAAGCGAGCAGTAAGCCAAACAATAGATCCTACTAGGGCTTTCTAACATTCCGACGTCCGTGGGAATACCCAGGTCGTACATGATCCTTTGATGCGGTCATGGTCAGTTGTGTTGAACGCAGAGGTAAGGTCTACAACAAGGTTGCCTTGTTGTCAACCTGTGTAGTTTTGGATCTTTAAGGGCTGATTACTATTAAAAAAAAGCTTTTCAGACTGAAACCAAACAAAACCAAGCTCGCAAATCAAAGTACAGGCAAAAAAGAACAAATCAAAAACGAATGCAAGTTCAAAGTACTTCTACGACGCAATTGCGCACAAATTCAAATCAAAAGTTGAAAACAGGGTTGCAAATGTACAAATTGTGCGCAAGAAAATAATACGGCTTTTGTCTTTGCGTATCAAGCTTACAGCATTCGGCAGCTTAATAACCCACACAATAGCAGCACTGGAGCAAGACTTGAAATTAACAGGAATGCAGGTACTTAAGTTTCTCCCGGCATGGACTAGGATACATGTCATTTAGATATCTCCACCACCCAATGGATGTGGCAATCACACAAGCTAGCTGGTCAGGTCACCCGCCAATGTAACCATTAGCTAGCATACCGACTGCACTGGCGCAATAAGTGATGGTACAATAAATATCGATGTCAGGGGGCAGCCTGCAATCTTACGCAGGGGGGCTGCTTGTAACCTTATGCAGGGGTATGGTACACTGTGAGTGTGGACAGAAATCTGGGCCATCACACTCATAGGAGGGCAGCAGTGCCGCAGGGTGCACACGAGGGATGTGTGCACAGCTCTGGGAAGATGAGCATCAATGCACACACAACACACAAAAAAGACAACGCTCGCCGCATGTGTACTTACAAACATATTCGCACATTCACATTCACACCTGCACCCACATCCACCTACCCGATTATACCTACACACCCACGCACAATAACACACCCACACATACACACACACCACACCACTAGTCAGGTGTGATCTGTAAAGAGCGTAATGACTGGAGTCACTAAACTAAAGGCTGCAAAAAGGGTACCCTTTGTGTAAACAAAGGTCTAAGAGAATGCCCAGAAAGCGATAAAGTGCATTACTAAATCAGTGAAACTGTGCCTACGAATCTGAGCCTAATAAGTGAAGCAAAAACTACCATTCAAGCTTCCTTCTGTCATGTCACGCAATGCATATGCCTGGTTCAAGTCTAAGCCTGCAATGCTGATGCGTCAGAGAAAAGAACACACACATACATACACACAAAGACACGCACAAACACACACAGACTCACATACACAAACAGAAATATACAGGAGAGCTTCTCTCAGCTTGTTTTGTTCAAAATGTACATGAATAGGGTTGGCCAGAACCGTATATGCACACCGTATATGACCGCATGTATGGCGATTTCTTTGCTTAAAATACCGTGTATACACCGTATACGTATATATGTATGGTCCTGGCCAACCCTATACACGGACCATTAAGGCTGAAGGCCACTGGCAGCCGGTTGGCAGCCAAGCAGAAGCACACCCATTCCAGCACCTTGCGCCACTACGGCTGAGCCAATACAGAAGTACATCCACTCCGCCACCTCAGGCTTCAGAGACCACAGGCCATTACAGCTGCTTCGAGCGGCGCTCGTTGCGCTTGGTCACTAAGTTATACGTCCAGTAGTAGTTCAAGCCTGGAGGAACCGGGTAAGAAAAGGGAGCAGACTGTTCAGTTGTGAATTGTGAACAAAGCGGCACTCGCTGCGCTTGGTCACCACGTTATATGAGTAGGGTTGGCCAGGACCATATATATACGACGTATATACGGCATTTTTGGCAGGGAAATCACCACATATACGGTCATATACGGTGCATATATACGGTTCTGGTGAACCCTATACATGTGCAGTAGTAGTTCAAGCTGTTGAGGTACATATCGGAGGACTTGCGCACCATTGGCAAGCCAACGCGTTTGCTGGAGCAACTTAGCAGAGAAAGGAAGCAGTTGCAAAACAAGAACTGGAGCAACTTAGCAGAGAAAGGAAGCAGTTGCAAAACAAGAACTGGAGCAACTTAGCAGAGAAAGGAAGCAGTTGCAAAACAAGAGTAGCAGGATGCCCAAGCTGATTCTGGATGCAGTGAAGCGCAGACCTCAGCTGATGTAGCACACGTCATAGAACACCCTTATGTAGCACACGTCATAGAACGCCCTTTTTTGCTCATTGGCATTGTACTGAGCAGTTATATATTGCCGCAGTTTATTATTAGGGTTGCCCAGAACCGTATATATACACCGTATGTGACCGTATATCTGGCAACTTCCCTGCCAAAAATACCGTATATGCACCGTATATATATGGTCCTGGCCAACCCTATTTATTATGCATATTTTACCATGGTCATCATTGTTTTCAGGTGGACATGGAGTATATGTGTACCTATACGGCTGACTTATATATTGCCGCAGTTATTTATGCATATCTTTGATGCATACTTTACCATGGTCATCATTGTTTTCAGGTGAACCATTTTGGACGCACCTGTCAAAGCTGCTTGGAAGAATGGCGTGATCAGGACGAGGTTCCAAGGGGTGCCCAGCGCCTGCGTTTCTGCCTGTGAGCACACATACAATGGAAAAGCAGTGGCAAAACAGTGCAGAGCGCGTGAATAGTGCCCAGTGCATGCATTTCTGCCTGTGAGCACACAATGGAAAAGCGTAGCAAACAAGTAACAAATGCAGAGCGTGTGAGGGAGCGATGCGTTTTCAGGGCCTGAATTAAATCCACTTGCTGTCACGCAGGAACAAAGGCAAGTAAAGTGCAAAGCGGTCTATTTTCAGTATATAGGCAAGATTGTACACATCCAGGAACCCAAATATAAAAGTAAGCGGTCTATTTTCAGTATATAGGCAAGATTGTACACGTCCAAGAACCCAAATATAAAAGTAAGCGGTCTAATTACAGTAGGCAAGATTGTACACGTCCAGGAACCCCGTTTTTTAAAATACCATTTGCCAGCACACACACAAACAAAGAAGAGCGCAAATTCAAATGTAAGCAATTTGCTTTAAGACGGATGGGAATACATATCCCTTCAAAATGCAAGAAGCGGTAATGTTTGTCGCAGCAGCAGAACATGCAGCAGCACACACTCATCCCCCCCCATCCAAACTTCCACATTTACACCCACATCCGCACCCTCACAGTAGCAGGGTCACAGCGCAAAACCCATACCTGCCATTCTTTGTAATAGACGTAACAAAGGTAAGGGTACCACACATTCCGGAGAAGCAGCCAGCTAATGTAGAACAGGACCTGCCATCCAGGTTTACGGGTGCGTGTGTGTGCGTGTGTATGTGTGTGTATGTGTGTGAGTGTATGTGTGTATGTGTGCGTGTGTGTGTGTGTGTGTCACAGCATCTCTTGCGCATTCTGCATTTTTTGCGAGGCGAACTTGTCAGCCTGCTTGGGATGTCTACACCTCTCAAACTGAAATTTTGCAAAGACTTGCGTATCAATATGCAAAATTGTTTTTGAAGTGCAGCAGGCTTGCTTGCCATGTTGACGTGGTTGCTACCACATTTTCCCAGAGGGGGGCAACTGACGCCCAAAAATGGGCATGATTCATTTTTTATGCTTTTTGGCTCATGTGCGGCTAAATTTGCTAGCCATGTGCTTTTACCACGTTTCCGGGGGCAAAGGCCTCTTGTATATGCATGAGTTTTGACGTGCAGATTGCTGCTGTGCCAAGGTGTACTTACATTGCGCTTTGACACAGTAAGTACGCTGTGCTCACACATGCACACAGTACGTACTCTGTGCACATCACACAGTAAGTACTCTGTGCTCACACATGCTCACAGGATGTACTCTGTGCTCACACATGCACACAGTAAGTACGCTGTGCTCACACATGCACACAGTACGTACTCTGTGCACATGACACAGTAAGTACTCTGTGCTCGCACACACACACACACACACACACACACACACGCACACACACACATACATACCACACACACACACCTCCAATATTCCTGCAAGCGCAGCGCCTGACGCAAAGGTGCGCTTGGCAATGAGCAGCCAGGTATTCACTTCGACCAGCATGCAGTATGAGAGGCACCATATGTACCTGCAGCAGTTGACAATATAAATGAAGCATGTACATGGAAAACGCTGATTTTACGTTCCATTGACATGCAGCAGTGTTCCCGTGCCTGTCGGAGAAAAAGCTAGTAGGCACCATGTGATGTGTTTGCGGCACAGAACATGCACGCATTTGTGACCGTGTGTTTCGATGCTTGCAGGCCCACATGAGAGTACGGCACAGAACATGCACGCGTTTGTGACCGTGCGTTTTGATGCTTGCAGGCCCACATGAGAGTACGGCACAGAACATGCACGCGTTTGTGACCGTGTGTTTTGATGCTTGCAGGCCCACATGAGAGTACGGCACTGAACATGCACGCGTTTGTGACCGTGTGCTTTGATGC
>Ga0307963_1004287_pt1 | contig 11337 bp, 17 predicted proteins | sample OrgLakmetagen594_FD_201829 | JGI IMG/M metagenome (GOLD analysis project Ga0307963, IMG submission 201829) | Saline water microbial communities from Organic Lake, Antarctica - #594 | ecosystem: Environmental > Aquatic > Non-marine Saline and Alkaline > Saline | place: Antarctica: Organic Lake...
ACTGCACCACTCCGAACACTGAAACCGGTTTTGCACACCAGTTTTGTCCCATTTAAGCACCCATGAAGTCAAAAATTGGTTTGGGGCAATTTGGTCTGGGGGTGAACACCACTACTCAGTGTATGTCTCTCAGTGAGAATACACCAGCCATTCTCCTTAGCCATTCTTCCTTTTTTCCTAGCCTTTTGACAATCGACAAAAAAATTAGACAATCAGGTAAAATGCCTGGAAGCTCCATAAGCACCTAGGAATCACATGGAAATCCAAAATGTGCTGTATTGCATACCGTGCTTCTGACCAGCTATATGACATGAATTACAACCCTGCTGGTGTTACACAAGGATGCTGGTGTTACACAACCCTGCTGGTGTTACACAAGGATGCGGCACACACAAATTCATGCACACCAGTCTGAACAAAAAAAATTACAACCCTGCTGGTGTTACACAAGGATGCGGCACACACAAATTCATGCACACCAGTCTGAACAAAAAAAAATTACAACCCTGCTGGTGTTACACAAGGATGCGGCACACACGCATTCATGCACACCAGTCTGAACAAAAAAAATTACAACCCTGCTGGTGTTACACAAGGATGCGGCACACACATTCATGCACACCAGTCTGAACGAAAATTTGACTTCTGACCTTTTTGGCTGAAGCTTCAGGTTAGCTCGCGGTGCTGCGTCATCCTCTTGATCAGCCGTCAGCTTCCTTCTCTTGATATCCCTTTCTAACTTTTCAGCCTGCAAGCAACAAAAATAAAAAAGCATTGATCGCACCCCTTCCAGCATCGATTGCACCCCTCTCAGCATTGATTGCACCCCTTTCAGCGTCGGTTGCACCCCTTTCAGCGTATACAGACAAGAGGGAAGGTAAATGAAAGAAGCACGCACATAGTGGTGTGCATGTGTGCATAAAGGTCGTGGAGTGTAAAAGGCTGAATTGTGTGTTTTCCAGCCTGTGCATGAGAGCCTGAGCAAACAAACCAAGGTCCAGGCAGTTGCTGACACAGGGCACTAATGTGTGTATGTATGCCATTGCTTGCTTACACGTCGCGTGCTCTTGTTCTGCCAAAAACAAAACGCAATGTTCACCACCTGTTTTTTTGTGCTGCAAAAAATCTTACGACAACCTTGTCCCTCCCTCAACATCCCACATGTACTAACAACGCACGATAATAACTAGCTCCTTGTATGCCATGAGTAATAAACCAGCACGTACAAGCATAACAACCTGCAATCACTCTATGCAAGGGGTGATACCACCACAAGCATGGATTAAGGAAACGGAGACGGAGCTGTCGGACAGCGAAGTGCTCACGCTACCAGGCGGATTCAAACCCGCGACCCCAAAGAGTCTAGCCTGACCCCACCTGTTCTTTTTGTGCCACCAATGTGTGCAGCTCCTGGTTCTCTCTCTCAAGGGCAGCAATTTTTTCCAGGCAAGCAGGAACGGCTGCAGATTGCTTACACAGGTCCACCAAAATACCTGCAAGCAAAGCGCAGCGCACAGTGGTGTTGGCGTTGCAGCCAGCCTGCTTGCGCAAATCCACCAGATGCTTTCACCAAGCACAGCAGGGAGTGCTCCGTAGTGGTATTGGTGTGGCTGACAGGCTGGCACGCTCAGCTTCACCAGAATATTTTGCAAGAAAGCACGGCACGTTGCGTGGCATTGTGGTGTGCACAAACTAGGTCACACCTGCATTTGTATTGAAATAGAAACAGGAAAAATTAAGGAGACAGATGACAGGAAAACCTGTGCCCTAGATGAGAATATTTCCTGTCGTCGTGACATGTCAAGATATATTACTTTCCAAGCCACACAGCTGCATGCGCGGCTGTGAGGTGCGGCGCAGCGCCTCTACCTGCAGAGAGGCAATGGGCTGCATCTAAAGTACATCAATTTCTAACACATCCCACGATCAAATTCAGTACCAAATTCCCATCCATGGCCGTCATGTGAAGACCTTGGCATCGCTTTGTTTGCTCTTATACCTATTTTCCCCCAGGCAAGTACATGAAGTGAGGCCGTGTGACTGGACACTTGGTTGGATTGTGTACATACATATGCAACATATCACTCGACCAGAGTATATATATATATAAATAAATGCTGCATATAGCCTATATTTTAGGTATATATACAGCATTTAAACACACGTGGGTACTGCTACCATATTATTGCAAGTACTACACTGTGGGAATGCCTTGATGAGAAGCATAGTTCAATTGCAAAAATTTGAGCTTTGAGAGGCCGCCAAATTAAAAAAACACTTGCAATTTGTTTGGGTATTTTGCGTGCTCTGCTATCTGCTTGAAATTCAATACATGAGGGGGATTGCAGTTCCTTAGGTCACCCACAGATGAAACGGCAAAAAGTTCTGGGCGAATGGCGAAAAAGTGCATGTAGCAGGGATTTGGACTTTGGACCCCAAACCTGCAGGCTCCAGCTAATAACAGCTTTAGGTTATTCAAACTCAAAGCGAGGTCCACATCTTCTATATAATGTTTTACAATTTTCACTTGCAAAACTCCCAGTATTAGTATGGTATACGGTATATGGTACTTGATGCACAAAACCTGTACTGATTTTGATTCAATAGTTTTTTTACAAAGTAGGTTTTGCATCGAATTGCCATTATAGCTGGATCCTTTAAATATGTCATTATTTCCCAATAGCCTCTGTAATTGGCAATTATCATGCTGCACTTGAACCAGATTGGTACATTAATTTCTCTATTTTGCCTCCAGACCAATGACTCCGAGGCTACGATTTAATATTCTTGGGTGGCCACTGTAAAAAGTGCCTGCCACTCCTACTAGGATGGTGTGAAGAGCTGCAGTGTCCTAGTAGGGGTGTCGTGAGCAGTTTTGTATTTCTGCAATTTTCCCCCTTCTGAGTCACACTGTAATTAAAGTTTAAATCACACAGTGACACTTTCCTTTGTGTCCATTGTTCACCTTTGGTGCACAGAAAGCTACCCTGTACAAACCATGCTTGCACGTCTCTCTTTGCGCCTTACAAACTCATTTAACTCCATCCCATGTGCAAACATGTTTCTGTGCACATCTGTGCATGCCTGTACACTGTTTTTGTGCGTGTTTGTTCCCTTCCTCACATTGTCCAAGCACAGGTTCTGACTTTGTTTTCTTATTATAATACGTTTGACACGGATTTGATTTCACTTTTATAACAACCACCTTGAGCTTGGTGGTGCGCATCATCTTGCGCAAGCTTATGTAGATACACGCCTGGTTTGGTTGGCAGCCTGCAAGCAGAGGACACCCGGGAAAAACTCAAGCATTGTGAGTCTGGCGGTGCGCATCATCTTGAAGAAGCTTGCGTGCAGGTGCGCGTCTGGTTTCGTGGATAGCCTACAAGCTGTGGAAACTCGAGTTAAAAGCTTCTTGTGTCCAAGTGTGCACAACATCGCAAGGCTTTGCTCCTGCCATGAGCATGTGAGGATTCATGCATTGTCGACAAGCCAGCACATACACACAAATGAGTCCACCGCTGCACAACGCAACTTTGACATAGGGTCCATGCAGACAAAGTTGCTTCAAGGCTTTGAGATCTTCATGCCAAATGTATGGATTGGCCATAACGTATTACCTACAGTCTAATGCTTTGATAAAGGATCCTGTGAGATGAGAAATACAGTAAGATACAGAGTACGTGTATTAACCCAACAGATAAAGACATCACGGTTCACTGAAACGTGATTTGCGACCCAGTGCAAAGAACTGGCATTGATGATAGAGGGGAGTTTCGTCACCACCTGCGCTAATTCTCTCCTCTTCGTATAGGAATTTGAACACTTGTCCATGTCAAAAGAAATAAGGTGCAAGAATTTTGCACCCAATGGGCGCGTAAGCTTCCTTCAATTCATCTTAACTCGTCTCATATACTTCTCCACACGTCACCTCACAAACAAATAAAAATTTTGAGATTTTGAAAGGTTTTAAGTTGTGGTTTCCAACATTTCTAAGACACAAGGAAAGCTTCTCGTGACCCAAAATCTCACACACGCAGACACCGTACATAATCACACACCTGATGGGCACTGGGCGGTTGTCGAACCCTGGGACCTGGACCTTGCTGACAATGGCTGCCTGCTCTGCGCGCATGCATGCATCAACACTAACACTTACACACATCATCATAGGCTGTCTCCACAGGTGACACAACTGGGATGTAAGCGACTGTTATGTGGTCACCTCTGTGAACTAAGTGGTGGAACCCTCCATAAATTACGGCCACTTTGATCCCAAAATGTACACAAAAGTAGACGTGATCATACCGGGCATGATGAGGCAATCTAAAAAAATGAGTCACATTCAGCGCTTGCAGACACGGGATCGATATCAAGCATGATAAGGCAACCTCAAAGGATGAGCTACACCAAGCGCTTGCAGGCAAGAGCTGCAGTGCACACACAAAAATGTGCAGTCAGCTAGCATGCACAGCATCATCAGCACAGCAGCAAATTTTAACAAAGATGTGAGCTGTGTGACAAGTTTTTTAAAATATGCAGTCAGCTAGCATGCACAGCATCATCAGCACAGCAGCAAATTTTAACAAAGATGTGAGCTGTGTGACAAGTTTTTTAATCTATGACCCATGACGCTAGTCTGCGCTCGTATTTTATATTGAAAGGATTTGCAGCATGTTGTAGCATGCAGATTACAGCAGGGAGAGCAAAGGAGATGGACGGGTGCTGGTACGGACGCACCGGCATGTGATAGGCAGGTGCCTTGAAACTCTACACGACAAGACGGGGACAGCAAAGCCTGCTCCAGCCAGTTCACCAGCTTTTGAGGTGGATCAGAAGGGTTGGTGAGGGAACGCTCCTAGGTATGTGGGAGGGGGAGCAAAAAATTCAAGGCTCTCTCACGTGCTCTTGCTTATAAGGGCATCATCACGGTATCCTGTCCTGGTATGTGTGCTGAATCAGGCTGGAGAACTACAAGCACTTGCAAAATAGTGTGCGTGTGTTTTGTGTGTGTGTGTGTGTGTGTGTGTGTGTGTGTGTGTGTGCGTGGGTGGATGTGAGTGTGAGTGTGTGTGTGTGTGTGTGAGTGTGTGTGTGTGTGTGTGTGTGTATGCGCGTGTGTGTGTGTGTGTGAATGTGTGTATGAGTTTGTGTGTGTGTGTGTGTGTGTGTGAATGTGTGTGTATGTGCGTTTGTGTGTGTGTGTGTGTGTGTGTGTGTGTGTGTGTGTGTGTGTGTGTGTGTGTGTGTGTGTGTGTGTGTGTGTGTGTGTGTGTGCAGGTTTATTCTGTTTTCCACGAGCAGTGTACATTGCAAAAACATCTGTGTACCCGAAAAAACAGGTCAAGAGGGCCAAGTTCCAGCGTATGTCCGAGCGCATGTCCACAGCCATCAGTGACGCAGACGCTTCTACAAAGGAAGAGCCAAAGATAAACCAGTAAAGTTTTGAAGGAATCTCTGCAAGTCATTAGCCAGCATTTTCAACGCACATTCCGCCACCTTCCGCTGTGGGAACAATCCCTTCATGTGCGTGGAGCCTCACCACCAGCATCCGGGACATGTGGGCTTCAGACGGCACAAGGGTGCAAAATGAATAACCATTTAGCTGATCCATATTCCTAATTATTGACATTGAACCTAGATTTTCAGGACTTCTTGATTAAAATGCTGGGTCCAAGATGCCCGACCGAGTCGGAAATTATGTCCGCTTTTGGTCAATCGTAAAGACAGTAGATCGGGGCAGTCCTATCAGCCGGACAACAATGTTGCGAAGGCCCCCCACGTTCACAAATGCAAGACAGTAGATCGGCGGTGTCCTGCTGAATTTATAGGGCAGGAAAGAACCATCAAACTTTTTTCTCAATTTATACAGCACTACACAGCATGTAGCAAGGAACCTTCCAACAACCACGTCAAAACAACGTCAAAACAACGCTACCTTCCTGCCAATTGGCCAGTTGTTCCACGAGTGTTATACAACCATACATCTATAGCACTACATCAACACTGCATTTCCAGCTGCTGCCCTGCACTTGAACACTAGACGCCACCAACATGTTCGAAGTTTTGACACAGACTCAGTTCAAAGTGGTGTTTTGCTCTTATTCTTTACCTGCAGGTGCCCCATCTACCAGACTTCGGTCGACACGTCGACACAGTATGTGGGGAGATGGTGGCACCACGATTCAGCAGTTGCAACAATTAATCCATGCTCAGTTCAGTACCAGTGCAGTAGGTTATAGTACAGACCAGTTTCAGTAGTCTCAAACTTGTGTTCAAACTCCAGTTGTCCCTGCGTTTCCAACTTGTCTAACTTATTTATGTGTGTGCAATGTGCGTGGGTTTTGCCCTTTTGAAAGGTCTTAACTATGTTTCAGTATGCGTCTAATTTGATGAACCAACATCTACACTTTGATGCGTTTTTGCCTACTTCTTCTCGTGTCTTTAAGGTTAGCATTTTCCAGTTGCGTCACAGCCCTTTTTTTACTTGGTTTACCTCGTTCTCATAGGTTGAATGCCTTTGTAATCCAAACTAAACTGAACTTATACAACCAGGGGATGATTTTAATGCGCGTAAAACGTCCTAAATGCCTAGATTTTAATCGGTTGTTGGGTGAAAAAAGTACAATAATGCCATGACGGTGCAAACACTTGGAGCTCCGAACATTAGTAATTCTTTAGCACAACTCCCCCCAACCTGCAAGAGGAACATGACCAAGTGGCCTTTAAAACTTCTGTTTCCAGTCAAGAAAACATACAGTAGTGGACTAAGGCTTCGTAGCAAACTAAGTCGCCACGCTTTCCTCGAGCGCGCGCTGATTGCGTTTTACGCACCCAAAATAGCCCCAACATCAATGCTGGCTATGTCTCAACAAAACAGCTTTACTTCAGCTTCTGGACGTTAATAAGAGGATTGAAATTAATATCCCAGCGAGACTAGTTTAGCATCCCAGCAACACTCATCATCTCTGCGTGCACAAGCCTACCTACTATCTGTTCTCCCATGGCTTGCTTGCCCTTGGTTCGCCTGTTCTTTGCTTGTTTGCAGGAGCTCAAGCATCTTTTGAATCGAGGAGACTAGAGAGGTGGGGTGGAAGAGAACGTGGCCATCATCGCTTACTATACTGGGGACCTCAACCACGTGCCTCACCCCCATTGACTCCAATGCCTGAGAGCGTGTATGGATGTAATTTCATGTGTGTGTGTGTGTGTGTGTGTGTGTGTGTGTGTGTGTGTGTGTGTATGTGTGTGTGTGAGTGCATGTCTGTGTGCGTGCTTGTGTGAGGACATGTGCGTGTATAGTATACACTGTATATGTGTATATGTGCGCCTCAAGAGAGGAACGAGCAAATTGCGGATGACGGCAATTGTGCCAGGCTTTGACAGTGCGTGCAGAGGTGAGTGGAATACAATTGTACAGAGGTTAACGCTTAGAGGGACACAACATCCAGCTTCAGGGCCTACAGCAATGTCTATTGTACCATGCTATTATGCCACCACACACTTAAAGAACTTGGTACACTTCAATTCCTTTCAATTGAACTTTAACGACGCTTTCACTGCTCCAAGCGCAGTTTGGTATGCTGGTGCTTTCTGAAAAGTAATTAAGGAACCTTGACCTGCCTCGTCTACAACAGCATCTTACCTCGACACCTATAAAATTAGCATTTTCGAATCGCTGTGAACGCGCGAGCTGCTCCTTTTTCTTGATGACCCACCTCAACCTCCCATGACTAAAGAACAGCAAGCTTAAAAGGTTGGACGGTATAAAGTATGATGCTCCTCCCACCTGCAGGTCCACCTCAATCTCTCCCAGACGTGGGACCAGCAAGCCGGTCACGTAGGCAGAGGGGGGATGGCTAAGACGACGCAGACCCTTGCGGCTATTTCTCCGATTTGAGGCGTCAGATACCTACAGTTCAAAGGATTAGTACGTAAATGAGCCTGTGTTTGCGTGAATAGGCGTATCCCTTTGCGCCTTATCACCTTATGAAGCATCATCATATCATCATGGTTAAATTGGTCACGGGGTTCACATGCATAAGGTTGCGCACGCACAAGTCCCACCCACACTAATTTGCAGCGACGTGTAAAGCAGAGCATGCACCTTTGCACGGGCATTAACAGCCACACAGCCACACCGCCACACACAGCACCAGCACACACCGCTTGCACTATGTCTGCTGCAGTCATCGGACCTCTGTGGGTGCCTGCTCTTGAGGTCTCTCTGTCTTGGTTACCGTTAAGGAGGAGGACCTGGAAGCAAGCGCAGGATCCGTCAGGTGGACAGAAAAGATGTGGGAGTCAGGACAGGCGCATGGATCCAGTAGGGAGGAAAGTTGCAAGACTCGTGCGGAATTTTGAGCTGGCGTGCATTATATGTAACTCCATGCATGCTTCCACAGCTGGAAAAGGTGGTGCTGGCTCGTGACATTACATTCCTATGCGCAAATAGAGGATCTAACTTCGACATTGCCTAGCCAACGCAATCCTTACACACAAACACAGTGCCACACCTTTGGTGCGCAGCAGGCAGCAATGGCCTCTCCCATTCCCTCGAGGCACACAACGGGGCAGATGCTGGTGTACAAGCTGCCCATGCCGTAGATCACAGCATCGGCCTTCTCAAGCTCTGGGGGTACATATAACATATAACATAAGAAGGATGAACACTCTGGGTGTACACACAACATAAGAAGGTTGAACACACACCATAAGAAGCTCTGGGTGTACACACAACATAAGAAGCAGTTGGAAGACCAAAACGAAACAGGTGACTGTCTGTAGATCGTAACCTTACCCTTTTATAAAGCTTAATAGTAGGCGTGAGCTGGTAAAGCCTCACAAATCAGTGGCAATGCTATCACAGCCTCCTTGTACAAAAAGCACACAAATACGCAGATACGCAAAGCACACACAGGACACACACAGGACGCACCCGAGACAACACGAGGGTTAGCGCGTGGCAGCACCTCCCTTTCATGACGATGTTCTCCGTTTCCAACTTCTCCTCCACCACTAGATAGGTAGAACACGCGTCGAAGGGGAGAAGGCAAGGGGGGATGATGGTCAGGGCCTTTGTTCACAGTGTTTGAGCCTGCAAAAATAGAATGGGTTTCAACGTCAAAACTTAGGGACGGGAAGGTTATAGGTAATGTCTTCGGGGGTGTTGAATTCAGAGCTGGTGGCAAACAAGCAACACATTTGAGGCAGTGATGCCACTACCGGCTTGAAAACTGGGAACTTTTAAACTGGTCCGCACAGACCTCAATTGCTCCTGCGCCAAACCACCATATGCTGCCTTGGATTATAAAATCTAATACAACAGTTCCTATGTTTTTTAGAGATGTCATGGCACGCGCCACAAGGACGAGCTCATAGCTTTTGCAATACCTACTAAGTAAACTACTTATCGCATATCTACTAGATGTGCTGTGTACACCGTACACCGTACATACTCGTACTCACCGCCCACCCTTAAAATACATAAATTACAGCGACCGCCCACCGCCCACCTACATCTTTGGGGCCCTTTTCACAGTCTAAAGGATCAAGGGGGTTTCTATCATGCATTCTGCCAAACAGCTACTGTTACAGGCCCAAACCCGCCCCTTCATTCCCTGAAAAACACTCAAATATTAACGCAATATTACGTATAATCTTGAATCTTACTATATTATCCAAACCGCCTATTCCAAAAACGGGCGGTGGTATTTTCTGTGTATGGTAGTGTGCATCATGCACGTGTGCAGCTCAAGATATCAAAGGATAAACATGTCGTGATTGATTCGGTTCTAAATCTTTTCACACAAACAAAAGCTCACCACAGACTGATGGATGGGAAATCTGGTTCTGTCCCTTGATAATGACCCCGTCTTCAAGTTCGGCTCCAAGTCGGATGCGCTCCTGCAACAGTACTCACATGCTTTCAGTCACGACAAGGATTGATAAGACAGCCCAACAGAGAACAAGGACGTCCTCTGTGAGGAATGAGCACGCGACGGGCAGAAGAAATAGTGAACTGCGTATTTAACTGTATGCCTATCTATGCACTACTGCACGCCTGGCATTTTTACATGTTTGTAAGCTTCAGTCGCGCAAGGTTGCATCAACGTCAACGTTCTGCGCCCTAACTGAGCTGTTACGCTGGCATACAGGCAAACTAGCAACGGCTGTATGCTCTGGCGGAAGCTCAGAGATCGCCAATTGCTATAGTTACAGCACCAGGAAGCTAACAACTAGGTGCATGCACATACACACTCAATTACACACACAAATCACACGAACACATACACACCTCAGTGCGGATGGCAGGCAGAACTAGGGAGCCCTCAGGAATGCGTGCCACCCTTGAAAACTGGAATACTGCGGCCTCAAGGGATCCAAAAAACAGACGGGATCCGGCAAAGAAGAAGTTGCCTGCACACATTAACACACATATACACGTACAACTTATAATTTATAATGCAAACTTGCACATAGACTTGACACATCTGCACATCTGCTTGCCGCCAATTGCATTGTGTCTGACGTGTAAGCTACATTGTTTTGGTGTGTGCAAATTGCTAGTAATCTCTTTCTGGTTTATAGATAACACAGTACAAGCATGAAACAGGTTCTATCCTCCTTGCAGGGCAGGTACCACAGCCTCACAACTTGGGAACGCCAAATGCAACACAAAATAAGGGTCGTATAGACAAACCAGACAGTATGAATGTCCATACCTCCCTTAGCACAGTATATGCACACATTTATGAGTGGAAACCGGTACCTATGCTTCCGTTCTGGAAGTTGAAGCCATCCTGTTCGAGCGACCCCCCTTTGCGCTTGCTGTTCTCCTTCCCCCGCTTCTTTCTCTTCTTTTCAAAGTGAATGAGCAGGGAACGGATTACCTATATTTGTGGTTGTGAGTGGGGTAAATGTCAGAAGGGTACGTGATTAGACCAAAAAAGAACATACGCAGACCAAACGGGCAAGCAATACCTCCTGTTTTTTCGAATTTTGATTTCTCTGAGGGAAGAGGCAAGCAGGGAGCAGACGTTGTGGGTCAGCATGTATGTATATTCACTTGTTTCCTAATAATGTGCTTTCCAGCAGGGATTGAAGTGAATTTGACCAAGCGATCCCTTTCTTTCAAAGGGGATACAGCAGGCATTAGGATAAAAGGGGTGACGCACAAATATACCGTACCTTTCCAATAACACCCCGCATAGATATTGTTTTTGCCCTGCGGGGTGACTGCGGGGAGCTTAATTATATATCTAATTTGACCCTGCGGGGTTGTGCGGGATAGGTGTAAACAAATTTTTTTGGGTCGCTGCAAGTCATGAGCGACGAGAG
>Ga0307963_1004289_pt1 | contig 11333 bp, 13 predicted proteins | sample OrgLakmetagen594_FD_201829 | JGI IMG/M metagenome (GOLD analysis project Ga0307963, IMG submission 201829) | Saline water microbial communities from Organic Lake, Antarctica - #594 | ecosystem: Environmental > Aquatic > Non-marine Saline and Alkaline > Saline | place: Antarctica: Organic Lake...
GCTGGAGCCAAACCTGATGTACCAGAAAAGAAGAAGCAGAAGCAGTCCACCCTTGCTTTGTGCATGCGCCCCGATGGCCTGCCTGACGTCGTTCCAGCAACGGCTTCCATTCAAAAGTCCCCAGAGCTCCAGCAGCTACAGCTAGACTTAATTGTGCGTTTTGTATGAGTGCGGCTGCGCATTTCAGGGCTTATGCACCTGCATCAGTTTGCCATTTCGTTTTCACGGCTTGACTTGTACTGCCTGTAAAATCACCACCAATTAATGATATTCGAAAAATTTTCCAAGGGCGTCACCATTTTTATTGGATCAATACGGCGGTATTTGCTAGCCTGATGGAGTCCAGGGTTTCAATCGTTTTCATTCTCGCAGCTGGTTGACTGGGAGGCATGCGCTCCTGTTTGGGCCTAGAAGCCCACTTCATCAGTGATTAACTCGTCTCTAAGGTAGTGGTTGCAGATTATTAGTACACGTAGGTGTTTGCTAAAAGAAATATAGCTAAAATTGCTACATCAATTCATGGTAGTTTAAACACTGCCTGATTTATGTACAGCAGGTACAGCTAGTGCAGAACTGCCCGTGGGACTCAAGTAAACACCAAAAATGGTTATGCTAAATTAACAAGTGTCCAAGCTAAGAAAGCCAACGACGGGCAAACTGTTACCCACATTCCACGCGCCTATCTACTAAGTAAAATTTGAACATCTAGCCCGCATAATCCGAGGCTGCACATCCAAAGCTGCTCTGCTCTTCTAAAAGGAGTGTCTCATTCATAGTGTATCCCATTGAAAGAAATCAACCTAGTAGTCTACGCTGATCATGTAATCGTACAAGGCTTCTACAATCTGCAAAAGGAAGCAAAGAGGACGAAGAGAGGGGGTGGTGAGGGGGTGAGGGGGTGATGGAAAAGGGGGAACGAGTTGTGTACCAGTGTTTTTTTAAGTCGAGATACCATAATAATTGAGACGAAATAATGTGTTTTCGACTTTAAAAATCGAGATGAAACAAAGGTTTGAAGGGTGCCGAGGAGCCCCTGTGTGAAACAGTCCTGCGGCCCTTAAAGGGCCAAGGCCCTCACACATCTCAAATTTTCAAAAATCATTGAGTCCCATGAAAGGCCAGAAGGACAAGGCAGCAGCATGGTCGAAGGAGCAGCAAGCTTGGGCAGGCCGGCAAGAGCAGTTGAACAAAGGTGCAGATAATACACCTTTTGAAGCTCAGCCTGTAGCGTGGAGAATTTCCAATACCCAGAGGCCATTTTGGAGTGGTTCAGCGCAAAGAAATGCCGTGGAATTGTGTAGACATAGGACTCAATTAGAAGGACAGTTTTGGAGACAGTCTCCCCATTACATTACACTTACATACACCATTCACCACATAGCGGGCTGGGGCAGCAAAATAAAGTTGTTATGAGAACCCAATTTCACAAATTTCCAGATTGGGGGGTGAAATTAAGGTTTTTCTGGATCTTGGACAAAAAACTGGTGAGAGCTATGGAGTTGGAGTTCTGGACAGTGTCAAAGAGCAGATGGCTAATTGTTTCATTTGGCTTTGTCCACAGAAGAAATTATGACGCAGGCAGGTGTTTTATTACCGGCATACACAAGGAAAAGGTGTTGAGGATTTGCATCACCCAGCAGATGCTGAGAGCTACACGGCATCTGCAGCGGAGGCTTTATAAGCCTCATCAACAGTGCACAGATCAGAGGTTACGTGACGTTGTGGAAGAACTCTCTTATGGGTACTACCAGGCCTCCTTGGCGCTCTCCTATTTGTCGTAATGGATAATAAGCTCACACTATGCCTTTGAGCAAAACGTGCCCTGGATACACAGTCCCCACTATCAATGGAAGAATGCTACTGGCTACAACAGTGACACCAGACAAAAAAAGCAGGTGATGCAGTTGTTCACAACGGGCTAACGTTCACTGGAACTAGTTTTTTCAAAGCTCAGAGTCAGAGGAGCTTATGTGCCAAACTCACGCCGGAAAAGCTTTAATTCCATGGCATATCTAAGTTTAATGTACTCTTATGTATGCCCAACGAGAACTTCCTCATGTTGTCCAGTGCGTCAGGCAAAACATACTTTTCGCTCTGCGTGTCTTACAGCACAGGTGCACTCATGCTCTGTTACGAAATGCACGTGCTCTGTGCTGGAGCACTATCTATCTGGTTGAATCCCCACGGCTCAAGCTCTGACGGGACTGTCAAGAGAAGTCATCCCTTTTGATGCATTTAATTGGAAATTGAGCACAATGAGCCCAAGGGTTCTGTCTGTTTGTTGTTTGAGGAATGCACGGTGTGTGTGCAAGCAACAGACTGTGCTTAACAGCATAAAGGAGGGAGAGACGAGCAATGATTTCGAAGCGCACCTTGTTACATATGGCAGCTGAAACAGGCTCAGCCCAAATGCCCACGATGAGGGATTGATTGGTCTTGCAGATGGAGCAGCCCCCTCCCTTGCACTTGCCCCTCAGCTTGGTGGAAGGATCTTCGCTCATGATCACCATGTACTTCACTCCCCCCACCGTAAAAGACCCTGGGTTTTCGCCCCCGTCCATTATACCCTTCACAGCCTCAATCTGAAGAAGGCACATGGCAAGGGACAGGGAGGGACCAGGCGGGGGTGAGTAGGTGGGGGAACGTGCGTGCATGCTGAGGAGACACACGCGCGTGGCCCCACCCTCTTGCAAGCAAGCCTTTTCTCCTCTGGCTCACCTCTTCCTGAGAGAACCCCGGAAAATCAGGGCTCTGTGCCCACACACTGCAGTCCTCCAGGCCAGCCAGGGCAGCGGAAGCTAATGTTGTGCCTGCCTCGTCAAGAGGGCACATCAGGTTGTTGTCCACATACTCTTGCCAGCTCTGCGTTCAAGAGAAGTAATGAGTGTCTCTGGTTGGGAACTTGTGGGCTTCCATCTTCATAACCAATGCTTCGGCGAGACCTCTTACCATTCTGCGTCGTCTACTCGGTTAATAATTGAATTGTTTGCAATATTGTATTTTAACTCAAATCTCCATTTTGTGTCAAAGGTTTTGAAATGGAATTAATTTCAGTTAAACTGATATAACTTTAAAATGAGTGACACGGATGAGGAGGAAGCGGATGTCCTGCCCTTCAGCCAGCAGGCTCAAACCCTCTCTTTGCAGCTCATGGTAGGGCACAGATAAAAACACAGGGACACGCATACACCCACGTACATATGCATGCACGCACGCACACGCGCGCACACGCACAAACACACACACACACACACACACGCACACACACACACACACACACACGCACATGCACACGCACACGCACACGCACACGCACACGCACGCACACGCACACGCACGCACGCACGCGCACACGCACGCGCACACGCACGCGCACGCGCACACGCACACGCACACGCACACGCACACACACACGCACGCACGCACGCAAGCACACACACACACACAAACATACACACACGCACACACGCACACACACATACATACACACACACAAAACACACACACACACACACACACACACACACACACACACACACACACACACACACACACACACACACACACGCATACACACACAGCGCGAAGGTGCTGGTGGTGAGCGTGATTTAAAACGTGCTGTTACTATGAACCTGCACGGCAAGAGCCTTGCGTGCACCACAGCGTTGGAGGAGTGTCCCAACTTGCGCTCCTTGGACTTATCTTTCAACCTCTTGGTAGAAATTGTAGGGTAGGTATCTAGCTGGTTCATGTCTGTTGTCAAGGGTTTCACTTTTTACAAACATATGAAAATTTCCTGTCTTATGTCCTGGCGCGTCAACAGCATCCACTCGGTCCATAGCCTCGGTCAAAAAAACTTGCCACATTCGATTACAGTTGCGTGTTCTCTGAGTTTAAACGCCCAAAGAGTTGTGCAGCTCATCACCTGATTGAGTGCAAGTGGGCATTATCACCTGATTGAGAGCGATTATCACCTGATTGAGTGCAAGTGGGCATTATCACCTGATTGAGCGCAAGTGGGCATTGGTGCTGCCACAGAGGAATGCCTGTTGTCAGCTTGGTCGGCAGAGTCTGTTTGTAGGTTGGCCAAATGCGTGCCTATATACGTAAAGTACTGTGCATGCAGAAGTCAACCTGCTAGAAATGCACAACCGCACCATACTCATTTCCCCTTGGGAAGAACGCATATTTCTATTAGTCTCAGACCCTCCCCCTAAAAATATTCACAGCACCCCCTGGCACCCCCCCTTATTCTCTGGGACATAATTTTATGCAGTGTAAGAGCCAGGAAGTTGGTTTCAAGCACCCAGCAAATAATGCTGTTGCAGGCCGTTCCACACTGCTTCGCGTCATGACGTACACCAAACAATACACCAAACAATACTACAGACGCCACTACACTTGATGTCTATTTGGTGTGTGATCAACACCAAAGAGTTTATAACGTCACTATAATTGTAATGCCACTGCACTTTCTTTTGCTCCACCTGCCCCCCTTTAAAGGCATAAGCACCAAACGACTGCCTACAACAGTCTGATCTTCTTCCCCCCAGAAACCTACTTAGGGGCGTTGATGTGAAAATTATACAGTTCATAAATACATACACTATATGTGCCATAATACATACACCATAGGTACCATAATGCATACACCATATGTACCATAATACAAACACCATAGGTATCATAATACATACACCATATGTGCCATAATACATACACCATATGTGCCATAATACACACACCATAGGTACCATAATGCATACACCATAGGTGCCATAATACATACACCATAGGTACCATAATGCATACACCATAGGTACAATAATACATACACCATATGTGCCATAATACAAACACCATAGGTACCATAATGCACACACCATAGGTACCATAATACGTACACCATATGTGCCATAATACATACACCATAGGTACCTTATAAATACACCATATGTGCCATAATACATACATACACCATATGTGCCATAATAAATACACCATATGTGCCATAATACATGCACCATAGATACCATATAAATACACCATAGGTACCAGAATACATACACCATAGGTACCCAGCTGCTGTACATCACCGCGTACCGCAAATGATTACGAACCCCTTGCGGTGTGTCGCATCGCAACCAATTACAAACTTTCAGTTATTGACGCTTCGTGGAGTTTGCATCATGCAATTTTTTTTTGTTTTCTAGAGGTCTTACTCAAATCCTGGTCCAATTACCCCAAAATGCTTTTATGCTCCAAAAGCGCAATTGCTTTTGTGTTTCCGCCTTTCTACGCGTCTTCCTTTTTGCTTTTGCCTTTGCTTATGTACATGAAGGCATGAAGGCCTTGCTTTTATGATTAGGAAAAGGGCAAAAGACCTCGCACAAGCTTGCATTGTGTTTAGTATTCAAGTGTTGCCCCTTCACCTTAGGCTGAATATTTGGTATTTTTAAACCTTTCCTTGGTTACGCGGCAGCATGGTACCTGGGATGTTGTCATGGGGGACGAATCACTATTTGCCTTTATTTTATGAACTCTCCTTTGCCCACACATGTCTAGGGCCGGCCGATGCAGCTCAACCAAATGCCTTTTGGTTTGTTCTTCTGTGTGTTTGGAGGTTCTTCAACCAAAGATATCACCTACTCTTTTTTTATCACCTACCTTTAGTGCCAGGTAATTTTGGCAAAAAAACCCTGCACACGTACGTAGGGCTGGCCAGAACCGTGTACATACACCGTATATGACCGTATATTTGGTGGTTTCCCTGCCAAAATACCGTATACATATGGTTTTGACCAACCTACTTATAATAGTACATGACAAGGGTTTAGGGTTTAGGGTTAGGTTAGGGTTTGGGCTTAGTTTAGGTTAGGGTTTAGATTTAGTTTAAACCCTAACCCTAACACGCTGTACGATAAGGTGAATGTATGCCCGTTTCTAGCCAACCTTGATTATAAATGACAGCCCTGCGGGGTGTGACCCTGTGGACTCGAGCACAGGATCTTGTACCTCTTGTGTACCCTCACGCACCTTGCTGTGTATAAGCTGTCTACCTTGGTCGAGGTCATTTGAACTTATCAGCTTGAACTCAGCTGAATTTAGCTGAACCGAGCAGTGCTGAGCTGAACTTAGCTGCTGTGTATCATCACGGACCTCGCCATGTGCAGTAGCTGAACTTAGCTGCTGTGTATCATCACAAACCTCGCCATGTGCAGTAGCTGAACTTTGCTGTATCTTCACGATCCTTGCCATGTGCAGTCTGTCCACCTGGTCAAACTCAAAGAGCTGAAGCTGTATGACAACAGTGCTGCTGTATCTTCACGATCCTTGCCATGCGCAGTCTGTCTACCTGGTCAAACTCAAAGAGCTGAAGCTGTATGACAACAGTGCTGCTGCATCTTCACGATCCTTGCCATGTGCAGTCTGTCCACCTGGTCAAACTCAAAGAGCTGAAGCTGTATGACAACAGTGCTGCTGTATCTTCACGATCCTTGCCATGCGCAGTCTGTCCACCTGGTCAAACTCAAAGAGCTGAAGCTGTATGACAACAGTGCTGCTGTATCTTCACGATCCTTGCCATGCGCAGTCTGTCTACCCTGGTCAAACTCAAAGAGCTGAAACTGTACGACAACCGTGTTGCGTCCCTGGCTGGGCTGCAGGGACTGAGTAGCCTGCACACTCTAGACGTCAGCAGCAACCGGTTGAATACGTTGGAGGTATGTCTTTGTCACGTACACACACACAAACACACACACACTGACACACACACACACACACACACACACACGCGCACACACACACACACACACAAACACAAACACGCGTGCCTGAATATCAGGGTTGCCATTTTTTGTGTGTTGTGTTTGTGTGGGTTCAGAACGTCGGGGCAGCTTCCATGCTCAATACATCAGCAGCAACTGGCTGTCCATGTTGGAGGTGATACTATGACATGGACTCACAAGCACGCTTGTGTCATAAGCATTATCACACATTTCAATCGTGCATTTCGAGTATTCAGCAGCGTTTTGTGCGGCCCTTGTTTTGCACAGCATTCACCCTCGCTTAAGCACCTTGTTCCCTTGCACTTTTTTACATAAAGCCTGTTCCTCGACCCACTAGTCACACTGACACACACACTGACACACACACTGACACACACACTGACACACACACACACACACTGACACACACACACTGACACACACACTGACACACACTGACCCACTAGCCACACTGACACACACACACTGGCACACACACACACACACACACACACTGGCACACACACTGACACACACACTGACACACACACTGACACACACACTGACCCACTAGCCACACTGACACACACACTGACACACACATTCTTCCAGGGTTTGAAGAGCCTGCGAGGCTTGCGTGTGCTTCGTGCTGCGCACAATGCCCTGCCCAGCTTGGACAGCTTAGGAAGATGGGCCTCAGCAATTGAGACCCTCGAGCTGGCCCATAACAACCTACAGGTGATGCATATATTTTGAGGTGGTTGTGTTGTGTTTAGTGCGGTGTGGTCCGGAACTCTCCGCTCTCAAATCCAGGCGTCAGAATCACCAGCTTGGGATATTCTATATAATCAAGACTAGCCTTTGGTGTGGTGTGGTCTGGGACTCTCCGCTCTCAAGTCCAGGCGTCAGAATCACCAGCTTGTGATATTCTATATAATCAAGACCATTCATCCGCCCGGGATAAAACCCACCACTTGAGTGATTGAATGAAGCATCTGCACATATTTTGAGGTGGTTGTGTGTGTCGTAATTTGTTTTAGCTAGTGCAAGTCAAGTCCAGGTTACATCAAGGTCTGAGGCCCTTGAGACAACCCACAACAATCTGCGGGTGTCGAGCCTAGGGCTGGCTCTCCAGCCGTAGGTTTCCCCTAGATCAAGCCTAGGGCTGGCTGTCCAGAGCTGCCTGGCGGCTTCCCCTAGCTCGAGCCTAGGGCTGGCTGCTCAGCGCTGGCTGGCTGGCTTCCCCTAGCTCGAGCCTAGGGCTGGCTGTCCAGAGCTGGCTGGCTGGCTTCCCCTAGCTTGAGCCTAGGGCTGGCTGTCCAGCGCTGGCTGGCTGGCTTCCCCTAGCTTGAGCCTAAGGCTGGCTATCCAGAGCTGGCTGGCTTCTCCTAGCTCGAGCCTAGGACTGGCTGTCCAGAGCTCGAGCTAGGGCTGGCTGTCCAGAGTCGTAATTTTCCCCTAGCTTGGTAGAGGAATACACGTTCATTTGGTCTTGAATAAGAGCATGTTAGATGCTGCAGATAAGCTGTCCCCTACTGCTGTGAGCACGTAACAGCACAATCCAGAAGAGTAGCATGACGTGCAGTACGTATGTACCCACAGCAGCGTGTCCGGCACAGAAAAGGTGACCTAGCTTGTTTTTTTTGCTGTTTTTGATTACAGGATGGCACACACACATACACACAATTACACACACACATGCGCACACACACGCGTGCACACACACACACACACACGCACACACACACACACGCGCGCACACACACACACACACACACGCACACACACACACACACACACACACACAAACACAAACAAGGTAAATGTTTTGTGTGTGCAGGACTTGAATGGTTTGTCCTCCTGTACAAGCCTGCGTGAGCTGAGCGTGGCCGGAAATGCGTTGGGCAAAGGAAATGGCTTAAGGTGTGGGTGCATTTTGCTTGTAGGTAGGGAATGGCTTAAGGTATGGCTTAAGGTGTGCGTGTGTTTTGCTTGTAGGTGTGGGTATGGGTATGGGTGGGGGTCAAAGTGGGGACTGTGTGTGGGAGTGGGGGTGCGGGTGTGGGCGGGTGTATGAGAGGGTGTGGGGGTGGGTGCGGGTTTGAGAGTAGGTGTGAGTGCGCTCCCAAATGAGCCACTAAGCATAGCAAGAGGTGTGACAGGATTGACAGGCAACGCGTAAGGGAAGGTGAATGGCCAAGGTGTGGTTGTGGGAGGGCTGGACTTTTAGGGCACTTCTTGCCTAGGTGGAAATCTATGTCCACAGACAGCAATATCGTACATCCGAAGACCAATCTGTGGAATATATTTAAGCATAATAAGCAATAATAAATTACGCTGCAGCGCCCACATTATCCAGACGTCCATCTATGCAAAGTCCTTTTTCACCCCTGTTGTCAGATGTCTCGAATCAAGGCTCTTGATGCAACACATTTAGGGTTGGCCAGAACCATATATTTACGGTGTGTATACGGTATTTTTGGCAGGGAACTCACCATATATACGGTCATATACGGTGTATATATACGGTTCTGGCCAACCCTAAACAAAATGGTCCAAACATGGTTTGTCCAGGCATGTTTCTGTATTAGGAGCTTCTGCAATATTAGGAGCTCCTGCAATAGTAAGAGCTTCTGCATGCTCAAAACACGATGGCGTATTACCACCACCACCACCACCACCACCACTACCACCATAACCACCACCACCACAAGCAAAACTTGTCCTGAATGGATTTTATTGCATATTCAGAACAGGGGCCTGTCCAGGTGAGCACGATTACAAGGGCCAGTGTTTCTATTAAAGTTCTTGGTGTGTAGCCAATTGGCTTCACAAGGTGCTTTTGCTTAAAAGAAGTGTGGCCACCTAATATTCCACCCAAAAAGCTGCCAAGTTTTTGGCATTTTGGTAATTGAAGTTTGCCTATTAGTTGAATCCATCCTTTCGCCCTTTTGCCTTCCTCTCCCCTAAGCTCTGTGCATCCTCACTCTCATCACCGATCTCTAGATCTGACTCCTGCTGCCGCTGCTGTGCATGTGCTACTGTTGGCCGTTTGCTTCAAACCACTTTTGTGCTTGCAAGAAGGGAAAGTCCTGAAGCCCAAAACCATGGGCTGCTGCTGGTGCTGTTGCTGGAGGATATGTATCACTGTTATATGTATCACCATTATATGTATCACCGTTATATGTATCACCGTTATATGTATCACCGTTATATGCAGCACCGTTATATGCAGCACCGTTCTATGTAGCACCGTTATATGCAGCACCGTTATATGCAGCACCGTTATATGCAGCACCGTTATATGTTTCACCGTCATATGCAGCACCGTTATATGTTTCACCGTCATATGTTTCACCGTTATATGCAGCGCCGTTGCAAACTGCACGAGCTTCTGGCGCAGGGCTGCTGCACTGGCAGCATGCAACATTGTGATGATGCTGAACAGTCTCTCCTGCTGTATTGCTTGCTGCTTCTTCCATGCTTCCCACGGCTTGCTGCGAGGTTGGCGCTGGTGGTGGTGGGAGGCTGGGCCATGCTCACCCCCTGTTGTTGCAGCTACTGGAAATGCTGGTGGAGGTGCTGCAGCAGGTATTGTAGCAGGAGGTGGTGCATGCCACCTCAGGGGTGCATCAGCTGGGGGAAGTGCTGTTGGAGCTGCTGGCATGGTTGAGAGGGGTATGGAGGGGTCGAGGGGGGCAGGGGCTTGGGAGTTTTGGGAGTGACCTTGGTCTGTCGGCAATGTTGGGGATCCTCTCGGCCCCAGAGGACACGTTGTGTGCATTGACACATTCACAAAATCTTAAAATTTTTTGGCTTAACAGGGTGGTCGACATGACATTCAAGTGTCGCCACTTAGCAACGTTTGGCTACACCGGGTGCTTAGCTCACTGTGTTGCACCCAAAATGGCCATATTGCGACACAGTGGCGACGTGTCACGGTTGTTCAAAACACTGGCAAGGGCCGCTATCTATGCTTTACACAACCACGCAACGTGATGGCGCATCATCACCGCCACAGCGGACATGCTTCTGTTCCGCGTCTTGTGCATTGCCAGAGGGAATAATAGCCTATGTAGGTGAGCTTAGACAGATGAGGCTGTAGCGTACACGCAAAAGCAACAACGACCTCCGTTTTGCGCGCATTGCTACAGCAGGGGCCTGTCCAGGTGTGCTTAGACAGATCAGGCCGTAGCGTACACGCAAAAGAAACAACGACCTCCGTTTTGCGCGCATTGCTACAACAGGGGCCTGTCCAGGCGTGCTTAGACAGATGAGGCCGTAGCGTACACGCAAAAGCAACAGCGATTTTTGTTTTGCGTATTGCTACAACAGGGACCTGTCCAGGTGTGCTTAGATGAGGCTGTTGCGTACACGCAAAAGCAACAACGACCTTCGTTTTGCGCATTGCTACAACAGGGGCCTGTCCAGGTGTGCTTAGGGTAAGGGTAAGGGTAAGGGTTACACAGCTATATCCGCCAGCGAGGGCAGTTGAGCTATAGCAAAAAAAAAAGGCAGCTTCAAGAAGAGAAGGAGGCCAGACTGAACAAGACACCAGAAAAAGAG
>Ga0307963_1004292_pt1 | contig 11327 bp, 7 predicted proteins | sample OrgLakmetagen594_FD_201829 | JGI IMG/M metagenome (GOLD analysis project Ga0307963, IMG submission 201829) | Saline water microbial communities from Organic Lake, Antarctica - #594 | ecosystem: Environmental > Aquatic > Non-marine Saline and Alkaline > Saline | place: Antarctica: Organic Lake...
GGGTCGGGGAAATTGGGGGGGGGGTGCTCCAGAATGATCGAGCTCAGGGGGTCTGGGTGCCTGGTCACAATAATGCATGGAATGCCCCCAAGTAGGCCGCAGAGGTGTGTTCAGGCAAATTACCAGCAATCATTTATAAACTTGCAGTTCAGGTGTTGCATTATACATACGTTTCATGAATGAAATAAGAAAGTGCTTTGGCAAAGGTTTGGTTCAATTCGTGCACTAAACAGGTGGTCGGTGCAAGAGCGTGCACGCATCAGTATTTGCCCTATAACTCTTCAGGCATTGGCAAGAGAACTGTGCAGGCAGATAGCTGCTTGCATTCTGAGCAGATTGACACCCTTTTTATAAGTGAGGGGGGTCAGGAAGGGGGGTTGGGGGAAGGGGGGGTCATTTTGGGCTGGAGGCTTAAAACTTATACGTGACTGTCAGGATTTTCTTTTAACAGCCTCCTGCGTTAACCCTACTTTTTACCACAAAATCTTTACGACAGGTCACCCGCTCCACCAAATCAGACGATGTTTTTTATGAAATTCTTGTAACAATCAAATACCGTTGCAAAAGAAATGGAGTGAAACAGTGAGGTGGTTGGGGATGTAGGCCAACATATGCTGTTTTCCCATGGAAATTCAGGGTTTGGTAGTCAGTGTGAGCTTTAAGCCCCGCCAATTTGCACCCAGAGCGACCCACATGAATCCAAGCACATCCTCGTGTAGCTCATAATGCCAGCTTCAATTTGAACTAAAGAATGTCCCAATTGGATGAAGAATCAGTGAATGGCTGCCTCCTGAGTGCAAATAAGGAACATTATAGATATATCCCCAGATAGCCCCCTCTGATATTATTCTGTGCCTCCTGACCCAACCTTTATTTAACCTCTCAAAAAGCAGGTGCCCAGCCTTCTGGACTTGCGTGATGGGGTGCTTGAGATATTGAGGCGGCATGGAATAATACACCATGGTGGGTGCCTTCCGAAAGTAACGTGCTAACATGGCAATGTGCAAGCAGTTTACGGTAAGCGGTAATGCTCATTCTTCTTGCAATCAGTGCCCGTACAGGGACGTGAGAGCTTTTACATGCTGGCTTACACACTGAGTGTTTATTGCGCTGAAACTGAAGCGGCTTGCTGCAGCAGCTGATTCAAATTGATAAATGAATCACGCCCCCAACCTTTCACCACTTTGCTTGTAAGGTCCTGGCTGCAGTGGAGCGCACATCATCGCCCATAGCTTTGGCACGGCTGTGGCTTCAACGATCCTTCAGGTTTTGTCCTTTGTTATCATATTCAAAAACCACGTCTCATGTACTGCTTGAGCATTTGCTAGTTGTTGCTCATCACTTTGCCAGAGGGGCTATTTGAGCACGTGTGCAATAATTGTATGCATTTCTGGTGCCAATGTTACAATGTCATATAATTATATGACTAGATCATCATTACATGTTAGGCTGAAACTCTGGACATCTCGCTGGCCTGGACAAGCGTGTAGCCTAAATTTAGAACAAAATGCCAGAGGGGTGAAACCGAGCAAACTTTCTGGGATGCTCTTTTCTGTGCACAAACATTGCTGTGTACTGTGCACACTTTGACATACATGGTGTACTGATAAGTTTGGGTTCAGTGATCGGGCCTTAGTGGCATCATGGCCTAATCTTTGGCAGGGATTTTAAATGTTTGGCCCCAGAAAACCAACTTGGGAGCTTGTTTCCCCTCAAAGACATAATCAGTGCAAATCAATCATTATGTCCAACTATCGTCGATGCATAAATCTTTGTTTGGGTGGGGTCGATAATTGGCCCTTTTCCACACAGTGGAAATGGCTCCAAATCCATGCCTGATCATCTGGTGGTTCATTTCACTTTCTTTGCAACGTTATATTTTGTACAATGATTTAGTCCACAACAACTCCCACATTCTTTTTATTAAGTCTGTGGGTGATCTGATAGAGGCTGTGACCTGTGAAAAATCGGGCGCAAGCCACAGTGAAGTAGACGTGCGCGTTAAAATTTGGCAAGCTCTTATCTTTAAACCTACTGACATTAGGGTTTTCTATATGTATAAACAGAACCTTGCCGATTGGGTTGCACATGGGCCAAAGAGTATAGTTAACACATCCTTATCTTGGGCCTCAGTTACCCCCCTTTGGCAGATTACTCACAAATTGAGCCACCATGCCAACCAGAGCTCATTCAATCCCCGGAATGCCACAAGTGTATCAGCTTTTTGCGACTGAGACAAACGCAATCAAAAACGATGATCTTTGTTGATTTTGATAAATCACTGGATATTCAGTGCTCTGGCTGGCAATATAACATACGGGTGTTTAACAAGTTGACGCCATAACAGATTAGGAATGCGTCCTTATGTGCTAGTTTTCACTGCTTTGCTGGTAAATAAAGGTGGGTGTCAGTGCTGGGTTAATGCTATGACTCTTATACGCTTACCCTGTGAGCATGCAAATGCCATACCCCTTCTAACCCTCAGAGATTCTCCCCTTGTCACTTTTCGCTATGGTGGTAATGATTATGGGTGTTGCATTATATAACTATTGTATACACCCTTTGTGCTTACGTAATGAAAAGCATTTATTTTGCACATGTACAAACACACTTACGCATAAGCAGGCTGAGCCTGCCGCAGTGGCCTCCCTGTCCCTGCTGGACCCCATTTGCTTTCACATGTGGGTTCCGTCACTGCTGGTGAACTTCATCTATCGACCCTTGTCCTTCTTTCACCCAAAAAGCGACCTTGGGCTCACTCGAATGAGCAGCAAACCTCAGGGTAGAACTGCTTGCCTTCCCCCCACCACCGCTCCCTCTTTCTCACACACCGCGAGCCACCTCACTGCTGTTGATACTGCAGCTGGGACAACAATTAGGGGCACGGCTTCTAATTATCTGAGCACAGCAAGCAGTGCAGCCGCAACAACCTCAGCACTCCCCAATAGCAGCAGCAGCAGCAGCAGCAGCAGCAGCAGTAGCAACACCAACGAGAGCAACAGCAGCAGCATCAGGTTGCCTCACTGGAGGGGAAACAGGTTTGGAATCCCGCTCGCTGCTTCTCCCAACGACTGCTCCATCAGCTGCAAAGGAAGCCAAAGCAACAGCCTTTTGGGCGACGACGCGAGGGTGTGCTGTGTAAAGGGAGAGCATGAAGCACTGTTGTCAAAATTGCAGCAGCAGCAGCAGCTGCAGCAGCAAAGTGATGCACCTGTGCACCTGAAGAATGGCAGCAGCAGTGTAGCTGCAGTCGTAGCCTGGGTCAGCACAGGTGCCATTGGGGCGCGTGCAATGAGCAGGTGTGTAGCATGCACAAAGAGTAAGCATTGAATACCTCATCCCTCATCATCATAACTTTGTAAACACCGAGTACTCACACTGCTCCTAGGTGGCTACTGAGCTGGGTGCCCATACCTCATGTTGGGAGGCTGGTCAAGGAGTTAATGCTGCTTGGTCCAGCTCGGGAAATGCACTGTGGCGCCGCACTGTGTAGGCTCCTGGATTGGCGCGATGCCAGCCTTGACGCTCATGCTCTAGCACACCTGGGACGTAATGGAAAGCTCCTGCTTGCACTGTCAGGTGTGTTTACAGGGTCTACCAGAGTGCCTAGCTTTGCATTCCACTCTTGCGGACATTGCCAGGAGAAAATGATCTGCTTGCTTCCTGGTCACTCACCCATGACAATTTGGTGTTTGCTGCTCAAAAGCTGTGGGGTATGGTACAACCCAGCGGACTTCAGTGCCATTGTGGCTGACCAGGCGCTCAATTGTTATAAACAGCAGAATGGGTGTAACAATTAAATAATAATTCTGACCATTGGATTAGTAAAATGTATCTGTTAGAGGTCGCACTGGCTTTGTTACTGGCATGCAGGCAAGGACACACACACACACACACACACGCACACACACACACACACACACACAGAAAGAGACGAGCTTTTGCCTGCTCCACTTTTAGCAAAGTGGGCAAGGAGAGAGGTTCCTGGCTCCCCAAGGGTGCACCTGTTCCCACAGCTGCGTCATGCAGACATACTGCTCCACCCGATACAGGTTTGTTGACGTCATGAAAGTCCTGTAACAACGCGTTAGGGTCACCATCCCAAAATTCTCTCCTGTGCCAAATGTTCTAAATTTGCAGTTTTGCAGTAACCAAAGTGTTCCTCTCTACCCTCTAAAGCTGGGTAGGTAATTGTGCATGTGCACAGGACTTAGCTGTTGTGCACGTGCACAAAACCTTGCTGGATATATGTGTACAAAGGATTTGTGTGCACAACCACTGACTTGTAGGATCAGCTGATAATGGAGATCTTAACGATGGCGTATGGGACGTTGCACCCACACAACCAGCCAGTTGACGCATAGCACACCTGTTTTTAAGTAGTGGCCGGGGTAGTAGAGCGTACAGGTCAATTCTATCATAGATTGTTAAAGGCTATTAAATAAATATTTTACTTTTCTTGAATCATTTCATTCAGCCTTGTCCAATGTCATGGCTTTGGGTGCCATTGCAAAGGGTCGCTGTCTTAATTAGTTAGCTACAGGACGCAGTTTCCTACTTTTTAAAGCTCGAGCTGATTCAATGCTGTGTATACAAACAAAAAACACGGAAACCGGTTCTTTAGCTGTATGGGTTTGCTTGTAAATTACTAGGAGTTATGTTATAATGTATAGTGTTTCTGCTCTTGTGTGCTTGCGTTGCAAGTTCTTGTATGTCAAATACTATGCTCCAGCGTTTACTGCGTCGCATCTTTAGCTCAGCATGGAATGGGCGATATCTTTTGCTCATGTATATTTTGTGTACCCAACATGCACATTCAACTATAAATGTATTGTCAGGTAAGCAGCTGAATTAGTTTATTTGATTAGTGGACGAGCATTCAGCAGTGAAGTGTGCAGTTGCAAACGTCACTGTTGGTTAGTATTATTAGAGCCGGGTTCAGGTCATGCAATCCCACCTGTGATGCAATCCTTACGATTTCCTTTGATTTTATTTCATTCCCTTTACAGTGCCCAACACTACGATTGCGTGCTTTCTTTAATCATTGTGGGGGATACTTTCCATTGCGCTTTATCCTTTTTAACAAGGAACTATTTAGGAAACTGCTCATACTGTTACGCCCAATCATTGGCAGCAAAGTAATCAGAAAATGGGCTGTTGTTGCGTTCAATAGTTACAATGGTTACAATGGGGGATGACCTTCAGCCAGGGATATTTGGCTGATCGGCTGCTGACTGGTCTTGGCCAGCCACAAATAAATCCATAAGCTCAGAAAGAAAGAGAAAATGTCTGTTCTGCTGAGAAAGGAATTTATGAACAAGTTGGTTGTTGACCTGTTGCAGCAAAAAGGGTTGGGCCGCTGAAAAGTCCTCAGTAAAAGGCGTAAATAGAAAGGAAAATGTTTCCTCAGCTCACAAACTCGATGGTTTTGGCAAAATAAAAGAGCATGCACCTCGTTCTGAACATGTTCATCTTCACCAGGAAACTGGTCACATACGCAAGAACCATCTTCAAGCCACGCTGCTGCCCAAACTTTCAAAGTATGCGCACGCGAGCGGAATCTACTTATATTGCGCATAACATGTTAGGACAGACGATCAAGATGGAAATACCGTGGTACATTAATCGGCATACGCTCATTTCGAGATAAAGGGGTGGCAAACCAAGAATGATAAGTGGCCAGTTTGTTGTTGTGCGTGTTGGGGTCCACCGACTCAGCGTCTCTCCAAACACCTCTCATCCTATGCTTCAAATATGCAGTAAACTCTTGCATAGTAATAGCATGCCCAGTTCAAACATATCAAACATACAACTCACACCCACGCAGTCCCTGAAAACCGCTCAGCAATTGAGCTGTCCAGCAGACACTTGAACGAGGCTGTAAATTGAGATCAGCCTTGACTACCCTCCGCAAAGAAGTGTCATAGTATTGGTGTTAAGCATACTATTGAAAAGCTTGACAGCTGACCGAAACCAGTAGAGTTGCAACGGTTAATGTCCACATTCTCAAAGTACAGCCCAATTAGTGGTAGACCGCTTCACACCTAACGTGCCCTTTAGAAAATGCAAATGAAGCGTAGACAGCGAGCTAGAGAACTCCCTGCCTGCCTGCAAAACACCAGTACCCCATACTTGACTAATACCATACATGCCAGCAGGAATAATATACGTCTTATCGAGCCACAAAGAAGTGTGTGGCCTGTCTGCCAAAGCGTGTTCACGCACAAATCTACGTATCCTATAGGCAGAGGCAAGAAAAGGACAGGCCGCGTGTTCAGCAGACTTAACCATGTTCAAGGTCCTGTAGAAAACATGCCCAGATACCTAAAAGAATCTTTGCGATGAAGGGTGGCACTGTCAACATTAAAAACAGGAACATTTTCACCCGCGGAGTTGAAGTGCACAACCTCGGACTTGGAAGTGTTGAGAATTATATGTTTATTCCTGGCATACACAGCCAACCGATTCAGCATGATTTGCATATCACGGGGCTCATTAGTCAGCAAAGTCAGATCATCTGCATACAACATGTGTGAGACGTGCACACCCGCGGTTCCGGTGATAGCCCCTGATTCACCCTCAGCAATGTTGTCAATATCGTTAATATAAAGGGAAAAAAGCAGAGGAGACAGGGGGCAACCTTGTTTAACCCCACGAGTCGGATGCGCACGAGCAGTCTTATCACCATCCTTCAAGACATACTCATCACGGTTGTAAATGTCTTGAATCACAGACAACAAAGGCGCAGGCATTTGTTACGACCTATATTAAATCATGGAGTCTTTTATGCGATGTGCCCGCCCGCCCCTCCTCACCAACCAATATGTCTCTTCGCTCCATTCCTTCGTAATGAGCAAGCCCTTTTTTTTGTGTCACTGTTATTTCGGTGCTCTCGGAACGGGCCGTTGATCTGTTGTGAGGATTAGATCACTCAGTGGCCAAACAGGCATGTGCGCCACGAGACTGACTGCGTTGGTACCTAGGACAGTGCTGACCCTGGAAACTGCAAATGTTGGGTGGGGGACCCTGAACTTCTGCTGGGCATTTTGGTGGCATATTCATTTGGGATTTCATCTCGCCCCGTCCGTTTGGCTAGTCGGCTTAGACTAAAAAGTGTTGTAGCGCTTGGCGACAGGAGAAAGTGATGTTGTTGATATCAGTAGCTAGCTTGGACGCTGCCACCATGGAAGCTCCCTGAGCTTAATTGAAACCCTTTGCCCGACTAACTCATTGTATTGTACCATTTCAGCGTTTTCCTCTTAGTTGACCATCCCTGTGCTCAACCCTTGTCTTTTGCTGGTTATAATTACTGACGGTACTTTACGTTAGCTATATGCATTCAACTAGAAAGCTAAATTACATGAAAAAAGTAATATAGACTGGTGCATTACTACCAACCTGCTTTCTTTGTTGTGGTCCGGCAACCCCTGATGTGACATATGAAAATGTTGCGATCCCAGATCTGCAGCATTCTAATTTGTTAACTTGCTCCGGCAATGCTTGCATTTCTGCAAAATCTCATAGCAGCAAGAGCTTACTGCATGCTTCTGGTCGTTGACCTAGCTGCTATGTTGAAACTACGGTTGAGGAAGCCGGCAGTAATTATTTTGGGCAATAAGGGATAATTACACAATCATATACATCCTCACAACAGCATACCCTAGCAACTCAACACGGCAACAACAGTCACCTTCATGGCTGAAACCGAAACTGAAACATCAATTGTAATCTATGACACACCCAGCTTATGTACAACAACACAAAAAGGCAAAGCCTTCGCCTCCACTGTATTTGTCGCACAAGAAAAGTAACTACGACTTTCCCACAGCTCATCCCATCCTCTACCAGGTGACTAGCATTCGTAAGTGCATGGCAGGCCAAGTGGCATGGTACCTGTAAGCTATCTATCTAAGCATGCTCCACGTAACAGCAACACTAAATAATGGTTACTGCATGCTATTTCCCCCTTTTCTCGTCACAATAGAAAGCTTGCAACTCGCTAATGTTTTTCGTCACCCTCAGTCATTCTGCTGTCAAACCTTGATCAGTAGCGGCGTTCCCTGCAACCAACTAAATGCATGATTACAATTGTTCATGATCCTCCCGCCTTTGCTGCTGGCGCTGCCTCCTGTCCACCGAGGTCAAGCCGGGTTGTCGAAGCACCAAGCGGCCCCGCAACCACATGTGTTCTGTTGACGCTGATCCAAGCAGGTTCACATCAGCTGCTGCAGCTGTCGTGCGCCCTAACAACGCTTCACGCTCGCTTGCCTGCAGGTGATGTGTTGATCGAGCTTTACGGATGCGAGGAACCACCTGACTTCCATGTTGCAGGAAGATGCATGAATTCTTTGCAGCAGTGGTTGGACTGAAACGTCATTCTATAAATACACAACAAACAAAGTGGAAAAGTACTTAGCACAAATGATTTGTTGCAAATAAAAGAACAAAATCATGCTGCCATTAGGTATAATTAGACGATGATAGTTGCAGGGGCCGTTGCAACCTCCTTTGAAGTATTGTACCAGTGGCATAAATGGTCGATATTACATCCTTGTCCAAGCATGAGATTCTCTGCTGCCTTGAATTACGGCAAAAAGCATGCATGTTTGGTCTGCCTCTTGTGCACCATCCATAATAATTTCCAGCTGTCCACAACAATGACTCACATGGATGGCTGCCTCCTCATCATCGCGCTGCTGCTGCCACAATGCACGCTCATCATCCTCCAAGTATCGGAGTGGCGTACGGCGAGCAAATCGGCTGCGGGGCGTGCGTGCTGCAGGCACACATGGTACGATAAGAAGTATGCTTGCTATGCAAACATCTGCATTCCTAATCCACAGCCAAGTGCTGATCTTAGACAACACAAGTGCCTTTTCCTTCATTTTGTCCCTCAAACACACAAGCACACACATACACACATACACACACAAGCACACTCACCTGGCGTAGAAGCTTGCACTTCACTTTGCCCGCGGGAAGCTCCTGACTTGAGGCGCAGCACCCGCCTTGCAGCAGGCACAGCACCCAGCTCTCCCTCTTCCTCTTCACTGCCCCCCCCTGGCTCACCCCCCATGCCCATGGCTACCACTGCTGCTGCTGCCGAGCTGAGAGCCACATCTGTTGCCGTGGAGAGGTGGGGACGCATGACAGCAACCATGTGCCTTGACCTGCAACCTAGCCAGCACGCTCCCTGGTACAGCTGTGCCCCCCACACCTGCCCACGCCCTGCACAGCTGCTTCCAGCTTCTAATAGCCTTGTGCCTCCTGAGTGGACGAGGGAGGAATAGAGAGATCTCTGACGTTGTAAACCAGATCTGTTGCTTACCCCATAGCGTGGGTTTAGTCAAAGTATATTTCAAACAAGTGGATAATTGTGCGCGTGCGTCCCTAATTAATGGAATCACAAAACAGTCAAGGGTCTTTCCTAAAGAAAAGCTCCTTACAGGGAGGGAACCTATGCTCTGTAAGGCCATTTTCACGTCATTCGAGTAAGAAGGCAACGCACCTGTGTGTGCGCCGGCTATGCAGCTGCTGGCAGTCTGCTGCAAGAAAGGCCACAAAGCTTGGCATGCTGCTACCCCCTTCCGGCCCAAGGCCGCTACACGTGGTGCAGCAGCATTTGCGGTAGCACGCACGCGCACCACAGCACTTGCCGCCCATAACTGCACACGCTCTGTTTGTGCACTCACAAAGGCAGGCAATGCTGCTAGGACGGTCTGGCCACGCTGCCCGCACGCAACAGCTATTGAGGGTACAGCGCCTGCACTGCTTGCTAGCACAGAAGCTAGGCTGGTGAGTGCAGCAGAGGTGCTTTCTGCCAAGGAGTGCAGCCGGTATGAAGTATCCGAGGAGGCAAAGCTGTTTATGCACTCCACGGTGGCATCAGCAGCTACTCTGTGCAGCATGGTGACTGCCATGCCCACCACACGTGCTGCGTACCAGGCAGCACGGGCTGCACAGTGCAGGGAGGGCAGCAGTCGCGGGCTGCTGACGTGGCCGGTTTGGACGAGGAGGCAGGCTGCTGCTGTGGCACCAGCCACAAGGCATGCAACCAGGAACATGCTGAGCCAGCGGTGGGCATTGCCGCTAGTGACTGCGGGAGCGGGAGCAGGTTGCGAAGGCGGTGCAGAGGTCACACCGTCAAGGTCGGAAGAGGGATGATTTTGGGTGGCTGTAGGTGCCTTGGGAGTGGGGGGAGGGTTTAACGTGGTGCTGGTGGCTGCAAGTGAGGAGGCATCCCGATCAGAGCTTTTCAGCTCACGAGGGGATGCCACTGGATTTAGTGCCAATTGATGTTGCTGTTGCTCTCGCTGCCGCTGCTGTTGCTGCTGCTGCTGTTGCTGTTGCTGCTGTTGCTGCTGCTGTTGCTGCTGTTGCTGCTGCTGCCTCTCAACGTCACTTGCTACCGCTCCATCAGCTGTGCCTGCTACCACTGCTTCAGCACCTTCTGAGCTTGGCTCCACAGCTACGGCATCAGATGCAGCGGCATCCCCCGCTCCCTCCTCTAACACAGCACCCTGTGACACAGGTTCCACTTCAGCAGCCTGTGACACAGGTGCCACTACTGCCGCTGTTGCCTCGTTGCCTTCTGCAGCCTCCACATCCTCAGCAGCCACAGGTGTTGGCTCGACAGAGCTTGCTTCTCCTGCAGCCCTTGCCTCCACCTCTGCTGCCACCCCACTCAAGCCCACACCCTCCTCTCGTGCAGCTGCCATGCTGTTAAGCGCACATTGCAGGCTGGACACGTGTGCCTCCCCATCGGCATGCTCTGCTTGAGCAGCGAGCGCAGCAATGACAGCAGCCTCTGGGCTGGATTCCTGCTGCACGTGCCCCTGCTGAATCGGGAGGGAAGGGTGCGTGGGTGCTTTGGCTTCCTCCTTGGACAGCACAGGCTTGGACACGCTCTGCTTGGCCTGAGCAAGCTGCTTCTGGAGGGTGTTCCGCCATGCCTGGTAAGGTGTGGGTGAGAGATTTGGTCTCTGTGCGTACAGGCCAACTGAGCAGTTGAAAATGTGCAAGCTGCTGATTTACAGGGTCATTAACTGATTTCTTCCGCCACTCATGTACCTGCAGATCACCTAAGTCTCTGCAGATCATACACACGCCTAGCTGCAAAGTGCACAGCCTCAAATGTAAAGAAACAAATGCTTCGACGCCAGATATCTTACCATCCGTGTACCTGCTTTTCATATATAAAATTGAAAGCCCTCTGTCTGTGTCTAAATGCGCACACACACACCACATAAGGTCAATTGTTTACACACAGACAAGTACTGACACACACCAGTTCATATACACCCCTCGACTTGCACTCCCCCCCCCCC
>Ga0307963_1004300_pt1 | contig 11317 bp, 11 predicted proteins | sample OrgLakmetagen594_FD_201829 | JGI IMG/M metagenome (GOLD analysis project Ga0307963, IMG submission 201829) | Saline water microbial communities from Organic Lake, Antarctica - #594 | ecosystem: Environmental > Aquatic > Non-marine Saline and Alkaline > Saline | place: Antarctica: Organic Lake...
ACTACAAGCATGCACCTTTGTGTGCCTGCAGTATCACTACACGCATGCACCTTTGTGTGCCTGCAATAGTACTACACGCTTGCACCTTTGTGCGCCTGCGGTATCACTACAAGCATGCACCTTTGAATGCCTGCAGTATCACTACACGCATGCACCTTTGTGTGCCTGCAATAGTACTACACGCTTGCACCTTTGTGCGCCTGCGGTACCACTACACGCATGCACCTTTGTGTGCCTGCAGTGTAGTGATAATGTACATTGCCAGCGTTATAGAAGGTGGCAATATTACATTGCCAGCATTATAAAAGATGGTAAGGCTGGTGAAAGGTTAGAGATGTAATGATCAAACCTTTTGAGTGAGAGGCCAGAGATGTGATGATCGAGCCTTTTGAGTGAGAGGCCAGAGATGTGATGATTGAGCCTTTTGAGTGAGAGGCCAGATGTGATGTTCGAGCCTTTTGAGTGAGGGGCCAGAGATGTATCAAACCTTTTGAGTGATAAGATGTGATGAATGTGACCTTTCTCGCACCATTCACCTGTATTTGCATCTTACTTACACTGCATGTTTTCCAGGGCCACGCCAAGAGGGCTTAGGAAGATGGCGAGGTCATTCCCTGTGATGTGGTCATCTCCCTTTTCTTGCACCATTTGCCTATATTTGCATCTAACACCTTCTAACACCTTCTCTTGCAGGCCCACGCCAAGAGGACACTGCCGCTACCACAGGAGATGGCGAGGACGGAAAGCACGCTCTAGACGCCTTACTGCCAAGCACCGTGTGGAACCTGGATGTCAAAAGTGTCGCTGCCAGGGGTACGTTTGTGTGTTTGTGTGTGTGAGTGTGTATGTGTGGTGTAGGAGTGTGTGTTTATGTGTGTGAACAAACGTGTGTTTATGTGCATGTGTGTGTGCCTTCAAGTACATGCGTGCGCGATGATTTGCTGTGTATGAGAGTGTTGAAACTGTGTTGCATTTATGGGATAAGACAGAGTCCGCTTTTGTGTAGCGTCTTCATCTAAGGTTCCATCAACATGTTGGTAACTTGGTCTAACTCATTGTTTATTTCATGCTAGCCCATAATTGTGCATTATGCATGCCTGGAATCATGTTCGTGGGTGTGTGTGCCTACTTGAAGGCAAGACGCAGTCACGGAGTCTGTATGGTTACTTTGTCATGTATCTAGGGTTGGCCAGAACCATATATTTACACCGTATACGACCGTATATTTGGTGATTTCCCTGCCAAAAATACCGCATATATACCGTATATATATGGTCCTGGCCAACCCTACATATATCACGTATGTGCACTGCTTCCATAGATACTGTGAATGTGTTCCTGCTTGAAGGCAAGAAACACGACGTGCGAGGGAGGGAGTGTGTTCGTGTACTATGTCATATATCACGTATATACGTATATACATATGTGCACTGCTTCTATAGATAACGTATACACACAGAAAGGGGAGCCTGAATATAACTTATTGCATGTAGAGTGGGAGCGTGCACGTATGTTTCTTTGTAGCTGCTTTGCACATGTGATTGGGTGCTTGCACGTCCATTGCTCATCAACACTGGCTGATGCTTTAGTACTGCGGGCAATATGCTTATCGCGAGGTGCTCAGTTAATTAGCAATGGTTATTTGCAAGCTACTGGGCTTTGCAAGGCCAGCCAAATCACTCATTACTTTTGCAAGTTTTTATGGATGCTGGTTAATTATGTGTGCTCTGCTCTTTGTTCAGTGCTTGCAGCCATCAGGGAGTTGGCAATTCCTTTGGCGGTTACCCACATCTTAAATGGCAAATATTTAGTTGTGTTTGGCAAGGATTCGAACTCAAGATCTGCAGGCACCAGCCAAATAAAATTTTAATCAAATGCAATACTCTCGTACAGCAGTCGGGATGCTGATAAGCAGGCAACTAATCTGCGTGCCCTCGTACTTTCACCAATATTTGGTTCCAGTCATGGCCTATTCTTTTGCATCCTCACTTTTTAATCAGAGGCAGGTACCACCCACGTACGCCTAAAATTTAGTCACTGCAATTGGCACCTTCTTGGCGCGACCTCTTCCTGTTGTTTAGTTATAACGGCCAAATTGCCCCTGCTGCCTGGTGCCAGCCATGGCGCCCCCACCTCAATTTTAGTACAGGGGTGCGGACCTATTGTTATAGGGATGCTTCTATTTATAATTTCGAGTATGATGCTGTCGTGTCTAACTCTGTAACCTTGCTTAAAGAGTGATTTCATGCAGACTGCATAATTTGTGCACTAGCAAATCCAAGTGAATGCCCATGCGCATCAATAACAGGCACCACGGCGGAGGGGGGTGCCCTAGTTTCATCCCTTCTGTATCAACAAGTGGCTGGACTGTCTGTCTGCTACCCAAGTTCCAGCCATGGCCCTCCCGCTGCCCATGCTTGTTGAAGAACAGGCACCACGAAAGAGGCCATTATGCTTTAGTTCCTGTCTTATTAATAACTTGAATAAAAATAAAAAGTGAAGGGACTGTCTGTCTCTGCTGCCAGGTTCCAGCCATGGCCCTCCCGCTGCCCATGCATGTTGAAGAACAGGCACCACGGAAGAGGCCATTGTGCTTTATTTAAAAGCTCGAATAACAAGCGAATGGACTGGCTGTCTCTGCTGCCAGGTTCCAGCCATGGCCCTCCCGCTGCCCATGCACGACGGAGTACAGGCACCACAGAGGGGGGCACCAGTATGTTCCTGCCAAGCGCACCCCCACTTGTACCCCCTTCCAGTTCCTCCAAGCCTTCTCGAGCCCCGCCAGGTGGGTGTGTTTTTGTGTATTTGCGTGTGTGTGTGTGTGTGTGTGTGCGTGTGTGCATGCGCGTATGGGTGTGTGTGTGTGCGTGGGGATGTGTTCGTGCATCTGGGCACGTTATGCTACGCAGAAATGTAAAAGCACACACACGCACGTACACACACAAATGCAAACATGCATGCGCTCATACACAGGGACACCCCTCCCTTTCCACCCCCCTTCTTCTCGTCATCACGATAATGTACATGCTGGATCCGACCCCAGGTAAGTCGTGCTGTGCAATTTTCTTTAAACACCATGCTGTGCTCTGCTTATCTGTGGTGCCGTGTCCATTGGCGTTTTTCACCTCCTTGCAAAATGCTTATCTGATTCTGTACTCGGAAAGGCGCTCAGACACGCACGCACACGCGCGCACACACACATTCACACACACACACACACATGTACACACACACCTTTGATGCAACATAGTGGCACGGAGCAATGGGGCGGGAGAGGAGGTCCCCCCAGGGCTGGCATGAGTGCAGGCACTGCACTGCTTGCATCACATCGGCAAAGCCGCACTCAAACCCTGGAGCTGTCAGAAGCTCGTGCAGTCACGCAGGCATCGCTACAAGCGCAGGCTGCAGCGCAAGCACAGGCAATCAAGCCCAGAGGAGCGAGGGGGCGGCCAAAAAAGCAGCAGCAGCAACAGCTGGGCCATGATGCAAGCAAACAGTGGGTGCCATTTGTAGGGTTGGACAGAACAATATATATAATATATACACGCGGTGTATACGGTATTTTCGGCAGGGATATCACCAAATATACGGTCACATACAGTGTATTCATGTACGGTTCTGGCCGACCCTAGCCACTTGTTGTTGCTGAAGATGTGTGTGGGTGAGGGGGTTTGGGTGTGTGTGCGTGCGCTTGTGTGATTGCAGTGGTGTGTATGTTTGTCCTGCTGCGTACCTACTAGTGATGTTTTTATATGTACCTAATGTAAGCTTGTGATGCTTTTAATATGTACCTAATATAAGCTATGTAGCTAATGCACATTCTGTCATTTAAACAAGGATTCCAACTTAAGTGCGAGAATAAGTTGCACACATGGCAGCGTGTCTGGCAGCACATGTGACGGTGTATGTGGCAGCATATGTGCTTATGTGGCAACATAGATGGCGGCACGTGTGACAGAATAATTGGCAGCCTGCAAGGCAGCACATGTGACGGTGTATGTGGCAGCATATGTGCTTATGTGGCAACATGGATGGCGGCACATGTGGCGGAATGATTGGCAGCCTGCGTGGCAGCACATGTGACGGCACAAGTGGCAGCTTATGTGCTTATGTGGCAACATAGATGGCGGCACGTGTGACGGAAGGATTGGCAGCCTGCGTGGCAGCACATGTGACGGTGTATGTGGCAGCATATGTGCTTATGTGGCAACATGGATGGCGGCACGTGTGACAGAATGATTGGCAGCCTGCGTGGCAGCACATGTGGCGGTGTATGTGGCAGCATATGTGCTTATGTGGCAACATGGATGGCGGCACGTGCGACAGAATGATTGGCAGCACATGTGGCAGCACATGTGACGGTGTATGTGTATGTGGCAGCATATATTACGGTATATGTGCTTACTTATGTGGCAAGCATTGCTTGCGTGGCAACATAGCATTTGTGACGGCACACGTGGTTACACAAGCGGTGGGTTGGAAGGAACGTATCCTAGAAGTGTGTTTAGTCGCAGCGGGCATCTTGTACACTGGCAGCCAATTCTGATATGCATGCCAAAACTCGTCCCCTGAAAGATTTGGAAACGAAAAAGTAAACAGGCGGTGAAAACTAACCTCTTAGGGTTTACAAGCCTTAGTGTTTCACCGCAGATGCTTGACTTGTGTCTGCGCAGGCCTCCAGCTCAGGATGGCCAAGCTACCTCCGCTACACAGCAGGAGGGGGGTGAGGAGGGTGCTTCTCCTCAGCAACAGCAGCAAGTTGAAGGCCAGCATCCGGAGCAAAGAGCACAGTCGGAGCTAATGGAGGAGCAGCAGCAACCACTGCAGCATGTGGCGGAGCATCATCCAGAGCCTGGACAGGAGCAGGTGGAGCAGCAGCAAGAAGATTGGCAGGAAGAGGAACTGGAGGCTGGAGGAGGGTATGAATATGATGGAGGACAGCAATCTGCGGATGCAGGTGTGTGTGCGTGTGTGCGTGTGTGTGCGTGTGTGTGTGAGTGTGCATGTGTTTGTATACGTGTGTGTGTATGTGTGTGTACGTGTGTGTTTTGTGTGTGTGTGTGTATGTGTGCGCGTGTGTGTGTGTGAGTGTGTGTGTGTGTGTGTGTGTGTGTGTGTGTGTGTGTGTGTGTGTGTCTCTTCGCTGCTTGCCCTTATACATTTTGTCACCTCATCAATGTTGTTTATTAGTCTTTACTGCATGTGTGTTACTCCATGCATGCAGCCGAGGAGGAAGACGAAGAGGAAGAAGACGAGCAGCCTAACGAGGCAGCAGATCAGCCTGCTGCCAAAAGGGCACGAAGTGAATCGAACGAAGAGGTCGAAGAGATTTAAAAACGGCGCCCCTGTCCGCTCGAATAACGCAAGAGAATCCTTTTTTAGACGGTCGTAGTGTTTGTAGCCAATTTCCTTGTCCGTGTACGGCTGCCAGGTATAAACTGTTAGCTCCTTCACAGATGTCTAAACGAGCATACAGTTCACTGAACCGGCAGGAGCAATTGCAGTTTCCTCCCTAAGAAACTGAGATGAAAAGCATAAATTATCGAATATTTTGTAAATATTAATGAGCAGTGAACCACCGAAGAAGTCTGCGCGGTCTGCCTGTTACACAGTATGTGGTTTCTTCCCGCTGCACTCGATTGGTGGCCCCTTGTCCCATCCATGCAATTTAATGTACACAGGCAAGGGACGTATTCTACGGCTGCGTGAGGGAGCAGGGCTTTGAGTTCACTGTGGAGCAGAAGATCCCTGCCAAGTGCAAGAGTGCCAGGAGTGCTTTCGAAAAGAACTGCCTGCCAAGCTGGGTAAGCAGGTGGCTGAGCACTACAAGTTGCCTTCTTGCATTGAACACGCATGCATACCCGCGCGCGCACACACACACACACACACACACACACACACACACACACACACACACACACACACACACACACACATACACACACATGTACACACACACACAGACACACATACATAGACACACACACATGCACTCACACACATACATACACACATTCATATTATATACAACGCACTTTACGTACATGTGTACTAAAACACATGCCCCAAACATACAGGTCAAGCATTTTGACGCGCAGCAAGGTGTTGAAGCAAGGCGTGCAAAGCAGCTGCGTGCCGCTATTGACTCACAGGTAGGATGTGCAGAGCCCCTCCCCACACAGACACATTTAGACACACGTGCGGACACACACACTCACACACTCACACACACAACACACATGATCGCGCACGCACACACACATACACACACACACGCACTCACAAAACACTCACATGCACACACACGCACACACACACACTCACACACGCACTCACACACAACACTCACATGCACACACACAGGCCACCAGTGCTGCAGGATCTCTGACCGGCAAATCTTAATTGTCATCTGCCGTGCTTGTGCCTGCACTTCTGAGCTCGCTAGCAGCAGTTGGTTTCCAGTCTGTGTGTGAGTAAGAATGGGACGAGACGAGGAGCGAAGCCGACGAGATAGAGACGCCCCTGATAGGGAGCGAGACAGGGACAGGTGTGTGTATGTGTGTTTCCATGCATGCGTGCATGCGTGTGTGTGTGTGCGCGCGCGTGCATGTACATGTATGTGTGTGATGTGTGTTCGTGTACATGCATGCATGCGTGTGTGTGTGTGTATGTGGTGATGCAAACGCGTGGGACAGTACGTACCTTTCCTGATTGAGTGTCAGCCCAAGTGCGCTTGATGTGCAGGCGACAGAGGCTGGGAGAAGGGAACCCCTACAAGGAACTGTGTTTCTTGTATGCACGCTGCGCACCTATATTTGCCTGTGTGTTTTGCCCTCGTTAAGGTACCAGTGTCCATACTGATCAGACGCTCCTACTTGGATATAATGTTTGATGGGTTATCCAATAGGATGTGTGTAGGTCGAACCGGAACCGTATGCAAACAATTTGCGTGACCATTCATCTGGAGGTGTCCCTGCTACACATTCTGTGTGTACACACCGCACATGTACACCGTATATGAACACATGTACACTATAAATGTACACCGTGAACGTACATTGTACACCAAAAAAGCACATTGGGCGCATGAACCATTTTAGAAGACTCGGAACAGCCCCGTTAATGTTTCAAGGGGCAGCCCAAAATCTTGCACCAAAAAGCACATTGGGTGCATGAATTATTTTAGAAGACTCGGAACAGCCCCGGAAATGTTTCAGGGGGCAGCCCAAAATCTTGCACCAAAAAGCACATTGGGCGCATGAATCATTTTAGAAGACTCGGAACAGCCTCGTAAATGTATAGGGGGCAGCCCAAAGTCTTGTCCATTTTTCAGACTTGGGATGATTTTCCTTCAGTACAGTGCTGTGACGTTAAGTTCACCAGATAGGTACATTGGCCAATCGCAGCTTCGCGTGTGCGTGCCACCACACGCTGGCCACCAGACCGTGCCTGCACAAGCTCTGTACCATTATCACATTGCTGCTCTGAGGTGCACTGTATACTTCTGGCCAGATGCAGCTTCGCGTGTGCGTGCCACCACACGCTCGCCATCAGACCGTGCCTGCACGAGCTGTGTACCATTATCACATTGCTGCTCTGAGGTGCACTGTATACTTCTGGCCAGATGCAGCTTTGCGTGTGCGTGCCACCACACGCTGGCCATCAGACTGTGCCTGCACGAGCTGTGTACCATTCTCGCGTTGCTGCTCTGAGGTGCACTGTATACTTCTGGCCAGATGCAGCTTTGCGTGTGCGTGCCACCACACGCTGGCCATCAGACCGTGCCTGCACAAGCTGTGTACCATTATCACATTGCTGCTCTGAGGTGCACTGTATACTTCTGGCCAGATGCAGCTTTGCGTGTGCGTGCCACCACACGCTGGCCATCAGACCGTGCCTGCACGAGCTGTGTACCAGTATCATATTGCTGCTATGACAAGCAACCTTGATGTGCAGGCACACCAGATATATACAACCCCCCCCCCTTCTGCAGACACATCACTTGAGGGTCAATTAGGGCACGTGGGTGTACTGCTGCATTGATTGTGTGCGTTTGCCGTTTTTGTAGGGTTGAACTACACCATATATAAACATGTACATATACTTAATATACTGATGTAAGAGTAGGCTACTGCGTTCGAGATACCGTTCTGGACATTTGGAGAGTACATTGTCATTACATTCCTCCCTGCTTATATACACGTGTGTGCGTGTGTGCACAGTATTTTTGGGCAGAGCAATGAATTTAGGGTGCCAACGCGCACGTGGTGTTTACATTTGGTTTGGACCAACTCCTATGAAAATGTAACGTGTGTGTTTAGAACAGGTGAACAAGTGGCTCACCCTGCTCTTATGGGCGTAGGAAACAAAACACATGAATCGCTGCCATTGTGTATGTGCACGTGCATTTGGATAATAAACTCCGCTTGCATTTTTGTATGGCAGGGACAGGGAGAAAGGCAGGAGCAAAGATCGGGACAGGGGCAAGGACAGGTGTGTGTGTGTGTGTGCATGTGTGTGTGTATTTTTGTGGGAGTGAGAGCCTGCTCACACGTGAGTTTGAATTTGCTCAAGCACCCTGACCTTCATGCTTTGTGTGTGTGTGTGTGCGTGTGTATGTGCATGTGTTTGTGCTTGCGTGGGAGTGGGAGCCTGCTCACAACTGAGTTTGAATACGCTGCTCAAGCACCCTGACCTTCATGCTTTGTGTGTGTGTGTGCGTGTGTGTGTGTGTTTGTGCTTGCGTGAGAGAAGGAGCCTGCTCAAACGTGAGTTTGAATACGCTGCTCAAGCACTCTGACTGTCGTGCTTTTGTGTGTGTATGCGTGTGTGTGTTTGTGTGCGTGTGTGTGCGTGTGTGTGTCATCAAGTGCGGGCACACGGCTTGCTTGGCACCAAGGAAAAAGGCGAGACAGTTCAGATGTGTATAACTCATGTACGGCACGGGTGTAGCATGGGTGTAGCATGGGTGTAGCATGGGTGGTGCATGGGTGTTGCATGGGTGTAGCATGGGTGTAGCATGGGTGTAGCATGGGTGTAGCATGGGTGTTGCACGGGTGTTGCATGGGTGTTGCATGGGTGCAGCATGGGTGTAGTATGGGTGTAGCATGGGTGCAGCATGGGTGTAGCATGGGTGCAGCATGGGTGGTGCATGGGTGGTGCATGGGTGCAGCATGGGTGGTGCATGGGTGGTGCATGGGTGTTGCATGGGTGGTGCATGGGTGGTGCATGGGTGGTGCATGGGTGGTGCATGGGTGGTGCATGTGTGGTGCATGGGTGGTGCATGGGTGGTGCATGGGTGGTGCATGGGTGTAGCATGGGTGGTGCATGGGTGCAGCATGGGTGTTGCATGGGTGCAGCATGGGTGGTGCATGGGTGGTGCATGGGTGTAGCATGGGTGTAGCATGGGTGCAGCATGAGTGTAGCATGGGTGTAGCATGGGTGCAGCATGAGTGTAGCATGGGTGTAGCATGGGTGGTGCATGGGTGGTGCATGGGTGGTGCATGGGTGGTGCATGGGTGGTGCATGGGTGGTGCATGGGTGTAGCATGGGTGTTGCACCGATGTGTTCATTCTCAAACCTTCAATGGATGCGAAAAAGACTGACCATAACTCTGTAAAGCACCCTACACCCTACACCCTTCACCCTACACCCTATACCCTTCACCCTACACCCTATACCCTGCACCCTACACCCTTTACCCTACACCCTATACCCTATACCCTGCACCCTACACCCTACACCCTACACCCTGCACCCTACACCCTGCACCCTACACCCTACACCCTATACCCTATACCCTACACCCTACACCCTACACCCTACACCCTAATCCTGTTTTAGTTTCTCAGTCCCCCCATGACGTACGTTGTGTGTGTGCAATAACCCAGGGAGCGAGAGCATGAGCGTGACAAGGGGCGTGACAGTAAGAAATATGCCGTTCACTCTTTAAACATGACGTACTTTGTGTGTGCAATAACCCAGGGAGCGTGAGCGTGAGTGTGAGCGTGACAAGGGGCGCGACAGTAAATTATATGCCGTTCACTCCTTGAACATGTCATACTTTGTGTGTGTGCAATAAACCAGGGAGCGTGAGCGTAACAAGGGGCGCGACAATAAGGAATATGCCGTTCACTCCTTGAACATGTCATACTTTGTGTGTGCAATAACTCAGGGACCGTGAGCGTGAGCGTGACAAGGGGCGCGACAAAGAGAGGGAGCGCGGGAAAGACAGGGAGAGAGACAGGGGGCGTGATAGGGATGTGGACAGGTGTGTGTGTGTGTGTGTGGTGGGGGGTAATGTGTGCACATGTGTGTGTGCACATGTGTGTGCATGTGTGTGTGGGGGGGCTTATGTGTGTGCATGTGTGTGCGTGCGTGTGTGCATGTGTGTGTGGGTATGTGTGCACATGTGTGCGCGTGCGTATGCGTGTTTCAGTGTGTGTGAGACAAATGCGTGTATGGGTGGGTGTGTACCTTTACGTGCCTACCTGCTTGCACACGTATGTGCACGTAAGTACGCTACGCGGGTGTAAGCTACATGAGTGTATGAGTGTGCATGTGTGTGTGTATAAGCTACATGAGTGCATGCGTGTGTATGTGTGTGTGCATGTGTGTGAGTACGCTTTGCGGGTGTAAACTATATGAGTGTATGTGTGTGCATGTGTGTGTATAAGCTACATGAGTGCATGCGTGTGTGCTGTGTGTGTGCTGCGTGTGAGTACGCTACGCGGGTGTAAGCTACATGTGTGTGTGTGTGTGTGTGTGTGCAAGAAAGTGTGGAGAGTTGAGGGGAATGCTTTGATTGAAGGAGGCCAAGAGTGATTGCTGCGAGCTGGTGATGTCGGGAGGGGTGTTTTTGGTGAAGTCTGACTTGTGCAATATAGATGGAGCACACCCTTTTGGTGAAGTCTGACATGTACAATATAGATGGACCACGCCCTTTTGGTGAAGTCTGACATGTACACTATAGATGGACCACACCCTTTTGGTGAAGTCTGACATGTACACTATAGATGGACCACACCCTTTTGATGAAGTCTGACATGTACACTATAGATGGACCACACCACTTTGGTGAAGTCTGACATGTACACTATAGATGGACCACACCACTTTGGTGTAGTCTGACATGTATACTATCGATGGAGCACACCCTTTTGGTGAAGTCTGACACGTACACTATAGATGGAGCACACCCTTTTGGTGAAGTCTGACATGTACACTATAGATGGACCACATCCTTGCCTTGCACATAAACACCAAATCACATACAGAAACGGAGGAGGGTTTTGGTCTGGTTTGAGGAAAGCAGGGG
>Ga0307963_1004302_pt1 | contig 11316 bp, 7 predicted proteins | sample OrgLakmetagen594_FD_201829 | JGI IMG/M metagenome (GOLD analysis project Ga0307963, IMG submission 201829) | Saline water microbial communities from Organic Lake, Antarctica - #594 | ecosystem: Environmental > Aquatic > Non-marine Saline and Alkaline > Saline | place: Antarctica: Organic Lake...
GAACTCTCTGCCTGCCTGCAAGAATCCAGTACCCCATACTTGACTACCATACATGCCAGCAGGAATAACATACGTCTTAGCGAGCCACAAAGAAGTGTGTGGCATGTCTGCCAAAGCGTGTTCACCCACGAATCTACGTATCCTATAGGCAGAGAAGAAAAGGACGGGCCGCATAATCAGCAGACTTAGCCATGTTCAAGGTCCTGTAGAAAACCATGCCCAAATACCTAAAAGAATCTTTGTGATGAAGGGTGGCACCGCCGACATCAAAAACTGGAACATTTTCACCCGCAGAGTTGAAGTGCACAACTTCGGACTTGGAAGTGTTGACAATTAGTTGTTTATTCCTGGCATACACAGCCAACCGACTCAGCATGATTTGCATATCACGGGGCTCAATAGTCAGCAAAGTCAGATCATCTGCATACAACATGTGTGAGACGTGCACACCCGCGGTTCCGGTGATAGCCCCTGATACACCCTCAGCAATGTCGTCAATATCGTTAATATAAAGGGGAAAAAGCAGAGGAGACAGGGGGCAACCTTGTTAAACCCCACGAGTCGGATGCACACGAGCAGTCCTACCACCATCCTTCAAGACATACTCCTGCCTCTAGGTGTGTTTCCTCTAGGTATTTTGGCTGTAAGTGCAACATATATGTGTGTGTTTATGGGCATGCCTTCTAGGCTCCTTAGTCAGAAAAGGGACAAGTAGAAGCCACATAATAATGATGGCGCAGATCGAGCCGCCGCGGCAGCTGCAGTTGTCACGGTTCCACCCCTTTCATGATGATCTAGACATGTAGAAGCCACATCGTGATGGAACCCAGGTATTGCACCGTCACGGTAGTAGTACTAGTGCTACAAGGAAATCACCTTTGCTTGGTAGTACCCTGGCATTTCATCCTCCTCGCAACTTGTGACTGAATCGTCATGCTATTATCATATGATCCTCAGTCTGCTAGTAGTACGTGAGTATAGTACAATTCTTTTGTTATAAAACGTGTTATAATTCAGCCTGTGGTACACTCAGTGTTCCATTCAGGCTGTCCGCCCATCGCTGAAGCCACCTAAGAATGAGTAATTACTCGTAAGTACTACCCTGAGTTAGTGGGCAACCTCAGGCTCTTGACACCTGACGCCTGACGCTCCTGACACCTAGAGGCAGATTACTAGCTTCCTCAGTATAAAGGAGAGTGTGTTGAGGCAGATAAAATCAGTAGTCGGTTTCTGATATGATGTAGCAAAGTGCACCAACTAGCTACTGCACTAACCTGCCGTGCAACTAAAAGCTTATATAAGATCACAAGACACAAAATACAATCTAACAACGACAACAGTGATAATAGGGGATCTGATGGGGAGTTACTGGTAGAGAGGCTGGCAGAATTTACAGATAAAGCCATCATCAGTAAAAATGTGCGACTGCTAGGCCGCGTAGAAAAACATTGTAGGAATTGTAGGAAGTGATTGTTGTAGCAGTGGGGCTCCGGCTAGTGTGAGCACTAGTTGAAAGCCTTTCCTTAATGCACGCTGGTGTTTTCCAGCATATTACTTTTATTTCTTTAGCATATAAAAAGTGGGTCGCGGGTGAGTCCTTCAAAAAAGGTGTAGCCGAAAATGGGAAGCACTTCCTTGGGGATCGTGGTAGCTTTTCCATAAAACTTGGACTTTACAAACGCACACTCTTACAAGGTTTATAAGGTCACAGAAAGGCCTTCAGTCAAGAAGTGTGACTGCCAGCCTACTCATAAAAAGTTTTCAAGAGGAAACATTCTGGCTTAGGCAGGAGTTTTCCTTTTCCCAGTCTTATAGGTTTTTTTCCTTCATTCTGTTAGGCCCTTGCTGAGGACCGTGTAACAACCCCCACCAAAAAAAAAAAAAAAGGGATTAAAAAAGTAGACACATCGTGAGCTCCTGTTTAAGGAAACAGAGATGCATCTTTTCTGCGGAGAGTAATCACGCGGGGATTGACGCAGTGGAAAAGATCATGCTGCTCATTTCTGGATAACATCATGATGATCAGCACCACACAGGTCACAGGTGGGGGAGTTACTTTACTTTCATGTCGCTGTCTCAAAACGTTGGGTGTGAATACAAAGTCTGAAACGAGCTGTACTGCGAATGACATCACGAGGTAGGTTAAGAACATGTATTTTGGAAGGATAAATGGCAGATACGTGACCAGAAACCTATCTGTAGGAGAGCACACCATTAATGATTTGTAGGGCATTTGCTGTTGTGTTCTCTTGGATGCGTGTCAGAATAAGGTGTCCAGTACTCCAAGTGTCTCTCCCTGAGGTCTACGACGAAACGGCTGAGATCAATGGGCTCACAATTCTGCAGCTTTTGTTTGTTATTATACGATTGCGTCAGACCATCCATGGAAGATTAATGTGGGCTGACCAGCAATCATTAGACCATGCATGAGCTCAGCTGCATGTAAGCATGTGTAAGACCTTTTTCATTGTTGCTGTATGGAATGGTCAAAGAGTTGTACAGCCACATATACCAGCACTCTTAACATGTTTTGATAGAACAATATAAATTTCGAAGAGGCTGTGGCACAATTCTGCCGTGAAGGAACAGCAAAAATATCTGCCAGACAGTGTGCTGCGCAAACTTTTGAGGGGCGACCCTCTTGATCCCCTGTCATGCTAAATTTAGCAGTGATTGACGAATCATGTGGATTTCCCTGGGTCTGGCTGCAAGTGAACAATTGATCTTTTTTTTACTGACGGTCCTCTTGTAGTGTTAACACTATCTGCGTTCTGTACCTTTTCTTTTCTTTAGACGGTCCTCATGTAACAACCCCCCCCCCCAGCATCAGCCATCCATCATCCCTGTGCTTGAGCCTTTGCCTCCTTCTCATGTCAAGAGGGGGATGAGACGTTAAACACAACTTTAAGGGTGGGCTGCGTAGCTGATACCGTGATACGTCATGACACCCTCGATGTTGTCCCCTTTTCTCTGGTGTGGGAGTTTGTGGACTAATATTAGTATTGAAGTGGCCATTTCCCCTCGATTAATGTAATCTAAACTCAACTTGATTCCTGGGGAGTGACCTTCACTGCTTGATGGAGGTTGTCACGCCCAATTGGTGGCAGAGACGATTGGTTGTTGCACCGAGTCTTATACTTTGCAGTGACGGTGCTTTGCTACGACACGGTTTCCTTGTTCTAAATACAGCAGGCAGACTGTTACATATTTCTCAGCTCCTTTTCTAGAATATGCTTAACCGGGTAATGAGAAAAATTAAAATGTAACAGTTACTTCCCAGTGGCCAACCTCTTCCATGTTGCTTTGCATGAAACGTACTCCTGCGTGTTGAAAAAAAAACAAAGATCTCCCCCCTTTACAAAAAAGGCTCTAAGCTTGATCCCAACAACTACCGCATGTTGGCTGTGAGTGGGACTTGTATAGACTGTACGCCAATTTAAGACCTTGAGAGAATTGGTGACCAAGTGGTGTGTTGAGAACCGAAAAGTTCCTGACACGCAATCTGGTTTCTATCCAGACCACAGCATGATTCAGCCTATTATAAATTTAAGGCACTTAGTCCACGCTGCCAAACAGATTAAACCAAAGGGTTGTTCCCACCTTCACACGGCCTTTACTGATTTTAAACAAGCGTATGACACTATTGACAGACCCTACTTTGGGATCATTTAAATAACACCAGGATGCCCACTCACCTTATCAATGTTTAAACAAATGTACGATGGAGACGAGTATGTTTTGATTGATGGTGCCAAACCTACCAGTACCAGGAATCCCACTGTGCCTTTAAGAGGTGTTTTATAAGGTTGTCCGTTAACCCCTCTCTCCTTTTCCCTTTTTACCAATGATGTGGATGATGAGTTTGGGAGTGGCTTTGTGGGTGCTGCTACGGGCACTGCGTACCGGAATTCATTCTGCAGTTCTTGTTATTCGTCTTTACAATCAGGAGCTCAAAGAGAGAGAATCATTTACCTACCTGGGAACGTACGTTGTTTGACAAGCACATGATCTTACATAATGCTGCGTCCCATGCTTTGAGGCCTTTTGATACAGCTATACGCAGAGTGAAAGAGTTTTGGTATCAAAAAAAGGATTTCTGATAGGCCAAATCTTCTTATTTTTAAGAAGAGGGAAGAGGGGCAATTACACCCAGGATTCGTGCACTCTCTGAGTTAAAGGCCAAGCTGAAAACAAAAATGTGCAAATCACATAGACTGGGGAGTGCCAAAACAGACACAGGGTATTACAATTACTGAAAGGACCTTAGACCTTTGATCAATGAACAAGCCACAAATACTTTCTGGAACAATAGTAATTTCAAATTCTACGAAAAACAATTTTTAATCAAAAACATGTGGCTTCTCTACCAATGCAAACTGCCCCGTCTGCCCTTGCACTGATAGTGAGCTTCACATACTCTCAGGCTGCCAACACACTAAAATGAGGAACATGATTATAAAACGCCATAATACGGCAAGTGTGCTGATTTTCCAAGCCCTACAAAAGGGACCATGCGGTGCCAACCAAATTGCCTACACTATTATAGGCAGCACAGATAAACTATCAGAGCAAGGCCTAGATCTGAGAAACACTGCCAACAAAACACTGCCCTCTTGGTTGCTACCAAAGCTAACAGCACATGCTCTAAAAGCCTCTTCTCGTCCTGACGCCATCCTAATTTTACCTAGCACTGTGTGCTCCTCTCACGTAACCACCCGCAATTCAAATTTTCAACAGCTTGCTAAAGACAAAAAACTGAATCCAAACCAGTGGGAGGTTCACCTGATTGAGTTTAAAATTTGTGAAGACACTAGGCCCGATCCCCAACTCCAAAAAGCAAAAGCACAGCACAGCATGCTTATGGCCAACCTAAACAGACAAGGATATTTGGAAACCAAGCTTCACGTTATCCTCGTTGGAGCTATGGGGACTATCTACAAAGACTATACAGACAAACCTCTGGCAGACCTTAAGCTGGATTACCATAAGAAGATTGAAAACCTGACACACAAACTGAATGAACACTCCATCAGACATGCATCTGCACTCATAAAAACAAGGTATGCACTGCAGTATAACACAAGCAACAGAAGTCAAGGATTGGGTCTGGGTGCTATGGCACAGGGTGGTGTTACAGCTACGGCCCCCAGCAGGGATCTGACAGACAACAAAAAAAAGAGGAGGGAGGGCTCAAGCAGAGGAGAAAGCAAAAGGCACACAACCCCCCTGACCCACACTAACTTCTTTTTAACTGTTTGCGAGGTGGGGGGTTGCCTGGTGCGGGGACCTAAGTAACCCCCTCCCTTAATCATACTGGCTGTGTCATCACTACCAGCGGAGTCTTTTTTCTTTTTTTCTTTCTTTCTTATATAGGCCCCATGCAATGTTGTGGCTTTTCAAGACACATGCATTGTCAGCTGGCATGTATGCCAGTCAGATTTGGTATACGCAATTTCTGGAGCATGACAATGTTTTCAGCAACCCTTTGCAGGTCGCACACACGGCCTTTTTAAATAAAGAGAGTTTTGACAGGAAAAATACTACTACTTCTGCAAACTGGTGTGTGTTTCGAGAATGCGCGCAGGAAACCTTGCAATCTTACTGGTTCAGGTCAGCTGTCAAAATTTGGAACAGGATGGTTGATTCAAACAGCAATACTTTACGCGATGTTATGAAAGCAGATATTTCCCTTGGAAAAATCTGATGCTTCTAATTGTTGGGCTAGACAGATGAAGGATCCCTTTGGTGATTGCAAAATGGCACTGTATACAATAGTGAACTTATACATCACAGGAAGCTGAATATTTTTTATTTGCACATGGACTTGAGATTCAGGCATCAGGCAGTTTGGAGAGAGGCACATGGTCGAGACCCTTGCTCTTGTTTAAAAAAGTCTGTGGCTTATCTCAACTGGTTTGCTTTGCCTGAGAGACCGGCTTCTGATGCATGTGCACCATTTGTCTTGCCGGAGTATTTGAAGATGGCTCTGAGCAAAAGTGTCATGAGAAACGTAGCTCGGTTCAGGATTCGAGGGTTGAAGTGTGAAACTGGTTTATATGGCAGGAGTCCGGACAGGAGTGCACGTGTTTGCAATTTGTGCGAAAACGGGGATATCCAAGATGAGAAACACATTATTTTTCCTTGTACGGGCACTGAACATTTACGGCACCAGTTCAACCATATGTTGAGTATCTCTGACGGTGATATCAAAGTTTTTGTATTTCAACATAACTCAGATGTTTACAAATTCATAAGTGCAGCTGTCGATCTTTTTGATTGTTTTTTGTTGGGACCTGTAGGTTGAGCAATTGCCAGGCTGGAGGCCTTTGTAATCCAAAACTAAACTAAACTGTTGCAAAAAGGAGGCTGTATGACTCGAAACCAAAAGTGAGAGAATAAAATTTGTCAGTCAAAACGTCAAAACAGGAATCAATTGTCTTGATATTGCCTTGATTGAACCTCATTCCAGCATTTTGCGTGCTTACTAAATCGAGGTCGCGCAGCATGATCTTGCTTGGTAAACACAGGACAGTAAGAACCAAAAGCCGACCCCTTCAGCACCGTGTCATTGCTTTCTTACCCATTCAAGTTGGATTTGTCTGTCAAGGGCTGCTCTCTTCTGCTGCAAATTCTTCACCCCCAGGTTCCCCGTCTTCAGTGGTTTCCTTGACAATGTGCTGAACTACACTAGCCACGTGCCAAAAGTTGATCCTGCCGCGTGAATCCTTTGGCACAGCCCTTTCTAAGGCCAGAAACCTGCACGGAAAAATCATGTTTAAAACGCTGGCTGTGTCGCCACGCTAACAGCGGAGCCCTTCCTTTGGCACACACACACACACAGTACTAAAAGTAGACACCTCCTCCCTTGCTTGTAATATATCTGTGCTTCAAAGCATGTCGCAGGGATTGAAGCATGTTACTGCATTTCATTGCATTTTATATGCTTGGGCTGGCCAGAAGCATATATGAATGCTGTAAATGCACACGTGATGGATGGCTCGGTTCTGCAACTACTCTCATACACACCTCATAGATAGTATGGCTCGGTTCTGCAACTACTCTCATACACACCTCATAGATAGTATGGCTCGGTTCTGCAACTACTTTCATACACACCTCATAGATACAGTGTATATGGCTCGGTTCTGCAACCACTTGCATACACACCTCATAGATACAGTGTGTATGGCTTGGTTCTGCAACCACTCGCATACACACCTCATAGATACAGTGTGTATGGCTTGGTTCTGCAACCACTCGCATACACACCTCATAGATACAGTGTATATGGCTTGGTTCTGCAACCACTCGCATTACACACATCATAGATACAGTGTATATGGCTTGGTTCTGCAACCACTCGCATACACACATCATAGATACAGTGTATATGGCTTGGTTCTGCAATTACTCTCATACACACCTCATAGATACAGTGTATATGGCTCGGTTCTGCAACTACTCTCATACACACCTCATAGATACAGTGTGTATATGCAAGCATTTGAGTCAACAAGCAACCTAACAAAAAGGTGGAATTGCTTTTTTCTTTCCAAAGCTTACTCTGAACGAGAAGGTTTGACACCAGCCTTGGACAAACAGGTGATGAATCCCGTTGTAGAAATCCAGCCGTCCTGCATTTGCAGCCCAAACACGTTTCTTTTCGAGTCAGCATCAGGGGCTGTACGCTGTGGGTGTGATTTTATTTGCATGAAAAAAAGTCAGAAAACCATCCAAGCGCATCTATTACAGCCTGCGTGCAGCTACTAAGGGCCATTGGGAATCAATGTCAGGAAGCTGGAACGCCAAGGAATGAAAGAGATATTACGCACGCAAGCTTGTGACCACTGTCAAAGAATTTGCTGGAACGCCAAGGATTAAAAGAGACAATACACTCGCGTCTTCAAGCATGTGACCACGATTGAAGAGAGGAGGGAACATCGTAATCGGGAGGAGGAAGGCAGAAAAAGGCACTTGTAAAGGTGAGCTGGTATGGTTGGTCAAAGGGACCTGCCTGACTTACTTACTTAAATCAATCACTTAACTTAATCAATCACTTAACTTAATCACTTAAATCAAGTGAACCTTGGTGTAAAGCAGGTGGAACTCAGCACGTATGATTCTTAGTCAGCATTTCTGCTCTTTATTGTGTGCACGGTGCAGCACGCTGCAAGTCCGTAGGAGTTTTGAATGCTACACCAGGTCACCGTTTCTTTGGCAGAGCCTGTGTTACCATTTTGTACGTACGCATTGCTGAGAAAGCCCGAATACTCAGTTGAATGAATCGTAGGGTAGGTAGTATATATGTGTGCATGTGTGTGCGTGTGTGCATGTGCGTGTGCATGTGTGTGTACGTGTGTGTGTATGTGTGTGTGCTCATATGGGTTTGCCTGTGGGTCTTCCCTGCAGAGTCCATCAAACCTGGAAAGCAATCCCTTCACCCAAGCACGTATGACCGGGAATGTCCAGCTGCAATACTTTTTTAGCGCTATTCAGTATAGGCTCATGATTTGATTTGAGAGGCTTCCCCTGATATCAAAGGTGTCCCAGCTTGTTGTTTCCATCCAAACTTAGGACAAGGGCCTGTATAAATGACCAAATTTGAACTCCATAAGAAGCCTAGGCGGTGCGTCCTCGACATCCTCAACACTCAACACATACACATTATGGATACCTGCTAGTGAAATGCACCCTTCTAATTATATGGGGTACACATGGTAGGTGCCACGTAAAATTAGTGTACCGTATGTGTGTGTTGCGTGCAATCAAAATTGGCTCTATCACTGTTCCCACAGCCGGCACTTTCAAGGCACTTTCAAGGATTTTTCAAGGCACTTTCAAGGCACTTTCAAGGCACTTTCAAGGTGAAAGTGCCTGGCCGGTAACCGGGTCTGACTATGGACAAGTGTCTCTGTGCCCAAATCTCTTCAAAATGATTGTCCACCATGTTCTACAATGCATATATGCTCGTGAAACGTGCAGGCGCCGTGAATAGCGCATTTTGGAGCCTGTCAATTTTTCGATATCCATATATGAGTGTGAGTGGCAGCCAGGCAGCGCACCTGTGGGCAGTGCAGGTGATATTTGCTGCAAGCCTCTACCATAGCGTTCAAGTTGGCTGTGTGTGTGTGTTTGTGTGTGTGTGATGAGTGCACGCGGCAGCCAGGCAGCGCACTTGTGGGCAGTGCAGGTGGTATTTGCTACAAGCCTCCACCATAGCGTCCAAGTGAGGCATGAATGCGTGGGCCACGGCTTGGAGCTCAGAGGTAGCAGGGTCGGCCAGGGACTGGTATTGGAACGTCGTGTTCAAGCCCATGTCTACAGTGCCGGGCAGGAGCTGCAAGGAAACATGAATAATTGTGGAGGGTCAGCAAGGGAATAGTGTGATGGAAACGCGTGTGATGGGAGTGTGATGGGAACGCGTGAGCGTTGAAGGTGGCAGAAGGTGCAGGAGCTACGAGAGGGGGGAGGAAGCGGAGTGTGGAGGTTGTGCACAGCCCTGTTTCAAAGCAAGGTGCTTGCAGTGTGATAAGTAGGAAATGTTTAGGGTTGGCTAGAATTGTGTATATATACACAGTATATAACCGTGTGTATGATCATGTCTTTTCAAAAGCAGTTTATACACCAGTATTCAACAGGGGAATATATTCTACCTATGAATGAATCAATGTGTTATACGAGACCAGTTAGCTGTGTCTGGAATCAAGTAATGCTCAGCGCTCAGCAAACAAGACCATTTGAGCTTCCAAAGTGTGTTATGATGCAAACTTTCACATATCACATCCTACCTGATCTCTGTTTCGTTACACAGGCAAACGATCACTGATAGCAGTATTCACTCTGACTTCATTCTGACACCCAGCAAGGCCACATCTACTGATGCTAAACAGTGTACGGTGCAAGCAACGCCAATAGACCATGTTGTGTTTCAAGCATTAGAGAGCACTCACACATCCTTTATCACTATGGTAAGACAAGGCAAATGCTGTAACCTAGACCTAGCCGAGGCCGTGTGTATGAATGGAGATTCCCTTGCCATATGTGTGTTTCCCCCCAACCGAGACCTAGCCGAGGCCGTGTGTATGAATGGTGAGATTCCCTTGCCATATGTGTGTTTCCCCCCAACCGAGACCTAGCCGAGGCCGTGTTTATGAATGGTGAGATGCCCTCGCCATATGCGTGTTTCTCCCCAACCGAGACCCACCCGAGGCCGTGTGTATGAATGGTGAGATGCCCTCGCCATATGTGTGTTTCCCCCTGGCTGCACTAGATTGCACGCTGACACGCGCGCGTTGTATTCCTGGGGGTGACTGTACTGGATTGTGGACTCCGAAGTCCATGGGCTCTCTACAATCTCGTCCTTGATGTCAAAGATGTCGCTGCATGCAAAAGGATATTGCTCACACAGTGCGTTGGTGAGAGCAGGGCACACGCGTGGGAAGGAGTTTGTAACGAGGGTGGGAGAAGTTTTAGCATAATGTTTGACCTATCGGGGAAAACGAGGAAGTGGCTGAAAAGCGTGGGCAGGTAGCTCGTGCACCAAGGCCAATGCGTAAGTGCAGTTTAAGTCAAAACACCGCTACTTGATTCGCGCAATCCGTGCAGCAGAACGAGACACCATATACACAGTGTAGTCCCCTGACATCTTGCTTACGCACAACCCTCGGCAAGCCCTCAAGCAAACCTGCGTCCCCTCCCCACCCCTCTCATCAAATTACCAAAGAGAACAACAACACAGTTAGCGCTTTTTTTCTTTTCTGTACGATTGGTCCGAAGCACTCATGGAAAAAGTCAACCAAAATCTCAGATCATTCTTAAAATAGGTCTAGGTGTACAGGATCAGACCGTAAGCCCTCTCTGTACCTTTGTTTTGTAATATTTTTTCCAGCAAGAAGCTTGCGCGCAGATTTTATGTGCTGATCTCACAGCATAAAATAAACGGCAAGACGTGGCACCGCAATGGGTTACTCATTTGTGAGAACCTTAACATCGGGCAGACTTCCTTATACTTGCAGCTTTGCCTGCTGTAAAGACTGAACTGACCTGAACTCTTTTGCAGAGGTCCTTGTGCTGCTGAAGTCTCTGAACGATTGTGTGTGTGAGGGATTCTGCGAACCAAAGAAGTTGCGTATGATAAAATTCTTGGATTCATCTATTTTTTGGAACTGTGTTTCAGGGAGCACGTGCGTGTGTGTGTGTGTGTGTGTGTGTGTGTGTGTGCGTGAATGTGCATGTGTGTGCATGTGTGTGTGTGTGCGTGTGTGTGTGCATGTGCGTGTGTGCATGTGCGTGTGTGTGTGTGTGTCTTCCCGATTG
>Ga0307963_1004304_pt1 | contig 11313 bp, 13 predicted proteins | sample OrgLakmetagen594_FD_201829 | JGI IMG/M metagenome (GOLD analysis project Ga0307963, IMG submission 201829) | Saline water microbial communities from Organic Lake, Antarctica - #594 | ecosystem: Environmental > Aquatic > Non-marine Saline and Alkaline > Saline | place: Antarctica: Organic Lake...
GCATATGCAAATGCATGTGCATGCTCACACGTGTGTGCCAGTGTGTACAGGCGTGTATTTGTGTGCTTGCCTGTGTTGGTTTTGTGCGCATGCATGCCTGTGTGTGCACAAGTGCATGTGGCAGGTGCAGCTGGACCTTTGGCTAGGCGGGGCTTGGATGGGGGCAAGAGTGGCAGGGGGTGGCCTAAGAATAGCCACCTCTGCTTAACGCTATTAGGCCACATTCCAAAGTTTACCTTGAGTAGTCCCGGGGAACTCCAGTGCCTGAATCAGCAAAACCGGTGTCACCCCGGAGGTTGAAGGACGGTTTAATCCTAAAATGAATAAGTAGTAAATAGTGAACAATACCGGTGTCACTTTGGAAGGTAAACGACATGGTTAATTGTTTAATGGGAGTGATTAAGGTTAGGTACGGTACAGCTTTTGAATAAAAAATTGTCACATTCTTGGTATAATTCTGGAGTGAACGTTACGGCTGTGAAGCGCGTGTTTAAGGGTTGGGCAAGCTCTGTTCTTGTTGGTGGGCCCAGTGATAGTTTGTTTGGAGGTGTAGGCATCATTTTGTGCAACTGCGTTAGATACAGGCAATTCCTCGTTCATGCCAACATGCACAGGTGAGCTTGGCCGTGGATCTAAAAAGGCGACAGCTGTTTCGCCACCAGCTGTTGGCAAAGGCAAAGCAGTCTGAGTGATATTGACGGCAATCATGGTTGTGGTGTGATGTTTTTTTGGCCAGGTCCTGGTTTGTCGACCTCCCCGACTCTGCTTCTGATACACCCCTATAAATGTTGCAACCCGTCGGGTAAGTTGTCGAACTAGGTGCCGTTTTGGCTCCAGGTATTACCCTGGCAGCACAGCGTCCTTGATGTTTGAGCTGTGGAGAATGTTGATTGTACACCATTTCATTAGACCTCTTGGCCTTGTGTGTGTGAGATGTTTCTCTGAGATGAATTTAGCACATCGCAGTGCACGGCCGCCTCTCACCAAGTGTCCTACAAGCATTAACGCCCCTGGTTGCCCTGTGTGGGTGCTCCGGGATATTGCCGAGTGTGAGTCCCTGTGTATATTTCAACCTAAGTTTGGCGAGCAGAGAATGCTGGGATGACGAAGAAATGTGTGCTATCCTTCCTTGGCCTGTGCCAATTGCCTCAAGGTCAGAAGCATCGGGGCCAGGGATCCCTGCCAAGGATGCACAGGCTTGAATACTTTCTGTCTGGATGTTGAGTAAGTCGAGACTAGGCCCTCGAAATATCCCTTGCTGCTTGAGGTGATCTGTTTGCTACTTTGGTTATATGCTTGACGTCGTATGTTTAAGAGATGAATGTGCTTTGAGTTCATTACCTTGTTTCTTTTTTGTGCAGCTGTGTTGGTTTTAACAGGCGAGGCGTAAGAAGCACACTGTGCAAGCATCGTTCAATTTGTCTGAGTCACACTGCGTTGGTTTAACAGACGAGGCATAAGAAGCACACTGTGCAAGCATCGTTGAATTTGTCTGTGTCACACTGCGTCTGAGGTATAACAGGCGAGGCGCAAGAAGCAAAATGTACAAGCATCGTTGAATTTGTCTGTGTTCCACTAAATAATGAAAGGATGGACAGGCTACTTGTATGTGGTGGCAACAGATGTAAGAAAAGCTTCCTGTGTAATGATGCTTCTGAATGCAGCTCCTGCTTTATTCAGTGCTGAGCATCTGAAGTCGTTTTTTGATGCTGAAGAACAGCAAGTGATGTTTGAATGCTTGAATCATCTATGAAAAGGTTATGTATCTGGGTGGGGTGTTCTGGCATTGGTTAGGCTCTAAGCGAGGGCTTTGTTTCAGTGTATGTTGCTTGATCCAATTATTCATTGACATCCCACGTCACTACCATACTCATATGCCAAATTGTTTGGAGCTGTTTCAAAGTACATTGTGATGTGTCTTGCAAGCTGCACACATCAACTTGAAAGTATTTTATATAAAAGCTTTTTATGCTCTTATCTTGTGGTGCCTTATAAATTAGGGCTTGCGAATCAATTTCAAGCTTTACTTGAAGTTTATCCTGCTTGGGGCTGCAAAAAGTTTGTTTCAGTTTCCAATTTCGAGTCCGGTCCGGTGGTAGTGATCCTCCTCATGATGGAGGATGATTAGGGCACCTGCTGTGATGATCTACATTAACGCTTCTTTTTATGTCACAGTCACTGTAAAAGCGGCAGATGCTGTAAACGCAGTAAAACGTCGGCCTCGTCTGAACCAGACCTGTCAAACCAGCCTCAATGGGAAAGCAACAGCCAGCAGTGCTTGTCTCACAATTTGTCGTTACCATCAATTAGGCATATCTGCAAGAATAGAAGGTAAATGACATTAATTACAAGCATTGGTGAGTAGGATTAAACGAGACTTCCTTGAATGGCTTATCAATGGGAACCAGGTGGTTGGGAGGCAGAGGTATGCATACCACCAGGAGTATTACAGGTTTACAGGTTCACATGTTAAGCCACATCAGGCATAATGTGCGACTGCTAGGCAGGAGTACTTTACTCAACCTTACTTTTGAATGTTGCGTTTGATGCTATGTCTGGTTTTGATTTTTGCCGAGGATGCAAGTTTTACAAGAAATAAGGCCTTCAGTCAAGAAGTGTGACTGCTCGCCTGTTCATAAAGTAGAAAAAGTTCATGGAAAGAAAAGATAGGTAAGGTTACATCGCTATATATGCCTCTGGGGGGCATCTGAGCGGCAGCTTGGAAAAAGCCTGAAACCAAACCAAAAAGGCGCTAGAAAAAATCGAGGAGGAAAAAGGGCTAGGCATTCAGCCACAAAAGAAGCCACACCATAAATATCTGGTTGGTTCATATGGGTCCTCAAACGAGTTGGGCTATCTTCATTTTGAGGTGGGAAGACCAGCTGGCGGTGCTGTGTGCGAAGAAGGCTGACAAGATGTTCATGCGGACAGTCCAGCAAAATGAGTTCCTCATCCTGAACAGAGTGCCAGTCACATTTGTCACAGATCCTGAGTTCATAAGGCCTTCTATTCCTGTTATGACGCATTCTTTGAACCAAAAAGTTATGGCCAGAAAGGCGAAGGCAAGAAAGTGCACGGCTGAGATTGTTGGAAATATCCAAGCGAAGGTAGATAGGTAGCACAGGCTTATGATTTCTTATTCTGTCATCCCACCAGCCAGGAGCAATCCCCAAAGGTACACCAAAATGTGTGTGATAAGTCCTCATAATTCTGCTGGAATGGTGATTATCATGGTGGAGTCAAATTATCAAGTTTTCTCCAGCTCCCAAAGTATGTTCGCGCAAAGTGAGCTCAAACTGTTAAAAAAAGATGAGTTTGTTGGTGTCGTAAAAAAGCATATACATCCAGGGATCCTGCCTGTGGAAATAAGAATGCGTACTTTCTGCGGAAAGAAACCATCTGAGGGTGCGTGCAGTGGAAAAGAGCATTTTTATTATCCTGGACATCATCCAGCCTCACACAAGTCACAAGTAGGGGAAGAGGTGGAATCACTAATACTAAGATGGTGTTTCAAAGTGAAGGGTTGTCGCGGATACGGTGGCCTTCTACTCCAATAAGGCTGGGCAGTGAACTTGTTGTATGGCTCCTGTAAAAAGTGGCTGACGCTTCCAGTAGTATGTGTGGAGGTTCTTGCGGTGTCCCAGTAAGGGAGACACCATTAGCTCATGTTCTTCTAGTGCCTTTACTGCTTATAAGAATTAAAATTGTGTTCATAATGCCTGACTTAGATGTACCGACCTGCTGCTTGCAATTGTGGCAACAACCTGGCTGAAGGTCATCCCCCATTGTAACCATTGCATTAGTGGCAAATTTAGTTTGGTATGTATTTGCAGCCATACATACATAATGCCAGTGGCCGCCTCAAAACCCCTAAAGCGAGCCATAGAATTTTACTCCCGCATCCTACCCCAATACATTACTGCAGCACTACAACAGTGGGCCATGTTTTCAAAAGAGAAAATGGAACGTGCCCTGGACTTTGAACCTGGATACTCCTCATACTGGAGCGAACAACACCGCGGCATATTTTTTGGTTCCAACTACAATGCATTTGCCACCAAGTTCACAGGTTTCTCAGCTTGCCACCCAGTGCAGTGTATGATGACACAAAGATACCTAATTGCGTGCAACACTCCCTACGATCTGCAATGTGAAGCGAGCTACCAACCGCCACCTTTCTATTTCTACCCAATTGGGAAAACAAGAGCATCAATGCGCCATGTGCCTGTAGTGAAAGTACGGTCCTACGTTGATTGAGGGTGTGCCAACGCTTGCGGTTCTAACCCGCTAGCGCGCGCTCCCCTCCCGTTTTACAAGAATGCGCATTGTACAAAGCTTTAAAACTCAAGCCACACACACTGTGGCACTCCTGAATTTGTGCTGATTCAGGCAACAGAGGTTTGATCTACTAGGGTGATACTAGGGTGCAAGCTGGGTGCAGAACTTGCAAAATGATGACAGAACCAGCTCAAAAGGACACCGCAGGCGTACACCTGAGGGTCGAAAACGTGGGCTAAATGCGTGCAAACCGTCCATTGCATCTATGCAGGCCGTTCTGAGCACCATGCTGTGCGTGCTGTAAATCGACCAGATGCTCGCCACACACGCACAGACCAAGTGGCGCGAAACCGACACTTTGTGTGTGTTCCTATTGGTATCGTTTCACGAGTCTATTAAGACAACTCCTTTCCGTCTAAATAGCGGGCGTGATCCTCGCACTCCTCTTTCTTGGGGCTTGAATGTTCGTTCCAGAGTACCAGCAGTTGAAGAATTTATCACCAACCTTCAACAAAGCTTGCAAAAAGCCAAGCTCTCTCTTGATGCAGCTAGAAATCGCCAAAACGATTTGCTGATACAAAAAGGAGAGAAGTTGAGTCAAATTGGAGATGAAATCTCAACTCCAAAATCGTGAAGTTGAGGCTACCAGGGACACCTAAATTTATGCCCAAACGGATTGGTCAGTTCAAAATTATTGAACAAATGAATCCAGTAGCATGCAGGCTTCAGTTTCCACCCAACCTTAGGATCCATGATGTGTTTCATGTCTCCTTATTTAAGAATTCCTTGAGGGATGGGCGTAGACCTACTCAACCACCTCCATTTCCTTTTTGGGTAGATGAAGAAGAGTACTTTAAAGTGGAGCACATAGTTTCACACCCACTGTCAAAAAGCCTCGCGTTATCAACGCGTTTCTGAGCTTCAGAAACGCGTTTCTGAACCAGAAGCGTGAACGCGAACATTTTGAGGCATTCCAAACGGTCCTGTAAGGCCTTTGTTTTGGCGACGATGGCTTGTTTTGGGCGTGTTTAAATGGCATCTATTTAGTCGGGAGCAGAAAGGGGCTGTTTGGGCCGAGTGCGTATGATCACCACACAACATGCCTCTAAGCATAGAGCAAAGAAGGAAAAAGAAGTGACTGAGTTCCTAATGTGATGGGTTGGTTATTCAGAAGATCATAACGCTTGGAAACCTGAGGAAATCTTGAAGAAAGATTCTCTCACGGAAGAGTAGATAGCACTTCACGGAGTGGATAGCACTTCTCAAAGTAGAAGGTCGCATAAAAATTCAATTAAATTGTTAGAAGCATACCAGAACTACCAAAATTTGCCCATTTTGCACTAATCCATTCAATGGTTCAGGCCTACCATTTAATCCCAGTCAAGCTTAGCTTCTAGTATTATAGTGCAGGCTACAAGGTATTGTGCGGTGTACAACGCAGGCTACAAGGTATTGTGCGGTGTACAACGCAGGCTACAAGGTATTGAGCGGTGTACAACGCGTAGCCTACTTAGTAATAAATTGCTATCTTCAAAAAGAATGTGTTGCCTTTGAGACAGAGTCATGACCGATCAACACAACAAATTTATTTTCTTACAGCAAGTTAGAGTAGTAGGGCAGTAGAGTACTTTTTCTCTTTGGATAAAAACCGGGACGGCTTTTCATTCAAGGGGGGGCAATGTAACATCATATTGCATGATCATAAAGTAAGGGCTTTTTTCCCTAGGGGAACTAATTTCAGTTTTTTTACTAGTTCATCATTTTACTACTTTCCCCTCTACCACCAAGGAATGAATTCAGGGTGTGTGTGCCCTTCATGACAGCAGCACTGCATTGGTTGAAAGAGCACAATTGACTTTACAGAGATGTTCAGATCTCTCAGAGGGCTTTGGAAGTACATGCTCAAAGAGAAGAGGAGGCAGAGATGATGGATGCACAAAGAAGTGTTGCTGATCCCTTTGAGCAGGTCAGTGTCAATGAGCTGCAGCATACCACTCTCATTGACGCTGACCCTCACATGCCAAGGGAAGTAGTCCAAGCAGCTATAAACGGTGAAGATAATGCCAATGTGGAAAGGCATGGTGGAGCCTCTACTCTGTACTTTGATTCGCAGCATAATGCCAATGCACCTCTTCACATGCATCGAGAGCGCGGCATCGAACCTAGAGCGTTTGTGCAGTGCTTTCTAGCTGGCCGCAATCATTGGAACTACCCCAGGGCTGCGAGTATAGACAGACTGTCCATGTACTTCCGTCAACGAATCCAAAATGTTGATAAGCGATTCCAAAACACACTGTACATGGGCTGGGCTTGCAGCACATTCCAGTATAATCAGTTATGTTCAGCTGCCGATGTGGCTCTGCGTCAGAGAAGGGGAGCAGCTACTACTGGGGAGTAAGACGTGCACTCCAAGGCGGTGAGGCAGGATTGCAAGCTGCTGAGCACTGCTGGGCATTCATGAAGCAAATCCGCGGTACAGCATCTTACTGGAATGATGCAAAATCTAATCTGTTTGCCATGATACGTTCCCTGGGCCCACCCACGTGGTTTCTTACTCTCAGCGCTGATGATTTTTGCTGGGATGACCTTGCCATTTATTGCACTTTCATACCAGAATTATAGGAATGTAGACGAGCAGAAGGAGTTCCTGCCTGGCTTCAGCCAAGCTCAACGCAGAAAAATGATGTTGTCAGACCAAGTCACCACAGCTAGGCTTTTCTCAAACCGTGTGAAGCAGTTCTGGGATTGGTTAACAGATTCCACAGACAAGCCCCTGGGGAATGTGGTGGACTGGTTTTGGAGAATTGAGTTTTAAAATAGAGGGAGTCCGCACGTGCACTCAGTGCTCTAGTGCAGCGATGCCCCAAATATGCATAGTGCAGCTGGTCTCAGAGAAGTTCCTGGATATGTAGACAGGTTTGTCCACACAACGATTCCTCCCTCAACTCCAAATGATATCATGATTTAGGACTATCTAAAGAGAAGTGGTGAATAAGCAGATTCAGGCCTGGGAGGCTCAAAGCTCTATTCTTTCAGTCAAATTTTACATGAACCTAAGGGGACTACTACGCCCCGGGGGGCTCCGTCCCAAATCCGTACAATGCACAAATTCTGCAAGTATGGCGTGCAAACATGGATATTTAACTCATTGGGAGCTCGGACACATCTGATGAGGGTAGCGCACATGCATGTGGTGAATATGTGCGTTCATATATGACAAAAGGGGAGCCAGAGTAAATCCAGAGGGCTGTCCATGAAGGCCTTTCACGGCTGCCAGATGGGGCTGGCCAAAAGCAAAGACTTTTGCGCATTGGGACATCCCTATTAATGATGAGGGAGTATAGCTTGCAAGAATCCACGTATCTGTTGTGTGGTTTGCCTATGAAAGGTTGCTCCAGAAAAATTGTAGAATTATCTGTGGGCTTCCCTGAAATCCGTGTGCGAATTGCTTCTACCGAAAACGTTTGCTGATGGCAGAGATGAGGATGAGGTGGCTGTGGCTTCAAATGTCTACGACTACTACGCAGCTAGGGCTGCATCAGCCTTAATAACAGCTTCTAGGAGGAAGCGCCAACGAATTAGGAGTGTGGCGAGTGAAATTCAAAGTCAAACTCAGGGCTCAGGTGAAGAAGGTGCGGGCAATGGAGGAGAGGCTCAAGGACCAGGACGATGTCTGAGACGGCTCTCCTCGCAGTTCACTCCTCTGCCTAGATTTACATTGAACTTTCCAAGCAGGTGGGTCTGATTCTCTTTCTTTTAAGGCTTTTCAGTGGTGTTGTCTTTGATGCAAGGCTGAACAGTGGCTTGCTTTGAATTGCAGTGAACATCACATTGCACCTCCTTCTTTCCTTTGCTCAGAATGGCCTGTCTATGAGCGATGCAAGGCTCAATGTCAGCTTGCTTGCAATTATAGTGAACATTCCATTGCAACCCCCTCCTCCTCTCTTTGCAGAGACTGGCCATCCCGCTTGATTATTTTGTCTGAGCCAGATTGCCCGGGCACTCAGCTGAGGGGACAGTTTACCGCCGGAACCAGCGATTGGATTGAATTGTAGACCCTTTGATGTTTAATGCCCTTGGCTTTGCGAACATATTCAACTTTCCTAGGCCGTGGTGGTGGGCAGGGCTGGTGGCTGAGTTGCAGCTGCATATTGAGAGGGAGGGATTACGTCCTTTGATTTTGAGTAGTTTTAAAGGCCGCCTGATCTGCTTGTCGTGGCTCTCCATCAGGCAGGCTCTTTAATTGTCTCAGGTTTTTGCGTTTCTTCATCTTTCATTCATCACCTGTTACTCATTTTCCTAAGAGAACAATATGGCACTGGCTGAGACCAGTTCTTTTTTACAACCTTACGTTTCTTTACGCTGGCTGATCCAGCAATGCCTATCAGCCCAACACATGTGGCTGCCGGTTACCCCCCTTTGCAAACCCTTTGAAGGCAGCCACGTGGCTGATGATGTGGCATCTTTGGTGTTAATAAATGAGTGTTGTGCAAGTGTAGGGCGCCGTGTCTTAATTCGAGCACGAGCATTGCAAGAGCGTATGGCTGTGAGATCGGGTGTGACCCTGATTGAGGATTTTAAGTTCCATGAGAGGATGAAAAGGTGACAGCAAGTTCTGGCTGGAAGTGGCATGCTTCGTGTTTGGAGGCATCCATCATAGGACAGCATGGCTGGCAGGGGTGTACGCTTGCGTGAGCCTGTGCCCTTGGGGGGGGGCAACATGTGTGTGGAAGCGCACATGGCAGGCAGGTGCATGACCAAGCATGGCCACGCGCCTCAGCTTGCACCCGTCCTGCCTTGCTTGCCTATGGTGTGATGTTTGCATGCATTGAAGTGTGGCTGCGAGGCTATTTGGACAAAACAGCTGGAGACAGAACGGCATATTTCAAACTCTCCCAAATACATATTCATTATTCTCTGTAAATTGTATTGCTGATCCCTCTGTAAGCGGCACGGGCTCCGCCCCTTTTTTTGTGATCCGTAGGTTCACACCCTCCTTGTTTAAGCCAGAACAACGACAAGCTCTGTTTTTTCCTCCATGAATTGATTACTTTTTATGAGCAGGCTAGCAGTCGCACTTCTTGACTAAAGGCCTTTTTATAATCTTGTAACAAATTGTCGCAAGCTGTCGCTTTCGCGTTATCACCAGCCATACTAATAGGCAGCAAAGAGCTGCCATTACGCTGGTAAAAAATACATATCAACCTCTGAGCCAAATGCAGCAAAGAGCGAGCCAGGACTGCATCTGGGTTGTCTGTGTCTGGCCGGCAACACAATTAGCACGTTCACTTTTTGTCTTTTAACCCACAAGCCCAGGTCAATCATATGCGAGCCCACGCACGTCTCTCCAAAAGAATTCCAGGAATCCCAGTCGCCTCTCGCTTTACTCCGTAAAAAAGTATAAAAGCTGTGCCTGCCATGCTGCCACACCCAGCATGACGATAACAAGAGAAGAAGCTCTTACTCCTGCATGTAATCATCTAAGTCCGCATTCATTTCCTGAGCGGAGCGCATGCCACCTCCTCTGCCACCGCCACCTCTGCCACCACCGACCACACTTCTGAGCCGTCCTCCACCACGGCCCCCACTACTACCTCCGCCGCGTGCGCGAGATCCCATCCTGCACACACAGTGGGATGGAGTGCAGACAATTTTATGCAAGCAGCAGAGACGGAGCTCACAAAAGGGAAAGGTGTTTTTTTCCTCGGTAGCTGAATTGTTTCCATTAAGCCAATTTCAAAGACACTGAAAAGGCTGTTTATTTGCTCACCACGTTAGGGTGGGAGGGGGAATAAACTCCTCCCATTCGACCATGGTGCTGAATGAGCTGCACCATATGATAGATCAGGATATATCCATTTGCGCCATTCCAACTACAGCAGGGCTTACATATGCTGACAGAATCAGCGACAAACGAGCAGTGTCGTATTATGGCAGGATCCCAGGAGGCTAGCTAGCAGGCTATTGCAGTCACCCTTTTGGGCAAACTAGACATTTGAGTCAGTTACCAGGCTTTCTACTGCAGGAATGCAAATGGGTCCTTTCTCGGGCCACCCGGCAGTTTCAAAGTGAGGCAGGTATAGATTTCAGGTTGTTCAGATTGAGGTTCGGCCAAAAGTTTGGGTTGGCTAACTTTCCGAGTTTCAACAAACTTTTAAAGTGCCGTTCGAAGTTTGGTCAAAGTTTGACAAACTCTTAAAAGAACTTTACAGCATGCATCTAGACAGATCTGTCAAAATTTCAAGGGACAGCAGCTCCCCCCAGTTCAGTCCCACTCTTTCCTTGCAGTAAAAGCAACACGTTCAATGATTTATATATGAAATATGATCTGTAATCTGTATTAGGCCAGGAAATTTCCTTGGTCTTCAGGCCGAACTTGTCACACATATCTCAACCGCCAAGATTTATACAACGCGGCACTTGCACTGCACCTGAAGGTTCTCCTTTTTCTGCTCTACAATGATGACATGGTCTCATTCCGGCCCCTTTTTCCCCCGTAAATCTATTTATTTACATACACAACTAATTGGGAATATTTGAAGGTGGGGGGAGGAGCCCAAGGGCCCGTTTCCCAAATTTGCACATCGCACCCTTCAAACAATGAGAATTCTAGAACTTTCACAAACTTTATAGAACCTTTGCTCCCAAAACCCTGATAGATTTAATACCATCTGCATCATACATTCTTGTGTACGTCAGCAACTCCTTTTAGACGTATGGATATGGGATATGTCAATGTCCTTGGCGCAAGCCCACCCTTGCTTTGCTAAATATGGATCTCACACCCATCATTATGACGTTATAAAAGGACCAGCAACCTGCAGCAACACTGAAATTATCATTGCACGTTTTAATAAGTAAAAGGTGTTGTAAGATGATTGTTGGGGGGGGGGGGGGGGGGGGGGGGGGGGGGGGGGGGGGGGGGGGGGGGGGGGGGGGGGGGGGGGGGGGGGGCGCGGGGGCCCCCCCCCCCCGGGGGGGGGGGGGGGGGGGGGGGGGGGGTGTGTGTGTGTGTGTGTGTGGGTGTGGGTGGGT
>Ga0307963_1004308_pt1 | contig 11309 bp, 16 predicted proteins | sample OrgLakmetagen594_FD_201829 | JGI IMG/M metagenome (GOLD analysis project Ga0307963, IMG submission 201829) | Saline water microbial communities from Organic Lake, Antarctica - #594 | ecosystem: Environmental > Aquatic > Non-marine Saline and Alkaline > Saline | place: Antarctica: Organic Lake...
GACTCCTCAAGTTTGTGTCAGATTTAGTTTCAATTTTCGACACTGGTTGATTTTGTTTCACCAGCCAATTGCCATCAGCCAGAGACTCGGGCTGTAGGCCATCCTTGTAACCCCTTGTAACCCCTTGACATATTGTAATACGAAGTACATGTTCAGACAAGCGATAATTAAGTAACTCAACCCAGCCACTAGGATGTTCGTTTAACATAACAAAAGTACGTGAAAACGCAAGACTAGAACAATAATTAGATTAGAGAGGAACTGCTTTAGGGTACCTCTGGACCTGAAGGCAAGTCCAAATATCAAACAAAGCCTGCTGACAGCCGTAGAGCAAGACAATGGTTACAATGGGGGGTGAATTTCAGGCAGGTTGTTTGGCTAATCGTCTGCTGACTGGTCTCGGCCAGCCACAAATGAATCCATAAGCTGTATTCCATAAGCAAAGACAGTCAGGGACTCTCAGCTGTCAACCGACGGAGCGAGCAGAAATGAAAATCGGAAAAGAATAGAGGGGTACGGGTAGCACAGCCTGTTGAAAAAGGGAAGGGGACAACTGGTAAAGTAGAACACCTTTTGCAACCAATGGCTGTGCTCCAGGGGGGCTCTGCCTGTTGCAAGCACTACTAAGTGGAACCTTTTGTTGATGTACGCAATATGTGCAGCATCTTAAGCGCTACTATGCAATCCTGCGAAGCATCTTAGGCGTTACTACTTTTGAGCCAACCACGCAGCCAGGCATGGCCACCAGCTCAGGTGGCTCCTGCGTGTGCGTACACCAGCTGCTGCTGAGGTGGGGCAGCACCCTGTTGCTGGGTGCCTGAGGCTTGCTGCGAACGCATGAGCGTGGCTTGCTGCCGTGCCTTGTTGCGCTCTGTGAGAGTGACCTGCAGGGTTTTAAATGAGGAATAGAGGTGTGTGAATGGGTCGAAATTTCGACCTGTTATCAGGATCTTCAATTTGTCGAGCACGGCCTGGCTGGTTGCTTTTTTGCGGGGTTTAACAAAAAATTGGCTTGGATATCAAATGATGCGAAGCTAATCTGCGTATGGAGGAAGAGAGGGAGAGAGAGAGAGCGAGAGATAGCTGCTAACAGAGAGTAGCTTACCTGCAGCCTGTTGTTGACCACCATGAGGGGATTGATGGGGTTGTTCATGACGTCGTCGTTCACACTAATACCATCCAGGTACTGCTTCAGGATAGACCTGTGTGCGTCCGTGTGTGTGTGTGTGTGTGAGTGTGTGTGTGTGTGTGTACGCGTCAGTGTACGTGCGCGCGTGTGCGTGTGTGTGGAACTGAATTCAAGAAGCACAAAAAGCACAAGCAACAAACTTTAGAGGCTGATTGTTCCCTTGTACTGTGAAGACCACGCATGATCATGATCTTTGGCAATAAGCAGCATTGTGCGTCTTGAGCTGCACAATTAGCGCACTCATGCACCAAAAGACTCGAAAAGATGAACCGTCTAGGAACGGCCCAAAGAAGAACTGAGTTAATCTCAACATGCTGAAAATCCACACATGCGAAAACAGCTACTGATAAATACAATCTTGCTATCCATGACGGCGCAAATGATTTGTAGGGTTTGGAGCCAATTCTGACCATTTGGGGCATTACCATTGTATTATGGGGAGCAGTGAACAGAGTGTGTTTTGAAACCGTGTCTTCATTATTGTGTTGGCCGAAAAAGTGGAAAGTGTCTTCCTCTCTTTACACCTCCTCTAGAAAAGAAAAGAAAAACTAGGCAGGCAGCGAAACACTCCCTGCAATTAAGGAAAAGGAGACACGTTGGCCCGAAGTGCCGTGAGTCTCCCCTCCAGAACATCTTCTGAAGACTTCCTAGAGGACGCATACGCATCTTTCAGAGTGCCTCTGAGTGAGCATTCTCTCCTGAGCCAAGCCTTTCCTCTGTCCACACACGCGCTGCGCTGTCCAGGACGCTGAAGTAAACTGAGTAAACCGTTCGTGATTACCAACCACTACACACCAACACGCCACACCAACCACCAACACTAACATGCCAACTGATTAACACCAACCATGGGTACCACTACGTACCTGAGATCTGCGTTCTCTTTTTCCAGCCGTGCCTTTTCTTTGTCCACACACGCATTGTCTAGGACAGCCTTGTTGAAACGTCTGAAGAACCTACAAGGGGGCGTGAGAAGTGCGAGGTGCTGTGAGAAGCTGTGCTGAAGCTGCAATTACTGCAAAGCTATCACACCGAAGGCACAGTTCAGGACAACACACATATTCACAAACAGACCCAGACCTGCAAACACTATTCAATCTGCATCCCCCTACCCTCCTACATCCACATGCACCATTTTACCACTACCAAACAACGCACGCACAGAAACATACGCACACACACAAGGACACATGCGCACACCAATGCACACACACACACATAGACAAATGCATGCACACAAGCACACAAGCACACAAGCACACATACGCACAAATCCACGCACGCACACATACATGGACACATGCACACACACACAAGCACACACAATCGTGCACATTCACACACACACACAAACACACACACACACACACACGCACATACACACACACACAAAACCCACCGATTTAGGTAGTCCCACTCCTCCACCTCCACCCCTTGCTCATCCACACCCATAGCACTGTAGCGCGGCTTAACTGTACTGTAGCCTCCTGCAACTGCAAAAGAGCATTGTACTTCTCAATGGGCATTGAGCAGTATGTTCCATACTCGGGTTGGCCAGAACCGTACATAAACACCGTACATGACCGTATATTTGGTGATTTCCCTGCCAAAATACCGTAAACACCATATACAAGGTTCTGGCCAACCCTATGCATTTCAGGCGTTGCTTTTCATACAGAATACAGTAAATTGCTCGTCCACACCCACGGCACTGAAGCGCAGCACAACTGTACCATAGCCTTCTACAAAAGAGCATTTCCTATTGGGTATTGAGCATCATGCTTCACATCAGTTTTTTGTTGCGTTTCATACAGAATCACAGTTATCGCTCCTGTACAGGGGCATGCATTTCAGGGTTATGTCAGTACAGTACATGTATTCATAGTTTCAATATGGAAGGAACCACGCAGCCAGAATCCTGGTTGGTTGCACTTAACTTATTATAAGTACTTACATCACTCACTTGTACATATAAGTACGTCAACTCTGGCTGGACGCACGGAAGCGTACTTTTGGTACCAACATTATCATTTAAATAAGACAAGGTTACATTACAGCATATTCTAGTCCAACATCACCCATTCCTTACATATCAAATGATTTAAAAAGGCCCGCTACATGCAGGTGGAGCTCTGCATGATACTCGATTCCTTACTTATCGAATGATTTGAATGTCCAACATCACCCATATCCCTAATACTCGATTCCTTACATATCGAATGAATCAAAAAGACCTGCTAAGTGCAGAGGTGAAGCTCTGCATGATACCCCCAATTGTCTCCACACTGTCGCTGGGCAATTCCATACCTCAAGTCAATGCAGACAACCAGAGGCTTGATATCACACATCTTTACGTCTTATAGTCTGAACCAGCCCGGCCTTGAAACTCACCGCGCGCGGAGGCAGCTCTGCTTGCGCCCCCTTTGCTGCTACTCAGTCCAGCCTCGGCCTTCTCCCCTTCGCCCTCCTGTTTTTTGTTTCCAACAGCGTGTGTGTGTATGTGTATGTGTGTGTATGTGTGTGTATGTATATGCGTGTGTGTTTACGTGTGCGTATATGTGCATGTGTGAGAGTGTATTTGCGCCTGTTCATTTGTGTGTGTAAGGACCATATGTATCTTAATTTGCCTCCATGGCCATGCTAATTACCAGGAAGCACGAGGCACAATAAAACATCGCATCCCTTTCAATCCCTCTTTGGCTATTGGATAAGGCTGCAGGAGGCTGTTGGAGGCTATGTGATAAGGCTATTGGAGGCTATTGGATATTGGAGGCTATTGGAAGCTATTGGATAAGACTATTGGATAAGGCTATTGGATGCTATTGGATATTGGAGGCTATTGGAAGCTATTGGATAAGGCTATTAGAGGCTATTGGATAAGGCTGCAAGAGCTTCAAAGCCAATCAGCCGGGCTTACATTGAAGCACACTGAAACATGGGAAGCCGGCAGTCCATCCCAATGCCATACTTCCTGGCAGGACATGTGATGAAAAATCACGCGATGCTAGATCAAACGCCCAACAACAAATCTCTTGCACGATTCATGAGGAGCAGTGGTATTGACAAGGGCACGATTGCAGCATTAATGCCCTGTGAGGCTCTTATAAACTATAGCACTGCTGTGAAAATGCACACAAGGACACCATCAGCCTAGACACTGCTGTAAAAAAGCACATCATGGCACCAGTCAGCCTAGACGCTGCTGTAAAAATGCACATCATGGCACCAGTCAGCCTAGATACTGCGGTAAAAATGCACATCATGGCACCAGTCAGCCTAGATACTGCGGTAAAAATGCACATCATGGCACCAGTCAGCCTAGACACTGCTGTAAAAATGCACATCATGGCGCCAGTCAGCCTAGATACTGCGGTAAAAATGCACATCATGGCACCAGTCAGCCTAGACACTGCTGTAAAAATGCACATCATGGCGCCAGTCAGCCTAGACACTGCTGTAAAAATACACATCATGGCACCAGTCAGCCTAGATACTGCTGTAAAAATGCACATCATGGCACCAGTCAGCCTAGACACTGCTGTAAACATGCACATCATGGCACCAGTCAGCCTAGACACTGCTGTAAAAATGCACATCATGGCACCAGTCAGCCTAGACACTGCTGTAAATATGCACATCATGGCACCAGTCAGCCTAGACACTGCTGTAACAATGCACACAAGGACACCAGACACCAGTCAGGCAGCTAGAGAGTAGTGACAAATGTAAACACAGACACTCAACTCACCTTGCCCGCAGCAAATTTCACACTGGCCTCAGCATTGGGCTCTGGCCCCATCTCAGCTATGGCATCTGCAGATTGCTGCGCTGCCTCCGCTGCCTCCGCCTCCTCATCATGGTACAGCGCCTCAGCCTGTCAAATGTGTATAAGTGAGTTTGTGTGTTCGTGGGCGTGTGTGTGCGTGCGTGTGTGTGAGTGTGTGTGAGTGTGTGTGTGAGTGTGTGTGCGAGTGTGTGTATGAGAGAGAAAGAGAGAGAGAGAGAGAGTATTTCTTCACATTTTAGTGCCTTGGCATGCCAGACGCCTTTCCATTCAGACCTCCTGATGTGTAGCAGCTTTCAAACTGCCTGGAATACCCACGCGTTGACAGATTTCGACACACTATGAAGCAAATTATAAAACAGGAAGCAGGAGGGAGGCACCTCCAAGCTTGTACAACTCGTTTGCGAGAGATGGGCAGCCCCCCTTGCTGACACAGGGCATTATACCACCATCCTAGAAGAGAGAATGTTTGCACTGTGCCGTGATGTATCAAAAATATTTTGTGGCTTGTGCTGTTCTGTAAGCTTCGACATTGCCCTCGTACACAAGCGTAATTAAGCAGTAGACCTGCAGCTGCAGGGTGTTATTGTGTAAAGCTCAAGTAACTAAAAGGAGACACACACACTCACACACACACACAGACACACACACACATGACGAGTATATACCTGTGGGGGTACGAAGAAGGGGAGCACCTTCTCTTGCTCTGTCTCAAACTTGCGGCACAGCTCACTGAGCTTCAGCACATTCTCTGCCCTGTGCGCTCAAAGCACGAACAACACAGGCGATGGATGGTGTTTGTCGCTGGAGGTCAAGGATATAAGCATATAGAGTTGCTTCAAAGCTGGAGCCGACATTTGACGACATTTGACGACATTTGAGAGGAGCACAAGTAGACCATGTGTGTTTTGACCACTGGGGTGTGTGTGAGCAAAGCAATACACAGTACTTTGGAAATGGTGGGGCTCACGAGTTTGACAAAGTAATGCTTGCCTTGCTGCTAGAGTGCTTCCAGCCAAAACAGGAAATGCGTGAAGGTGCACGACCTAAAGTGATTGGCCCCCTCTTATAGGTGGTTGGGTTGGCCAAAACCATTTTGCTGTAATCGCTTTAATCGCTGCTGTATCGCAACACATCGCACTGTATCGCAACACATCACACTATATCGCAACACATCGCACTGTATCGCAACACATCACACCATATCGAAACACATCACACTGTATCGCAACACATCACACTGTATCGCAACACATCACACTGTATCGCAACGCCTCAAACTGCATCGTAACACATCGCACTGTATTGCAACACATCAATATGAGCTGTTCCTGTGGGGGTCCCGAAGGGCTTGCCCGGGATAGGGCGTTGTTACTGTATCGCAACACATCACGCTGTATCGCAACACATCAAAATGAGCTGTCCCTGTGCCCAGCACTTTCAAGCTAGTCTCTCAGTAAGAGACCTGCACGCCAGAATCTAGAACCCAAGTTATGTGCTTAACATGGCCAGAGAAACGTTGCAGCACCCTGAAAAAATAAACAAAAGCAGTTCCAGGAGACCCTGAATGAATGAATGAACAGAAGCAGTTCCAGGAGACCCTGAATGAATGAATGAACAGAAGCAGTTCCAGGAGACCCTGAATGAATGAATAAATAAAAGCAGTTCTAGGAGACCCTGAATAAATAAATAAACAAAAGTAGTTCCAGGAGACCCTGAAACACTTCAGAGGCTGTTCTGGTCCTCCCTTAATAATTTCATTACACAATGTACTTCCCTGGCCAGAACCCGATTTCTGTGCCAAACTCTGTATGGCTGGCTTCTTCCATTTAACAGACCAGCAAACCAGATCATTGACCGGCAAACTAAACCAAAGCACTGCAAGTGCTGCACGGGGAGGGGGCTCTTCTAGAGCAGCTCTGCCTAGCAACGTGATCATGAGCTTACAAGAACATACACACACACATACACACACACATTCACACACACACACACACACACACACACACACACATACACACCCACACACACACACACCCACACACACCCACAGTGAGCGCCGCTTGTTGAGCTCTTCTAAAGTGGCATTGCTGCTCAGGGTCAGGGTCTTGAGGCGGTTGCCCTGGGCGGACCTGTCAGACAATGGTATGAATGATACCAAAAGTGAGATTGAATAAATATGAATGATAACAATAGTGAGATTGAATCATGGTATGGTAATAATATGAATAATACCAATAGTGAGATTGAATAATGGTATGGTAATAATATGAATAATACCAATAGTGAGATTGGATAAATATGGTAATAATATGAATGATACCAATAGTGAGATTAAATAATGGTATGGTAATTATATGAATGATAGCACAAGTGAGATTGAATTCGAATCAATGAACCGTGCTGCTTGCGTGTTAATAACAAGCATAAAGTATTTGTTTGCTTCCCTGCGAGTTGTACACACAACAGTCATCAATAACCTAGGAAAATCATGGGAAAATCACAGAGCCAGAGCTTAACATAACTAATTTTTCATAAGGTGATAGTGCAACCTTTTGTGAGCTTTTTTGAGCCATATCAAATATCCTGAGCACTTTTCTCTATCGCAAGTATGACGTTTGTGAGTTTTTTAATACCAAACTTTTTGTTCCTGAGCAAGTTTCCATCGCAAATGTGACCTGAAAAGCCTTTGATGCAAGGTCTGAGCTCGAAGGTGACAGCCTTCACCAAAAGATGAGGCTTACACACATTCTTACACACACGTTAACACACACACACGCACACACACACACACACACACACATACACACACACACACACACACACACACACACAAGTGAAAACATTCTAGGTGCATTACTTTTAAAATTCATGTGGTCCCATCAGCGAATCCATCTTACTACAACGCCCTATCCCGGGCAAGCATACAGGCATTCAATTACACACACCTGAAGTTGTCCATATTGGACTTCAAGTGGCTGTAGTGGCGACTCATGATCTCCTTCTCGCTACGCAGCGCTCTGTTCCGGTCTTCCCACTCCCGTGAGTTGGTGGAAATCTTGGTGCGCCAGTGTGTGAGGGCTTCTTGTAACTTAACCAGCTTGCGCATGCGCTTCTCAATCACACGGGCAGCCTACATGTGTGTGTATGCATGTATGTGTGTTGTTTTGTGCTTGTGTGTTTGCGCGCGCGCTCGTGTGTGTGGACATTTAATAGTAAAGGTAAGGCACCTGAACACAGGAATGGCCTGTGTGGGGCAGGTTCCAAAGTGGCAGGAAATTAGAAGGCCTGGTACTTAACAGTAAGAAAATGAGCGCAAGGCAGGATTTGGGATGAGAGAGCACAAATAGAAAGACAGCCTGGAATAGTAGGGTCAGAGAACAAAATGGTAGGATACAAACAGGGCAGGGTACAGTAAGGGAGAGCAATGGGGTAGTAAGTTACCCAATGACGTAAAGTGGACGACGACTGCTGTGCCGGTGTGGAATGCTGTGCTGTGCTGTGCTGTGGAATGCTGGAGCGTGGAAAGCTGTGGAATGAAATGCTGTGGAACGGAATGGATGCTATGCGTGCTGGTGTAGACTGCCGCTGTGCATATTGGTGTGGGTTTCACTGACTGCGCGATTGTTATCTTGCTTTTGCCTTATAGGGTGCCAAGGTAAGCAGGCCATGCACAGTTGATCAATTACATGCTTCTGGCCAACCCTACATCATACGCATAGACGCACAGTAATGCTATCAGCTGCAATATTAGCTTAATGACGTTTACCCACATGCACTGTCATGACACTGTTTATACACACACATGCGCACACACGCACGCACGCATGTACACATACACTCACACGCACACACGTGAACACACACACCTGTGCATCATTCCTGGTGAGGTGCTTGAAGGCTTGTGTCCGGTGCTCCGTGCTTTCCAGGTATGCCCTGCATATACACAAGAGACCTTATTCCTTGTTTCATCATCACAACTGTAACTTACACCCTCTCATGTGCTCCGTGCTTTCCAGGGCTAGCCCTGCATGTACACAACAGACCTTCTTCCTTGTTTCATCATCACAACTGATCACAACTGTAACTTACACCCTCTCATGTGCTCCGTGCTTTCCAGGGCTAGCCCTGCATGTACACAAGCGACCTTATTCCTTGTTTCGTCATCACAACTGTAATTCACGCTCTCTTGTGCTTGTTCAATGGCGTCGCTTCAGCTCCTCTTTGATGCCTCCAAACGCTCAGCAGAAACTTGAGCACAGCTTCAAGAACACTGCTCGCTTATGCACCCACGCATGCACGCACACGTACACACACACACACACACACACGCACACATGCACACATGCGCACAAAAATCGAAAGAGATTACAAAGCACACGTCCCCAGGGTGTCACTCAACCTCCCCTGAGTAATGCCTATTCATTTGCATTTTTAGCACAAAGGAATTAGGACAACAGCGATGGAAAAACCCACCCACAAATGCATTCATAAACCATACTCAGAGTGTCACATTTCCTTACCTGTGCGCTTGCTCAAAGTGCCGCTCAAGCTCCTCTATGATGCCTTCCAACTGAATCTTGAGCACGTTGTAATCTTCGCTGTTCCGGTTCTTGATCTCCTCCCGCTGAGCTTCAAAGTCCTGTCAGAAAAGAAGGGGTGGCGCAGGAATTGAGTGCAGGTGAACAGGGTTAAATTGCTTGCAAAAGGGGGAAGGAAGACAAGCGAACAAGTCCTGTCAGAGAAGGAGGAGTGGTGCAGGATTTGAGTGCAGGTGACCAGGGTTGGACAGTTCAGCAAAGGGGAGCAGATGGGATATGGGGGAAAGAAGAAGTGCGAACAAGTCCTGTCAGAGAAGGAGGGGTGGTGCAGGAGTTGAGTGCAGGTGAGCAGGGTTGGACAGCTCAGCAGAGGGGGGAAGGAAGAAGAGTGGACGGATTACTGTACAGTGTGCAGTTTTTGTAGTGTCCTGAGCAAGCAAGCCCTCCAGCTCACACAAATTCGAAGTGCATGTGTGCAGCCATATACTTTTAGATCCTGTGCCAGGAATACCAATTGTACGCTGTCTTGTTCCACCCTGTATGTGTGTCACACTTGGAGTCGGCCAAAACCATACATACATACGTATATACGGTGCATACACGATGCTTAAAGCAGGGAAATCACCATACTACGCTCGTATACGGTGCACATATACGGTTCTGTCCAACCCTAGTTACAATCTCAAGCAACTCTTAAGCAACCCTTGCTTGCCCAGATTCAGACCACACCACATTTGTCATAAACTACGACTTGCAATACTTTGCACGTACATACGCCGTGAAAACGTCAAACTCGTCCATGCAACGTGCACGGCCTTCAAAACCTTGCAGCCTGCCTCAGCTGTATCGCGGGCTCCTGCTCCACTGCAGCCATCATGTCATTCGTGCCCCCCTGCCAGCACAAGCTTCAGGCAATTCCATCCATACACTGCAAGCTCGCAGCCTCTTTGTACCTGTCTCAGCTCGTTCTCAGCGTCCGCAAACTCTTGCTCCATCGCAGCTATCATGTCTGTCATGTCCTTCCGCTGTCGCACGTGCGAGTTGACGATCTCTGTGCGCTCCACATCAAACTCCTCCTGCATGTTCATTAAGCAAACACAATCACACTCAACATGTCAGTCATGTCCAGCCTCTGCCATGCACGCATGCTCATGATCTCTGTCTGCTCTACACCAAAGCCTTGCACCGTATTCAGTGAGCAGCCACACACATGCGTGTGTGCACTTTTGACGTGGTGTCCTTGTGTGTGTATGTGTGTGTGTGTGTGTTTGTGTGTGTGTGTGTGTGTGTTTGACGTGGTGTTTTTGTGCGTGGCGTCCTTGTGTACTGTGCCTTCATTATAATGGTGGACGTTGGCAGACATCATCTGATAGATTAGTCCCCACATTCAAAATAAAGCACACTTCAGACACCCTGTTGCCTTCAGTATTACTCTGGACCTAAAGCCTCTATGCTGTGCCGGTGGTTGGTGGTGATGTCTGGAAGTAAGACACATCCGCAAATTACCTCCAAGGCCCTGAGATCCAAAGCAAACTCTGCCTCCAAGGCCTTCATGCGTTGGTACTGCAAATCGCTCAAACTCTCCACCACCAGCATGTGAGCTCGCACAGCCATGCCGTACTGCTCCTCTGCCTCCTCCAGGTCTCGATCCAGCATCTATGTGTGTGTGTGTGCGTGTGTGTGTGTGTGTGTGTGTGCGTGTGTGTGTGTGTGTGTGCGCGCGCGTGTGTGTGTGTGTGTGTGTGTGTGTATGTGTGTGTGTGTGCGTGTGTGTGCGTGTGTGTGTGTGTGTGTG
>Ga0307963_1004310_pt1 | contig 11308 bp, 14 predicted proteins | sample OrgLakmetagen594_FD_201829 | JGI IMG/M metagenome (GOLD analysis project Ga0307963, IMG submission 201829) | Saline water microbial communities from Organic Lake, Antarctica - #594 | ecosystem: Environmental > Aquatic > Non-marine Saline and Alkaline > Saline | place: Antarctica: Organic Lake...
GCAGTCAAGGAGGCAAAGCATACCAGAAATTTCTACCTGGCACAGATCTGGGGGCAAAGCCATATGGAATTCCTTCGCTGTTAATTTGGTCATCTGAGCTCGTGTTATACCACCCTTGGGGGTAGATCGCAACCTGCGGTGCATGGAGAAATGGCACACCAGTGGGGGCGGTGGGGCAGATTTGAGTGGTGTGGTAGATTTCAGGGTAGAACGCAACCAACATTTCAAAGACAGGTATTCTGCAACAGGACAGGTCAGCAACACCTTGTTCATGTACGTTAAGTTTACATGGGAAGGTCCATACCTTGCTGTCCCACATGTAAATCCCAGAACATTTCCTGGTACAGAACCGTTCGGCAACAAACAGCGGGTTGGCTGTGTGAACAACTCACCTGTGGGTTGTAGAGGAGTTTGGAGCTAACAAATGCCGGGTCTACTCCAATGTAGGGCATGCGCCTGCCCTTGGCGTCTGCCCTACTGAAACGACCATTGGCAGTCCTTCTGCCACTTCCTGAGGAGGCGGCGTCAGAAACCCTCTGAGCAACTGCCTCGCTGCGCAGCTGGCTGCATTCGGCTGCCAAAACTTGGGCAAGGCCTCTGGGCCTGCAAGAGCGTTCATATATTTCTCCACCAACCGCCAGGCTCTCCAACGAGTGGCGGCTCTGAACTATTTGGGCGCCTGTCAGGATCTGGTTGCCGTACAAGCCCTGTATTGTCATTAAAGGCATTAAAAAGTCATCAAGCTGTGAAATATAAAGGGGTTTTTGGGTCTCTCTTCATTGCAATAGACTGTCAAATGGACACATGCTCTCCACGCACAAAAATGGCCGGTCACGGCACACATGCACGCTACAACTGTCAAGGACAAAGAACAACGGCCCATTACTAATAAGACGAGCTGCTTGACCCAATCATCAAAATACTTTGCAACAAATATCTCTAGCAGTCTTTTGTGAGCAGTAAATGGTAGAAAATTAAGTTAGTTGTGCCCTTACCCTTTAAAATCAGTCAAGCACCCCCTCTCCACTCACCACCAGCCTCCTCTTGTCATGCGTATCCGAGTCAGTAAATGCATCATCTTGCTGTGCTATGGTTGTCCTGATGGGAACCTGCGGCAAGAAAGGTAAGTGGAGTCAGTCAGATGCTGCAGCAGCAACAGACTGTACAAGGAGATGGGACAGACGGGATAGACAGACAGGGAAATGGCGGCACGGGCACATACCTTTGGATAGCCATTCCACTTCTCTGTAAGCAGCTTTCGGTGAAAACTCTTTTCTTCTCCTTCCAGAAAGGAAGGTGTGCCGCTTGCAAACCTGGCTTCTGCTGGGGTGTGTGTGTATGTGTGTGTGTATATATGTGTGTATGTGAGTGTATGTGTGTGTATATGTGTGTGTGTGTGTGTGTGTGTGTGTGTGTGTGAGAGAGAGAGAGATGTGCCAATGCGCCGTATTGTCATTTTCAGACGGTATGGTGACGGTACGGTACGGTTCAAACCCGTATAATACAGTCGAAGAAATATATGCTCAAACCGTACTGGTACAAATTGTCCGTATTTTACCTTTCTGCAGGGAAAAAAGAGGTCCCGGGCTCAATTCCCGGTCAGAACTGCGCATTTTGCTTCTTCACCCCAACTTGTTTCTGAGCTTCTTCTTATTAACAATGCCTCATAGATTCATGTATTTACATGTGCAATAGAAGTATCCACACTGTAAAGTCAACAATGACCCTTTTGGTGCCAAATAAGTCATTTCAGTCATCTTTGCACCGTACCGTAACCGTACCGGAATTCACCGTGCATTTGTCTGACCGAGTCATACCATATGTAACCATACCATATAACCGTACACTGTACCGTACACTGGACTGGCACATCACTGGTGTGTGTATGCAAGTGTGTGTGCATGCGTGTGGGCACACTGAAACAAAGTAAACATAGCTTGTGTAAATGATTGTGATCGAATGGAAAATGACCAGGGATGGGTCATACGGCGTAGGCGTATTATACGTCGTATCGTATTTATCGCATATATAACCGTATTTTTCAAATTACTCCGTATTATACGATTTTGGGCACTTAACGAATGTTGCAGCCACAAGCCCCCCAGAGCCCCCCAGAAGCACTCCCAGGCCCTCTAGAGCCCCCCAGAGGAACTCCCAGCCCCTCAGAACATAGCAAGATCACTTGCTTATTGCTACCACAACCCAGAAGGTGGTGCCTGTAGCATAGATGAATTGTGCAACAGCTGCATCCACACAAGCCTTGGTCACTGCCCTCTTGCTGCAGGTGTCCAATGACTGTGTAGATGCTGCTGCTGATGTGCTTGCTGTAGTCCTGTGCAGGTGCCTCTCGTTTCTTGCATGCTCCTCCCTCTGAGCGCTAGCGTCGGCAATTTCTCCCATGCGAGCGCTGCGACTACGCCCTGAGGATTCCTGCTAGGTCAGCTTTGCATGCTGCTACACCTATGCTGGGATTCTGCCTCATGAAGTGCTCGCAAATGCGGGGGGCACCGCTGCTGAAATCTCGGAATTCTGGCATCTGGCATCTGGCATCGGCATCTGGCATCTCGTAAATCTGCCCCTTCTGTCCCATAACAACAACACGATGCCACTCAGGGTCTTTACCAGGAGGCATTATAATGTTCTGGAGGCTGGGTGGACAATTCGTGGTGGTTGGAGGGTGGTTGGTGCAAGCCCAGGGTACCCCCCCAAAAAGCATAAATACGTTTTCGTAATATACGCGTATTGCGTTGCGTATTAATAGCGTATTATACCGTACGGGACGTCTCAGAAGTCCGTATGACCCATCCCTGCAAATAGGTAATTTCAGCCATCTTTGCACCGTACCGTAACTGTACCGGAATTCACCGTGCATTTGTCTGACCGTGTCATACCATATGTAACCATACCATATAACCGTACACTGTACCGTACGCTGGACTGGCACATCACTGGTGTGTGTATGCAAGTGTGTGTGCATGCGTGTGGGCACACTGAAACAAAGTAAACATAGCTTGTGTAAATGATTGTGATTGAATGGAAAATGACGTACCTCAGAATTGACACCCAGCCATACTAAGCTCGACACCAAAAAATAAAAAAGCAACATTGTGCATTGATGAGAGTGCACACCTGAGTTTTCATCAAGTGGTTTGGGCCCAGAGATACTTGCTGGAGTCCCAATCCTGAATTGGAACCGCGCCTCTGCATAAATTGTATAGTTGAAGAGTGAGCCGTAAATTGTGTAGTTTATAGTTGTATTGTATAGTTGTAGAGTGAGCTGTAAATTGTTTAGTTGTAGAGTGAGCACAAAGCATATTGGCATCACTAAGATAAGGCATAAGGCCAACAAAGCTTACACAAGCTATGTTCAAGTAGGCAAGCATGAGTAAATGCGTAAAGCTGCTCAAAATGCCTGACTTAAAGCTTGTAGCAGGGGCAAAGACGATGCTAGATAATGATAGACGTGCCGGACAAAGGTCTAGAGAAACGAGAGCACACACTGGGACAGTCTGTGAAAATCTGACAACCAGTGTAACAACGGTGCTCTTGCATAATATGCCTAGTATGCCTGACAACCATCTTACAACCATTTAGATTTGTGTTGATATCCACCAGCGCCACCCTAAGGTCTTGCAGCCTTTGACAACTGTCGGGCGTGAGCTCAATATCTAAGCAAGTCGTACGGCAATGATTTAATAATCGGGAATTTTCAACTTCACGTATTATCTTAATCCTGAGCCAACCAAGAGTTGTGCAACCCTTAAAATCTAGTCACACATACCAGAGCCACCCCTGGAGGTCCCACAGTCTTTGACAAGCGGTCCTGAGCTTGACATGCTCAACAAGTCAGACGGCAACGACTCAACAGATGAAAGATCCAGCCGGGTATGCTTCTGGGCATTCTTATCGACTAGAAGCGCTGCGGACCTGGGCCTGTGCATAGAGAGATAAGCACAACGTCACGGCATACCTTGGTAGGATTCCGGTGTTTAATAAAAAGTAACGTGGCAGCTGGCTAGGACTGAAACCACCTCAAGTTGGCCCAACAACAAGGCACATGCTAGCCACCAGCCTGTGCAAAATGCTTGCTCAACACGTTGCGTGTATACCTGTAATGCACAATGAGCTAAGACGTGTTGCGTGTATACCTGTAATGCACAATGAGCTAAGACATGTTGCGTGTAACTGTAACAGACAATGAGCTAAGACACGTTGCGTGTAACTGTAATGCACAATGAGTTCAGTGTGAGCGTGCCGGGGCTGGATTAAGACTCACCTGCTCACAAAACACACATACACATACAAGGAAACACACACATACAAGGAAACACACACATACAAGGAAACACACACAACACATACCCACCCACCTTGACAAGGCCTCCTGTGCCCGCTGTGCAGCAGGAGAAGTTTCTGTTGCTTGAATCAGGGCCTCAATGCGTGGAGACAGGGGTTCCAAGAACTTGGCGTCAAACTCTGACAGGAGCTCCTTCCACTGTAGTAAACGTTGGGTGATGGAGATTGTGCATGTTTACGCTTTCTACGTACATCACAGCTCCCACCCTTCACAATTACTCAGGGACAATGTGCCGGTTACTTCCTAGAGACAAGAAACGCTCTCACTGCCACTGCAAGGACGAAAAGCAAGGTAGGAAATACCAAGGGCAAACGTCGCTTCATACTCACACCCACGCGCACCCCCCTTTTTCACACACATAAGTGCTTGAGCTCACCGAATCCTCAATCACCGCATCAACCCCTGCAAAGTCTTCCTCCACTGTGGTTGTTCTGACGCCCAACTGCTCAAGAGCGACAAGCAGAGAGCTGCTTGCACTCTCTAGATTGCTGATCTGCCCTGCCGTGTGTCGTAACCTGGCTGTCTCTGAGTTAGAAGACTGGGTAAGGTTGCTGCAGAAAGGGGAGGGGCCAGAGGGGTCACTGCCTTCCGGACTCCGAAGCTCAAACACTATAAGAGTACTGTAGAGGCCTGCATAGGTAGTTTGGTAAAAGATGGCGTGGTGAGGCATGGTGAACACATTTTACGGTTATCAAATAGACTAGAACAAGTTTTTACACAGGCTCCAGAGATAATCCTAAGACTTCCTTTTCCTGGCACTGCATAAGACAGCTTTTGCAGGTGAGGGGAGGTACAGATGACTGGCCATGCAGGTGGTCAGTTACTGGGCAAAAAGTAAAAAAGAATGTTTCAAACAGCGCATGTGAAGGGGCAGGAACAGGGTCGCTGCATGCCTTTGCACGCCTTTGCACGCCTCGACGCTGCACAGGAAATCCCCCTCACCTTCTTTGACTGGGTAAGTGGCGCTGGGGTATAAAGAGAACGGTGTGTCCTTGTACACCTTGCTCCATTGCACACTGCGTGTTTGAGACGAGAGAATGCTCATTTAAGTAAACGACCAGGCGTAGCAGCATTTCCAGACAACAAGCGATCGCAGAGGGAGGCAGCGCCGACTTCCTGCCATTGCCACAGGCACGCTTACAAGTGCGTGATTTGTGTCTAGTTCCTATCATTTGTGGGTGGGTCTCACCTGCAAGGACACCACTGGTCCTCTGTCTCTGCTTCTACAGGCCCATTGCTGAACCCGTCGTCGTCTGGCGTACAGCCAACCTGAATGCATGCACGCGTGAGGCATACAACATAGCTAGTTTGGTTGCCGTCTGAAACACTCAAGTACAAGATGGAAAGATTATTAAAGTAAAACGGAGCATACCTGGACTTCGATCTCCATCTCCGCAAAGCAGAGCTGAGGCATCCCTTCCTCAGGAATGCCGGGATGTGCCAAGGAAGATGGCACAGTTATGGGTCCAAGGAGGGTGACCTGCAACCACTCATTTTGACAGGTTTCCCATTCTTTTGACAGGTTTCCCCAATGCCTGCAACGCACACACAAGGGTGTACACATGCAGTTTTGACGCAGTTGTATCAAGCAGAGTGCGACGCATGCGTACACAAATGCATCACATGTCACATGTCTTCTGTACCAGCAAGCAGCTGTATCAGCAAGCAGCTGTGCCAGCAAGCAGCCGTACTTGCAAGCAGCCGTGCGCAAGGTCCGTACACGGGCGATAACTTGTGCTTACCTGCTTCACATTGTGGATGTCCAGGCCAAGAGTACTCAGATACTGATATGGTACGTCCAGCCCCAGCTCAGAAACCTGTGGGCGAGCAAGAATGAGCCGTGAGATGGGGTTTCTACAAGAAAAATTGCATGTGTGTACACATTGCAGAACTAGCATGAGAGTCAGTTTGTACGGGTTGCAGAGCTACGTCTATACTTGTGTAGTACACATTATAAAAATGAAGAGTGTCTTAGTTTCATTACATCGCCACTTATAGCTACTTTTGCTTCTTTCTTTGGTTTACCTGGTCAGCAAGCTGCTGCGGGCTTTCGCAGCTCAGAGCAGCCTTCATGTAAAGCTTGTGGCGAGCACCAGCCTCAACTCGCACAGCAACAAGCTCCGACTCCACTCTGTTTGCCGAGTCTGCTGCCTCAAACCTACGAGCACAAATTAAATACCTCATTTCGGTCAAGCACGCAGTGCAATCCCATGTCGAGGCAAAGAGGGTTATATAAAACGCATTGGAACCAACATCATTGCACCAGAGGAACCACAAAGCCTGCATCGCAAGATACTTGCCACCAACAGGCTATCAGCAGGACTCCACGTGACTTCGACATTACAGAATCGAACTTGCACCAGAACATGAACTGCACAGCAATCAGGTCGGATATATGCCCTATCCTGCCTCAAAGCCCACACTGCACACAATGGCCCGCATACGCTTCCAATCACGCCCTAAGAGCCAAGCCCAAACGCATCGGTCAAACCTACTTGAAGGCATAACGACCAGGAGGGCACTGCCCACGGTCAGCAGACAACGTTGTGCACCCCACTTCTGCAGAGCAGCCCCTACTGAGGTCCCCTTCTTCAACCAGCTTGGCTGCGTCAGCTATCCAATCCTCCCAGCTTTCTCTGCTGAGGGAGCTTGTGCACACGGTCGTAGCGGTCATGGCCAGAGTGTTGCCCTGTGCGTTTGCAAGTAAGTGTGTGTGTGTGTGTCAGGGAGCTTGTGCACACGGTCGTAGCGGTCATGGCCAGAGTGTTACCCTGTGCGTTTGCAAGAGTGTGTATCCCTGTGGGTATGTGTGTATATGTGTGTGCGTGTAGGGAAAGGGGGGGGGAGGGATGAGGATATGTACCCCAAGTGGTTTGCAACAACTTGCATGGCCTTCAGAAGAAACAAGCACTGATTTACAGCCAAAAAAAACACCGGATCCCTGGGCTATGAAACTGGGGCAAAACACACTGCGTCTACTAGGAGTTCTGCTCATGCTTTGCTGCAAATGCGATTGCTCTCCAAGCACAGTGAATGGTGGATTTTATAGATATCTGTGACGTGAAACAGCTGGCAAACGAAAAAGGCAGTGGGTTTGAGGCGCATAAACCTTCATCCACACACATACCAGGAAATCCTTGACGGTTGTGCCGCAGCCAGTGCCATTCCTTGGAGGGCAAGGAGAAACCCATGGATTCGACCATGCAGTGCCGTTCAAGGCACTGGACACCTGCATTGACAAGACACGATATGGATAAGCATCTGTGATGTTGCGATGAACATCGTTTGAAGCATTGGATGACGCATTCATACAACACAGCTGAGCTCGACTGATGGCTTTGCTGTGGGACATTACCAAAGCTTGTTCAAGGGCAAGAGGCCGTGACTCATACTCATAGCAGGCCGTGACTCATACTCATAGCATGATTTGAGCTCATCCCACTCAACACAGCATCGACAAAGCTCCACAACATTTCAAAAAAGAGCACACTTACAGCTTGGAAGCCATATGCCAAGCGGAGCTGAGGTGCTCCGCTTCCTGTGCTGCTACCAAGCTGCAGCAATTGCCTTTGATGCGCCCTGGTGTCCACTGGCTCAAACATTCCCAAGTCCGGCATACTTTGGCCCCAAGTTACGCTGGAGTGGCCATCAGCCAACAATCGCCTTCTGCCCCCTTCTCCGTCTTGTGAAGAGGAATAGTCGAGGGTGAATTGGGGGGGGCCCGGACGAGGAGGCAAGCCTAGACCATCCAACACATCGCAGGCCACCTTCACGCAAGCGCACATGTGTACAGCATTCCAACCATTAACTTGAATTTTTCTCAAGTGCTGTACGGTGGACAACTGTGGACAACTGTGGACATTTTTTCTAGGACACAAAGTTAGCCCATTATGCGCCTCACCTCACTGCAGCGGCCCTCACACAAGAAGTTGCCTTTGCCACATGGGGCAACAATTTCAACTAGGCGCTCTGCCGTTGCCACCAATCCGTCATCACTGAATAGTACAAAGCTCAGTGTGTACGTGGTGCCAACCTGCACAAGCATTGCATGCACTCATTATCTTGGACAATGAACATGCACCAGGACGTAAGTAATCAACCAACTGAGCAAGCATGCATGCACACATTCTCATTGACTATGTTCATACACAAGGACAGTTACTACTGTAGTAATCAGCCAGCTATGCAAGCATGCGTGCACGCATTCTCTTGGACAATGAGCATGCACCAGGACAGTAAGTAATCAGCTAACTGCACAAGCATGCACGCACTCATTTTTATTCATTATGGACAAAAGACTGGGACGGTCAACTCTCAGCCGGCTGCACAAGCATGCCTCCTGACAATGAAAACAACAACTGGGACGGTCAAGCAACCAGCCACGGCGCTGGTCTGTTCATTCGAGGTCTTGCATAAGCAAAGCAAAGCATGCACCATGCGTGTTTCCTGACAAGCTTTTGCATTACATACCAACATGCCAAGCTGATCTGTCTTCAAAGAATCAAACAACCTACCGAGGCAGAGGTATTGACTCCACACTCTGCAATGCCGTTGGCAACAAACCGCAAGCGTTCGTTGCACGTGCTTGGGTCCTCTAAGCAGGTGGCGGGTGGGCAAGCAAGCACCTGCAACCAATGTGAGCAGTCTGCGTGGCTGAATGCATGCCCTGACACCTTGCACGACCAAGTTACATCAGAGGCCGGAGATCGGTCACAGTTTGCTCAGTTCACCAACAGAAAATGAAAGCAGGTGAAAAAATGAACAAGAGCAGGGAGTGTGCCTTGACTCAGGTTGCAGCAATTACCTTGCTTATAATGTCTTCCAAATTATCAGGGCCTGAGCTTTGTGTGGCATTCGCTCCAGGCTCACATATCTCCCCAGAATCATGATCCAGGCAGGACAGGTACGGTTTGCCCTGCTGGACTGCCAATACTGTAGCGTCTGGGTCAGCACCTGTTGTGTGGGATGAGGAAGGTACGAATTACACACGCGCACACACACACACGCCTCAGGCAATGATGAGAGTATCAGCTGAGAAGGACATGGCAGTGGTGGGCATGTCAAGAAAAGGGGCGCAGTGGGCTGGATGGATGGTGGTCAATGGCCGAGAAGGAAGATGATTAAAAGGAAAAACTTTTTTTTGCAGCGATTTCACAAAACAAACATTTGCAGAAGCAGAGTAGCATCTCACAACAGAGGGATCACAGTCACATGCATAAGAGTGGACGCATTATTGTTTATGCGATGATTTCCTAAGAAAAAAGGACGAAAAAACGAGGTTTGCTGTCAATCCAGCTCTCAAAAGTAAAAACATTGTCACAGCATCAATCATTTCTGGTGGAGGACCAACAAGGTACCTGTAGTTCAAGCATCTACATTCAGTCAGCCCAGCCAAGCCCCACCTTCCTGGTAGGAAAATGGTACAAACCCAGGCCCCCACTCACACCCTTGACCCCAAACGTCGACATTTTTGGCATGGGTGTAGAAATGCGGTTTTTGGTCCGAATTCCACCAATTCTTTTGTTCCCAGATAGGTCTAGGGTCAAACCATACCCATATAACAAAAAAAGGGGGGGGTGGAAATTTGCCCCTGATGGACGAAGTGCGTGGGCCTATTGCTGGGCTTCAATGGTGCATTTCTGGAAACCCTGGAAACAGGCTTTCTGGCCATCACCTGAGTGTCGGGAGCCCTTCAGCATGCTCCCAATGCATGCCCTGTCAAGTACTATGGCCTGGAATGCTGGAGATGGGCCGTGGTGGGCAGCGACAGCTGAGACTCTAAAAAACAAGGATCAGCTGAGATTCTAAAAAAAACAAGGATACAAATTTGACTCGACCAGATGACTTTGTTGCAAGTATATCAGAGGGGGGGGACTAGGCAAAAGCCAAAACATGCTCCTTTTTGCATGAAAGGTGCAACTACTCACACGTCACTTCATCAAATTGGACCCAACCTAACTTCAAACTGATGCTGAATTTAAAAGCTTCCCGAGCATGTGCTCAGATTTAAACAAGTTGCCCTGCGTACAGAATGACAGGACTAAAAGCACACGTCGTGCACCTGTATCCTAGATGGGTGCTTTCCAGGGGGAATGGCACATTGATTTGCATGTCTCGCCAACCACTTGCCCTTATTGCCCCATTTCTCTTGCAACGGTCTTAATCTATTATAAGGACTTCAAAACACTAAAAATCACCGGGTTTGGTGTGCTGGCTGGTCAGATACAGCATATGGCTGCTCAAAAAGTAGGGTTCACGCCGCGGCTGATCTGGCACGTGCGCCGGAACTGGCTGGGTTTGGCTCCACTGTTTCTACCATTTAATGCTGATCTTAAACCTAGCCAGTTCCGGCGCACATACCCTGGGAGCATCCAAAAAAAGCCTGATTTTGGGCCTTAGTCCCCCCCCTCTGCGAGTTACAGGTACAAAAATATTGACAGGCTCACCTCAGAAGGAGCTGTGAGCAGGCCGAAATGACCAGCTATCGGCCCGTTTCTAATCCGCTGGGCCGTTTCACATTTTAAAGCTTTTATTATACACTGCTCTTTGCAAAAATCAGCTTTGCAATCCATGCATCCCGCCCAAAGCCTTGGTTTTTAGTAGTTTCCCTGCCAAAAGAGGGTCCAAAACCGGACCTTCACCTCAGGCCCCCGGCCCTTCACCAAAATGTCCCCAATACTATTGCAAACACCCCTGGTAGGTTGATGGTACTGGGAAGGAGCTTTTGAAAAACCATTTTTTGGCAGGGATTTCTGCCCTGCCCACCTGGGCACCTCCCGCCACAAGCTGAGTGTGCAGGGGTGCTTAGATACATATAAATAAGGTCCCTACCAGGAGGGCAAAAAAAAAGTAGTGGAACACCCCTCAAAAAATGGGTGGGACCCCCTCTGAACCACCCACCCACCCCAAAACCCCCCTTGCAGTAACCCTACGCGGACAAAAAGGGTATCA
>Ga0307963_1004312_pt1 | contig 11307 bp, 12 predicted proteins | sample OrgLakmetagen594_FD_201829 | JGI IMG/M metagenome (GOLD analysis project Ga0307963, IMG submission 201829) | Saline water microbial communities from Organic Lake, Antarctica - #594 | ecosystem: Environmental > Aquatic > Non-marine Saline and Alkaline > Saline | place: Antarctica: Organic Lake...
TTTGCGTGCTGCTTGGGTGCTATAGCTATAGTGTGTGCATGTGTGTGTGAGTGTGAGTGTGTGCGCATGTGTGCAAGGGTGCTAGAGAGTGTGTCTGTGCGTGTGTGCGCCTGTGTGAGTGTGTGCGCCTGTGCATGTTTGTGTGTGTGTGTGTGTGTGTGTGTGTGTGTGTGTAGAAGGGGGGGGGGGAGGGAGGGGGGTGTAGAGCAGAAGAAGGATGCGCAATTGTGAATGTGTATAATGTACAGGTAGGTTTGGCCAGAACCAAAAATAGTACATTGTATACCTTCTGCTCACCACTTCCCCCTGGAAAAAGTTGCTTTACAGAAATAACAGCAATCACCCCCTTATATTTAAATATTTTTACAGGAACATTCAGCAACCACCCCCTCTCAAAGGGGTTTTTGGAGCCCTGGGGGTTTGTGTGTGGCCACCTTACGGTCACTCTTGCTGTTGTTGCTGTCACTGCTGCTACTGCTGCTGCATGCGTGTGCTAGCTTTGCGTGCTGCTTGGGTGCTATAGCTATAGTGTGTGCATGTGTGTGTGAGTGTGAGTGTGTGCGCATGTGTGCAAGGGTGCTAGAGAGTGTGTGTGTGTGCACGTGTGTGCGTATGTGCATGTGTGTCTGTGCGTGTGTGTGCCTGTGTGAGTGTGTGCGCCTGTGTGTGTGTGTGTGTGTGCGTGTGTGTGTGAGTGTGTGTGTGTGTGCGTGTGTGTATGCGCGTTGTGCTCCTGCGCATTTCTGCTGCTGCATGAGAGCATGCTTGCATCCCTGTCAACCTCATTAGTTGCATAACCACAGAATACTGATGCAGTGCCAACTGTACATTCCTGTGGGGGCCAACCAAGGTTTTTTCTGCATGGCTGCCTCTTGTTCTTGCGCCCCTTCGCCTCTCGCTCGGCCTGGTCCGCTCTTGCCTGCAGCAGGCAGGCGGAGCAGGGGCGGGCATCCTCTCTGCTCGTCACTTCGAACAAAAAATAGTTTTCGCTACCGCCCCCCTAAAAACCTGAACCGCTCCCCTTATGAATAAATATATATTTTACCACCGTTTCACGAGAAATATATGTCACCGCCCCCTCCAAAAAACAATAATTAGGGGCGGTGATATACTTCATGTATGGTATGATCGTAAGTTTGGTGATTATTAAATAACTGTACATACACCGTATACATATACGTAGGGTTGGCCAGAACCGTACATCTGCACTGTATATGACCGTATGTATGGTAATTTCCCTGCTAAGAATACCGTATGTACACCGTATATACCTATAAATTTATGGTTCTGGCCAACCCTACATATACGGCTCAGGCCAAACCTATACGTCAGTAAGCTAGTCTAGGGTACAAGTCAATAGATTAATAAGATGCCTAGTGTATACCATTGTATAATAGAGTAATATCATTGCACGATAGAGTATAAGGTGCCTCGTGTACATCATTGTACAACGTTGGCGATTAAACCTACCTGCTAGTGATGAATTTGTGTATGTTGGGTGCGTTCCCCTCACTTGCATCCGTAGTTATTCTGCTCTAGTGCATATTATCAGGCAGTCGCAATGTCTTGTCGGTATTTCTTGTCGGTGCGCACGGCCTTAGGACTGTTGTGCAAAAACGCGATGTGCTATGATAAGTAATCATGTCGCCTGAACACGCATCGTAGAGAACAACAACGAAAACGCGAATGCAACAATGAGTAACCAAGGCGCCTGAACATGCTTCGTGGATGAACAGCTACAAAAACGCGAAAGGCAACCGTGCTTCATGTGTTTCCTATTTTCTACGTGACGTGCCTGGTGTATGTCCATCTTTGGAGGGGTCGGTAGCTTTGTTTGGACTCGTCTTTAAACCTCTCATCCTACAGGCAATTGTCTCAAAACCTCTCGTCCCACAGGCATGATGGCTTTGATGGGTTTAAACGTTTATGTATGGCCTGAATGGCTGACCGGCTCAGAACAGGTCAATGCGATCAGGGCAGGCGTCAGGGCCTTACTCCTGATAGATAGCTAGAAATTGTCGTCACATTTGGTGCATCGGTCCCAGGTCAAATCGCTTGTCTAAACACATGCAAGCACATACACACACAAATACAAGCAAACGCTTACACGCACAGGCACAAACACACACACGCACACATATACACACACTTGTACACAGTACACGCGCAAGTGCGCACACACATGCAAGCACACACGTATATGAAAACAACCACGTACGCGCACACACGTACAAACACGCACACACACGTACAAATACACGTACACACACATTGCAGCATTGGCCCAAAGCCAGCCCCAGCTTAGACCCTGCAGCAATGACCACATGGAGGAGCATGCCGGCCTAATTGGAGTGTACTGTGTGTGTATGAGTGGGGGCATGCGTTGCTTCCCATGCCATTAGCCATATTCCACACCCTTGCGCACCCACCTGCACCTTGCCTCTTCTTGCTGTGTGTGCCTGACCTTAATTAGGCACTGCTCAATTACACTGTGTGAGAGAGAGAGGGAAAAGGGAGAGGGGAAGGGGGGAACCGAAGCTGAACACAACACACTAGAAGGCCCTGGCCTTTTCCACATTGAACCCGGGACAGCGCCCTTACCACAGTCCAACGTATGCGACCTCACCGTTAATCCTTGGACGTGGTGCATGACTAATGACCAATGTGTATGTAGGTCTTGGGTGGGTGTGTGTGTGGGTGGGTGTGGGTGTGATTGTGTGCGTATGCCCGATGTGTATGTAGGTCTGGGTGTGGGTGGGTGTGATTGTGTGCGTAAGTGTGTGGTGCACATTTAAGCGTGCCTCTCCGACAGACCCTATACAAACCTGTTAATTCCTGCCTCTGGAAAAATGCCGCGTGTGTGACTTCATATCTTCCCTAGGTGCAGCAATATAAAGCATTCAATTTCATTGTACTAGGCAGGCTGTCGCAGAGTGGTTAGATGTTTGGCCACCTTCCCTCGATTTTGATTCCAGAGGGGTGCGTGGATGATTGTAGGATAACATGTTTGTATTCCTGCTAGTAGAGGAACACAGAAGGAGAGAAAAAATGCTGGCAACAGACGTTGCTGGTAGCCGAGTGACAAAGGGTGTGCCGTTGTTTCGTCTAGAGAGAGACTGCTTGCGCGATTCGTGGCTGCTGCTCTCCATTCGTTCGTTGCTTGGATTTCTAGTGAGGTGCAGTCAGGCAGGTGCAGGCGTGCAGGTGCCTTTTCCTTGGTTGCGATGGCGTGTTCCAACAACACCAGTGGAGTCTGTTCATTCCTTGAATACTACCCTTGCAGACTCCTGTGCTCACAGGGTAGCGCTTCGTGCTTTGATGTGTGAGTAGCTTTCTTTGAAGATGTTGTGTGTGTACTAGGCAATGGTTACAATGGGGTGCTTCTTTGTGCGTGTTTAAGTGATGTGGTTTGTAGGAGTTGAAGCTTTTATGTGATGATAATTCTTTTAGATTGATAACTGTAGGATCTTCTTTGCCCAACTGGGTGCTCAAATTTGTTACCAAAACTTATTACTGGGATGGTGAAACAATGTAAAGGATATGCCACTTGTCACTCTGCCTCACCATCGGCAGTCTCACTTCCATCAGCCTCTTTATGTATTCTGGCTGTACATGCTTTTGCAAGGTTTACAAAGTTCACAACAAAGGGTTCAGCGACTGCTAGGCTCTTAAAAAGCGATTAGTTCACATGCTTATAATACAGGCTATCACCGATGCCCATCACCTCATACACTTCATAGTGCGTATACAGCATCTAGAAAATGCGACTAACACCCACCCAGAGATGATGCACAGAGGTTCGAGGATTAGCAGAGTGATGCACATAATTTCAAAGTAGTTTGCAAAGGGATACTTCTCATCCGCTTATAACTATTGCCGTCATAAGTGATATATTGCTAAGAGGCTGAACGACGTGCCTCAACATCACATGACTGTGAATTGTGTGGTTTAAGTCCTACATTTGTGTGAGACTAAACACATGGGTACGGAGGCTGCTGCAGCCAGTACATGGCCATATTGACCATGCACTATGTACATCAAATATCCTAGTGAACCGCCCTCCCCGTACTTCCTTCTTGACATGCATTTTAAGCTAGCCTTACTGAAAATCTTGTTGCACTTTCCAGCAGAAAATTTAACCGGATAACAAGAAGCTAATCCTCAGAGTTCAAACCTCTTTCTCCGAGTATCAAGCATACAGAGTGATTCTTCTGCATGGCACTCAACCCACCCACCGGTAACAGAGTAACGGCACTGCCGGGTGACAGCTACACCCGTAACAGAGTAGCCAGGATTTGCGAGAGGCTTACAATTTCTTGAAAGAGAAAATGTATATATTCCATTGGTAGTATTCATAACAGCAGTATGAATAAGGAAGGAGGCAGGGATGAGGATACGGAAAAACTTAAGATCACTTCCAAAGAGAGTAGTTAAACCAATAACAATACGTCATGTCAGTTGAGTTAAAGCACCCCAATACGTGTGTAAGGACAAGGCAGACGGCTTCTTTTAGTCCGACGAACAAAATGCATGTCAGCGCTTCCATTCTCACGAGCAGGGTAATGTTAATCACATTGCCCAGCAAACTGCATTAATTTGCAGCTCCCTACCATACAAGCCACATAATGTTGTCCTGACAGATGGTGGGAATCTGTTAAGTCTGCGTGACATAACGTCGTCATCACATGGTCACCTCTACCCCAGCAAAAAAGCATCAATGCACACATTTGACCTCCCCTCCCTGCCCAACAGATTCTTGCCATCAGACACGCATCATCATTGTCATGGCGCATGAATGAATGCCCCCACCTGCTCCTACATGACATTCATAATCCCACTGAATCACTACACACCCGCCCCCCCTTCAATCGGTGCAACCCCAGCGACCCAAAGGACAGGCATCACGCAACAGAAAACAAAATGTTTGCTAGGAGGGATAACGTAGCCAGCGTGATTTTAAGGGAGGCAGGCGTCTCGTGATCAATAGACAGCATTTCTCATAAATGGTCCACCGGCTCACCACCCCCCCCCCTCGTCCCCTCAAAGTATTTTCCCCTCATATCACTACACTAGAGAACTTCATGGCAACCAGTACTTCTGCGGCTCTTCCCCAGGTTAACGGTGGGGAGTGGCTTTTGATGCCTGCACAGATCTGTCTTCCACCACCACCACCACCACCAGCACTACTGCATTTCTATTTATCACGACCGTACCAAGCGCACCACCAACACACCACAGGCATCTCCTCACAACACCTAGCGCCACTCATTTGTACCCTGCACCACATGCACCACCATTGTATTCTGTGCACAACCAACACCCTTACGTACATCAGCACCCTTATTGATTTACCGCCTTGCTGCAGAGAGGACAGGCAACCAGAGCATCTTCCAGCCAACACCACGAATGACGGAACATGAGCACCTCCTCTGTGCTGCTCCACTCAGAAACTCCACACCAGTACAGTACTCCCACACAACGCCAGTGCTCCCACACCACACCGGTGCTCCCACACAACGTCAGTGCTCGCACATTTGACATTTGAAGTGCACACCGGCCTCCTTCACCACCATGCCAAGGATCGAAGCCTCAAGCACTTTCTTCTTTCGCGGCGGCCTCTACAAGCATCAGATGTGGCCCACCCAAACAAATTGCCGGGGACACCTCCTCACAACTCCAATAGCACCTCTTCTCCCCACACCCCAGCGCACACCAAGGAAGGGTTCACTTAGTGTAGTGCACACCAACTTCCTTCACCACCTTGCCCAGGATGAACGCCTCAGGCACCTCCTTCATGGCAGCCTCCACATCCGAGGGATCCACCACCATTATCATGCCGACACCCATGTTGAAGGTCCGACGCATATTGTCCAGGGGCACGTTGCCAGCCTCCATCACCCACTGGAACAGCGGCGGCAACTGCATGCACACATGCGGCCATTGTTTTGTATGGTACGCACGTACGCATGAGGCTGAGGTGTTGTGTGGACATGAGTGCACGGTACAAGCAGTGCAGGTGCGTGAAGAAGTCACAGATACAGGGGTATGGTGCCTGCCTTCATAATTCATAACCCATTCACGTGGTGACGGCAAGCGAGCGTGGACCTTGCACATGCGTGCGCTTCTTGTGTACCCAGGAGTATGTGTGGGTGTGCATGCATGCACATGTGGGTGTGTATATGTGCACAGGTGAATGAGCACCAGGACGAAGAGGCATTGAGACAGGTCAAGGTGCAAAAAAGCAGGTTTCTGCAAATCCTCGTCATCTCTACATCATCTCTGCAGCGCGCCATGTGACTATGCAGTTGGAAAAGCATGTGCTAGACCTCGAGTGTCCTTGGCGTCCTAAACGTCTATCTCCACATTACGCGCATATTAATTTTGCTCCAAAATTCCACCCGTTTAACTGTGCATGTTGGTTTAAGACTATCCCTTTTGGCTTTTCTGGCAAAAAACATTTGGCTGCTTTGGCGGAAAAAATTAATGCATAGGGGCCCTTGCTCTCGGTTATGGCACTGGACCCACACACATACACACAAACAGACAGTGCCCTCCACCACTTACACAACGCGGGAGGAAAAAAGGTGAATAAGCGTCGCGAAGGCAGGAGATAGACTAAAAGTTAACTATTGACTGAACAAGTGCCGTGAAAACAACGCACCTCGTAGGAGCTGGTGTTCACTTCCACACCCAGACCCTTAGGGATCACGCGCGGGATGTTGTCAGTCATCCCCCCGCCAGTGATGTGCACCACGCCTTTGAGGGTCACCTTATCGTGCAGGGCCACCACCTTCTTGACGTAGATCACCGTTGGCTCTAAGAGCACCTATGGTGTGTGTGTGTGTGTATGTGTATGTGTGTATGTGTGTGTATGTGTGTTTTGAGTGCATGCGTGCGTGGACGTGTGTGTTTGCACGTTTGTGTGTGTGTGTGTATTTTTGTGAGCCTGCACTTTGATTGACCGATGTACTGAGCTAACATAACAAGTGTTTTCCGTCTGACCTTCATTTTCAAGGTCGGCAGGACTGCCTACGTACAGATGTATGAGGCTGCACGTTGGACTCAAGTCCCTGCTAGCTCGACTGAATACGCAGCAATTGCTTGTCTGATGCTGACTACCCCTCTGCACGTTTACAGTTCCATGCATGCCTTTTTGAGATATGTGATGCATGCCCTTTTGTGATATGTGATGCATGCCCTTTTGTAATATGTGATGCATGCCCTTTTGCGATATGTTATCTGCAGGTTACAGCAAGGAGCTGTGACATGTTAACTGTCCCAGCAAGGAGCTGTGACATGTTAGCTGTCCCAGCAAGGAGCTGTGATATGTTAGCTGTCCCAGCAAGGAGCTGTGACATTTTAGCTGTCACAGCAAGGAGCTGTGACATGTTAGCTGTCACAGCAAGGAGCTGTGGTATATTATTCGCAGGTTACAGCAAGGAGCTGACGCAGGTCGGGGCTTACTTATTATTAAAAACGCTAGCGGAAGCGTAAACGCGACACTCTTCAGCGTTGCGCGCTCAAGGTTCCGCAGAGACGGTGCCTCAGATGAAAACAAATCCTGACGGTTATATTTTTTATGTTGTACTCATACTTCGTACGTTGTATTCAACCTCGTCCTGGCCTCCCAAGGTGCAATCAGGCACCGCAAGGCTAACTCGTCATAACTACTACCTCCCTTCCTATCTAAGCACTCATCAATGTACACAACTGATGAGGATGCCTCGCGGATGGAACCCTTGTGCCTCCAGCTCCCCATCAGGGGCAGGGTGACAATCCCAGTAGAATTTATGAATTAGCAGGAACACGGATGACATGCACCGTGCCAATGCTCTTGCCTCCAGTATTTTAGCGGTATAGGAATAGGAACAGTACAAGAACACGCATGACACGCACCTTGCCAATGCTCTTGCCACCAGTATCTTAGCGGTATAGGAATAGGAACAGTACAAGAACACGCATGACACGCACCTTGTCAATGCTCTTGCCTCCAGTATCTTAGCGGTATAGGAATAGGAACAGTACAAGAACACGTACGACACGCACCTTGCCAATGCTCTTGCCTCCAGTATCTTAGCGGTATAGGAATAGAAATAGTACAAGAACACACACGACACACACCTTGCCAATGCTCTTGCCTCCAGCGCCCCATCAGGGGCAGGGTAACAAAGAGCTGTAGGATTTATGATCTAGCAAGAACACAAAAAACACGCACCTCGCCGATGCTCTTGCCTCCAGCGCCCCAGGGGGCGGTGTCCGTGAGATTTGTGCCCGACACCTCCAGCACCTTGCGCACTAAGGAGAAACCATTGGAGTGCACGCCAGAGGACTTGAGGGCGAGGATAACGTCACCCTCTTTTACCTGGGAGGCATACAAGTGTGTGTGTGTGCGCGTGTGTGTGTGTGCATGTGTGTGTGTGTGTGCATGTGTGTGTGTGTGTGCATGTGTGTGCTGCAATGCTTTGTGCAATGCAACGGCACAGGTAGGTAGCGCACTCAGGTTTAAGCCACACTATGCTTTAGGAAAGCGCCAAGGCCTCAACAAAAATGGCTGACAGCTCCGAGTGGTGGAGCAATGAATGGCCTACATGATCGAGCACGAGGTCACAGCAATGATAAATGGCCTACATGATTGAGCAAGAGGTCAGAGCAATAAATGGCCTGCATGATCAAGCACGAGGCCACAGCAATGAATGGCCTACACGATCGAGCAAGAGGTCAGAGCAATAAATGGCCTGCATGATTGAGCACGAGGCCACAGCAATGAATGGCCTACATGATCGAGCACAAGGTCGGAGGTCACATGACACCTCTGTGGTTTTGACACGACAGGAACTGTATGTCAGCTAAAAGGTCCTTGCTAAAAGGACGAGTGCGTGCGCTGCAGTTTGTGGCTTGCCAACATGGCACACGTGCGTGTGCTTATAAGGTGTGCATTTCAGGGCAGGTTCATATCAATGTACACACTCATACTTGAGTGCACACAAGGCTTGGCCAGCTCTGTAGAGTATCATCGTCTGTTCTACAGCATAAAACACTCCTGAGACTCCCAAAGATCCGCCCAAAAAAGAGCACTTGCAGGGTTGACCAGAGCTGTGAGATGACATTGCCTCATCTCACAGCTTGAGATGAGACAATGTCATCCTCATCCTCCATGGTCCTCATCCCCCATAATCCCCAATTGGGCGCAACTGTATTTATTCTTCACCCTTCACCCTGCCAGTCTTCATTTCCTGTGCCGGATGCTCGCTATTCATTCCCTGCTCATGACATCACTATACACTCACTAGTTCGTTCCCTCACACTCACTAGTCCATTCCCTCACACTCACTAGTCCATTCCCTGCTCATGACATCACTACACACTCACTAGTTCATTCCCTCACACTCACTAGTCCATTCCCTGCTCATGACATCACTACACACTCACTAGTCCATTCCCTCACACTCACTAGTCCATTCCCTGCTCTTGACATCACTACACACTCATTAGTTCATTCCCTCACACTCACTAATTCACATCATCGTTGCTGGATCGCTCGCCTCACAACAACATTGCACACTTGCTCACGTCATCAGCATTGCTAGCTCAATTGCATCACATCAGCTGAGAAGACGCATGTGTAGGGTTGGCCAGAACCATATATATACGGTGTACACACGGTAGTTTTGGCAGGGAAATCACCAAATATACGGTCATATACGGTGTATAAATATACAATTCTGGCCAACCCTACGCATGTGGGAAGCTTGACGCTGACCTGCAGTGCCACATGCTTGCCAACCCCAACCAGTGTGTCCTTGCGTCTTTAAACGCATGGCGAGGCTCAATTCAAAGCAAACTGATGCGTCTCTGGTCCTCGCAAACTCCCCACCTGCTTGCCATCTTTGAACTTATCCTGCTTCTGATCCCGCAGTAGAGCCTATAATGTGCCTTTTATGTAAACCAAGCAAAGTCCAACATAAGCGTATCCTGTGAGCCTGAGCGAAGCCCACTAAGCATCAAACTCAAGCATCACGGGTCCATACAAAATATCCCACCTGCTTGCCATCAATGAGCTTGTCCTGCTTCACAGAGCCCACAGCAAAGCCTGCAAGGTCGTACTCGCCGTCTTTGTAGAAGCCAGGCATCTCAGCCGTCTCCCCACCTAGAAGAGAGCAACCGGATTGGTTGCAGCCGTCGATGATGCCCTTGACCACCTGGATCCACGTAAGAAAGAGGTGGTGTGCAGGTAACCAGCATGCACGTGCTTTGAATCAGTTCCGTAAAGGGAGTGCAACATGCTAGGCAAAAACAGTGTGACCTATACAACATGCAGGGTTCCTTAATCAATTTGCAGATGTCCTCTTACTATGCGCATCTGTTTGTGTGTGCGTGTGAGCAAGTGTGTGTGCATGCGGGTGTACGTGAGAGAGAGAGTGAGAGAGAGAGAGAGAGAGAGAGTGTGTGTGTGTGTGCATGTGTGCTGTGTGTGCTGTGTTTGTGTGCATGTGTGTGAGAGCGTGTGCGTGCATCAACCCTACTATGCTGCATCAACCCTTCCAAGTGTTGTTCCAGTCTGTGCTCACATGTATTACCATTACACGTACCATTACACGTACCATTACACGTATTATCACAAATGTGTAAGGTGCAAAAGAAAGCAAACGTGCAGAGCCTCACCATCTCTGCTTGGTCCACATCCAGCTTCCCGCAAGCAAAATAGTCCAGGAAGAACATGGGCTGGGCGCCTGAAGTGACGATGTCGTTCACACTCATGGCCACCAAGTCAATCCCCACCTGTTTGTACCACGTAGGAGGGGAGTGCTCAGAGGTATGAGCAGGAATGTGCGTTATGTGAGTGTACGGTGCGTGTGTATGCGTGTGTTTGTGCGTGTATGTGTGTGTATGCGTGTGCATGTGTGTGTGTGTATGCGTGTATGTGTGTGTGAGAGTGCGTGTGTGCGTGTGTGTGCTGTGCATGTGCATGTGCGCGTGCGTACATGTGTGTGTGTATGTGTGTGTGTGTGCGTGTAAGTGTGTGTGTGTGTGCGTGCGCGCGTGTGTGTGTGTGAGTGTGTGTGTCAGTGTTTTTATTGATTTTGGGTTTTGTAGCATTTTAAGTCAAACGCGCTAAGCAGGGTGCTCTAGCCAAAAAAGTGTGCAGCGCAAGCCTTTCCCCAAAAAACGGCCAAAATTTTGGCTGCGCGACACAGGGTACTCCCCAAAATTTTCTATGTCGCGCACGCGTGACGCAAGGTACCTTGTGAAGCTTTGGTGTGTCGCTTAAAAACCCTTAAAAAGCGACTCAAGATGCTTAAAAAGCGA
>Ga0307963_1004313_pt1 | contig 11303 bp, 13 predicted proteins | sample OrgLakmetagen594_FD_201829 | JGI IMG/M metagenome (GOLD analysis project Ga0307963, IMG submission 201829) | Saline water microbial communities from Organic Lake, Antarctica - #594 | ecosystem: Environmental > Aquatic > Non-marine Saline and Alkaline > Saline | place: Antarctica: Organic Lake...
GCAGCTAACTCCGCGCGTGCTGCTGCACGCAACACGGCAAAGGGGCGTCCTGCAGCAGAAGGGGGAGCAGGGGGCTTAGGTGCGTCAGGTGGTGTATGGGGACGCTCAGCTGCACGTGCAGCAGCAAACTCCGCGCGTGCTGCTGCACGCAACACGGCAAAGGGGCGTCCTGCAGCAGAAGGGGGAGCAGGGGGCTTAGGTGCGTCAGGTGGTGTATGGGGACGCTCAGCTGCACGTGCAGCAGCTAACTCCGCGCGTGCTGCTGCACGCAACACGGCAAAGGGGCGTCCTGCTGCGAGAAAAGTAGAAGGCTCAGTAGCACGTGGATCTGCAGGAACTGCACGTGCAGCAGCAAACTCTGCACGTGCTGTGTTACGTAACACGGCAAAGGGGCGTCCTGCTGTGAAAAGAGTAGAAGGCTCAGGAGCACGTGGATCTGCAGGAACTGCACGTGCAGCAGCAGAAGAATGCTCAGCCGCACCTGATGCAATGCTTGCACACGGCTCGGTGAAAGCCTCGCGCAGCGCAGTAGGAGTCGCACGTAGCGCAGCAAATGGCTGCTTAACTGCACCAGATGCAGCAGGAGCCGCATGTAGCGCAGCGAATGGGCGCTCAGCTGTGAGCGGTACGGCAGTAGAAGTCGGAGCCTGCTGAAGTGCACGTGATGCAGCAGAAGCCATACGCAGTGCAGCGAATGGGCGCTCAGCCGCACGTTGCGCAGCAGAAGCTGCATGTGGGGTGGCGAATGGGCGCTCAGCTGCACGAGCCGCAGCAAGAGGCGTGTGTGCACGTGACGCAGCTAAAGCTGCACGCAGTGCGGCATACGGGTGCTCAGCAGCACGTGGCACCGCAGGAGGAGGGTGATCGGACGTAAGGTGCGCATCAGCGGCAGCAATGGGAGGCTCAGGGATGAGTGCTGGTGGTGGTGGTGGTGGTGTGTGGGAGAGGAAGGGGGCATGTGTTAAGGTGGGGGGTTTTTGGTGTGGATTGAGCACTTGCTGATGAGAGTGTGCCTGCTGCTGCTGTTGCTGCAGTTGGTCCACACAATTAGCATCCATTTGCGGCAGCTGCTGCTGTGGTGGTTGGCCCGCAAAATCCCCATCTGCCTGTGGCTGCTGCTGCTGCTGCTGCTGTGATTGCACTTGCAGCTGCTGCTGCTGCTGCTGCTGTGATTGCGCTTGCAGCTGCTGCTGCTGCTGCTGCTGCTGCTGCTGCTCTTCTTGCGGTCGGCCCACCAAGTCCTCGTCCACTTGCAGCTGCTGCTGCAGTCCCAACAGCTCTTGTTGCTGCACTTGCTGCAGCTGCCGCAGCTGCAACGACTTGTGTCCCCGCCGCACGTTCAGCTGCTGCTGCTGCTGCTGCTGCTTTGTATGCCGTCCCTGTGCTCCTTTCGGCAGCTGTTGCGAGAAATGAGCAGGCTGCAGGACGTCTGAGCTGAGCCAGCTTTCGTTGCAGCTGTTGCCCCTGGCAAGCTGACGCTGCTGCTCTGCTTGCTGCTCCTGAAGCTGGTGTTGCTGTTGCTGCTGACGCTGCTGTGCTTGCTGCTCCTGAAGCTGTTGTTGCTGTTGCTGCTGGCGCTGCTGTGCTTGCTGCTCCTGAAGCTGCTTTTGCTGTTGCTGCTGGCGCTGCTGTGCTTGCTGCTCCTGAAGCTGGTGTTGCTGTTGCTGCTGGAGCTGCTGTGCTGGCAAGAGTGACCCTTGTGGGTGATGCGTCTGACGTGCCTGTTGCTCTGATCCAAGGTGTGGCTTTTGCTGTCGTGCGTGCTGCTGTAAGGGCAGCAGTGGGCTGTGTCTGTGCTGCTGGCGCTCGTGCAGATGTGCCTGCTGTGCCTGCACGTGCATTTCTTCTCGCTGCTGTGCTTCCGCTTGCTGCATTGACGTCAGTGATGCCTGCTGCTGTTGATGATAGATACGGTGCCCTTGTGGCTGCTGCTGTGGCTGCTGCTGCTGCTGTGCTGCTTCCTGCTGTGGCTGTGGCTGTGCATGCTGTGCCGCTACCTCCTGCTGCTGCTGCTGCTGCTGCTGCTGATGATGATGCTGATGATGCACATGTGCGTGTGCATGCTCCTGCAACGTTTTCTGGCTCAGCGTGTCCATAGCAGAGGGGCCGAGCAGCTGGGGCAGGGCTGCCAGCAGGATGTCCACTCCTTTCTGCTCCTCAAGGCGGCCCACAAACCCAAACAAGGGGGTCGTGGGGCACACACGCAGCCCCAAGCGGGCCTGGGTGAGAGAGAGAGAGAGAGAGAGAGAGAGAGAGAGAGAGAGAGAGTGTGTGTGAGTTCATGTGTGTGTGTGTGTGTGTGTGTGTGTGTGTGTGTGAGACAGAGAGTGTGTGTGTGATAGTGTGTGTGTCTTAGTGTGTGTCTTAGTGTGTGAGTGTGAGAGCGTATGTGTAAATGTGTGTTACCACCTGAGTCTGTGTGCAGTAGGCAAGGGAGGTTAAAGCAAATGGGGATGAATGGTTTCACATGCAACACAAGCGTATGCGCATATGCATGTGCGCGTGCTCAGACACGCACACACACACACACACACACACACATACTCACAAACACAGACACACAGACACACAGACATCACACACACAGGCACCACACACACACACACATACTCACTAACGAACACACACTCACATACACGCGCACGCACACTCACACTCACATACACGCGCATGCACAACTCTACCTGCAGCAGTTGCTTCGCCTGAGCTTTCTTGACACGTGCATCAGACGCGGAGTAGTGCAAGGCATCGGGCAGCAGGGCATCTGTCTGAGGGCACCACACCGACGTGTCAACACCTGCGAAGGATCACATATGTTTGATTGTTTATGACTGCAGCTTTGATGGCGCGTGGGATCACATAGGTGGGATCACATAGGTTTGATTGTTTATGTCTGCAGCTTTGGTGGCGCGTGGGATCACATAGGTGGGATCACATAGGTGGGATCACATATGTCTGATTGTTTATGTCTGCAGCTTTGATGGCGCGTGGGATGACATAGGTGGGATCACATGGGTTTGATTGTGTATGTCCGCAGCTTTGGTGGCGCGTGGGATGCTGAGCGAGCGTTTTGGCAGACACTTGCATGGTGTAGAGGAGCAGGGCATCTGTTGGAGGGCACAAGCAATGATGCGTCAACAGATGCGAGGAGCCATGCAGGCTGAAGAGTGACTTGTCTGTTTCCTTGGTGGTGCATGGGGAGCTGAGTGAGTGTAAGACACAGAGGAGTGGGGGAGGAGCAGGGCAAGGGCACCGTGAATTTTAACCTTTAGAGGGGCACCAGGTGCTTTGCTGTACGTAGTGAGCCTTAACCGCAAACATGCATGTGTGCGCAGAGAATCATTTAAACACGCACAAATGCAATTGGCTGGTTTGACCAAGCACGTATTCACACACGTCGATGCACGCATGCATATGCACACTTGTAGGGTTGGCCAGAACCGTATACATACACGTATATGACTGTATATTTGGTGATTTCGCTGCCAAAAACACCATTCGGTTCTGGCCATATATATATACGGTGTATATACGGTATTTTTGGCAGGGAAATAACCAAATATACGGTCATATACGGTGTATATAAACGGTTCTGGCCAACCCTACACACTTGGCACCAGAATGGCTCCTTTCCCTAGAACTTTGTGTGAAGAGTGGTCTTCAATGCCTAGCAGTTCCATTTCTACGCTTTGCAAACTGACGCCCTTTCCCTGCATCCACCTCACCTCAACCATGCACACATTCACGCTCGTGAATGCTCGCACGCATGAACACACACACACACACACACACACACACACACCACGCCCACGCCCACACTCTCACCCACACCCACACACCATTCTGGATACCCAGCACTCCCTTCTCTCGCAAGGCGGCCAGTGTTCGTGCTACGTGAGGTGCGTTGTGCGGCACACCGGTCGCTGCATTTTGTTGCGATGCGGGTGATGGTGATGGCAAGGGTGGCTGCGGTGGTGTTCGGGGTGGTGGTGTTTGGGGTGATGGTGTTTGGGGTGGTGGTGTTTGGGGTGGTGGTGTTTGGGGTGGTGGTGTTTGGGGCGGGACTAATGGTAACCGCTGCTCTGGTGTAGGTGGTGGTAGTGGTGGTGGTGGTTGTGGTGGTGGTGGTGGTGGTAATGGCAGCTGAGAGGGGTGCGGTTGCCACTGCTGTGGTGTGGGTGCTGGTGACAGTTGTTGCCATGGTTGCTGTGATGGACCCAAGCAAGGCAGAGGGTGGGATAGCAGGGGTGTTGAGGTAGGCAAAGGTGGGTCCGGTTGTGTGAGGTGCGGGTGATGGCTTGCACTGTGGGCGGGTGTGTGTGGGTGCTGGCTTGCACTGTGGGCGTGTGGGGGTGGGTGCTGGCTTGCACTGTGGGCGTGTGGGTGTGGGTGCTGGCTTGCACTGTGGGCGTGTGTGGGTGGGGGCTGGCTTGCACTGTGGGCATGTGTGTGTGGGTGCTGGCTTGCACTGTGGGCGTGTGTGGGTGGGGGCTGGCTTGGAGTGTGTGGTGTTTGGGGCTGCGGCTGTGATAAATGCTGCAGGCCGGTACTGAGTGGCTGCTGCTGCATAAGGTATTGCGGTAGCCGTTGCTGCTGCTGCTGCTGCTGCTGCAGCTGTGGTGGTGGTTCTGGCGGGCGTGGGGGGTGGGCGTGCTTTGGATGGGAGTCAGGTTGGGAGGGCTGCTGCCAGAGCTGCTGCTTTTGGCTTTGCTGCTGCAGTTCTATGCGCTGCTGCTGGGCCTGCCTTTGTTGCTGGTGTGCTGACTGCTGCTGCTGCTGCTGCTGCTCCTTGTGCGTGCTACTGGGTGGGTGTAAGATGGGCTCGGCACACGCTTGCGCTTGCTGCTGCAGCTCACGCGCGTGCGTGGGGCTCACAGTTACAATTAAATCACTGCACAGCACCCCAGCCTGCAACCAACTGATCTGAGGGGCTGAGTTCGCTGCGTTGCTGCTGCTGTCGCTGCTGCTGCTGCTGCTGCTGCCAGAGCTGCTGCTGCCAGGGCTGCTGCTCGTGCCCGTGGCAGTGGTGGTGCTGCTGCTACTGCTGCTGCAGCTGCTGCTGCCAGAGCTGGCCTTGGTGCCTGTGGCAATGGCGCTCTTGCCAGCGCTTCCTTCCAGTGCGCGTGTGCGCGTGCCCTCTGACGCGCTGCCCTGCGGCACCTGCCCTGGCTTCCCGCTGCGGCTGGGACTGCGTTCAGCTGCCAGCACCTCCCATTGTGCAGCAGGCTCCTTAGAGGGCTCAAGGGTTGGCACAGCTTGCTGTGCCTCTCCTGGGCCTCCCTCAGTTAGGAGGTCGGCAAGGCAATCTGGAGGCAGGCCCAGTTCTGGGAAGCTGCTGGCGGGGAACAGGCCCTGTGTTTGAGCGTTTGTGTGTGTATGTGTGTGTGCGTATGTGTGTGTGGATGAATGTGTAGGTGGATTGGGTGATGGTTGTGATTGTGATTTGTGATTGTGTGTGTGTGTGTGTGATAGCATGTCCAGTTCTGGGAAGCTGCTGGCGGGGAACAGGCCCTGTGTTTGTGTATGTGTGTTTGAGCGTATGTGTGTGCGTATGTGTGTGTCTATGTGTGTGTGTGTGTGTCTGTGTGTGTGGATGAATGTGTAGGTGGATTAGGTGATGGTTGTGAGTGTGTGTGCGTGTCCATGTGTGTATTAAAGCATGTCCACATGCGTGAGCAGGTGGAAAGCATACACAGCCATTTGGCTGCCATGAGCTGTCTGACTGCAGAGAGCCACTTTGCTGCTGGAGCTGTGCGTTCAAAGGGAGCTTTCAGATGTAGGTAGACCTTATCCTGCCTAAGGCTGCGCGGGCCGGAGGTTAAATGCTTTGTGGTATCTGTGCCAACAGAAGTGAACCCTTTTTCTGCCCAAGCTGTGTGAGCCAGATTACGGCACTTACGACATGCTACAAAAATTTGTGTGGGCATGATTCATAGGCAGGTTTTTGCTTGTAGCAGCAAGATGGCGCAGCTGGGTGTACTCCAAATGTACTGAAAGCTCGAGGTTTAGGGGGGGAAAACCACGGAGACATTAATATACGCTATCCACATAAAGTATTAGTGCCCACGTAGAGCAAAAGTACCCGCTTAAGGTAAAAGGAAGCCTCGACTTACGACAAAAAGGCCTGCAGCGCAATGGCATGCTTGAAGTCAAACTCATAGTAGCGCACACACACATACACACACACTCATGCACGCATGTGTGCGCATGCACACGCGCTTATGCACACACACACACGCACACACACACACACACACAGGCACACACACACACAGACACACACACACTTGATGGCATACACACACACAATGGCACACACACACTTACACAAAAACACACCTGGTACGCAAAGTTATGGATGGTGTACACAAAGCGAGTGCGGCCTAGCAGCTGTGCGCCCAAGTAAGTTTGAAAGGCAGCCAGCAGGGAAGAAGCAGGTGGGGGGTAGCAGCCAGACAGCTGTCGCTCAGCCGCACCACCATCTTGGAGGAGACGTGGTTGTGAGCACAGCTGCGCAGATTGTGATACAGAACAGAAGGGATGGGCGGAGGGCTGTGAGGCGTCCAGCTGCTGCACTTCCTGTGTGTGGGGGCCCTGCTGCTGTGTGTGCTGCCCCTGCTGCACACACACCTGCTGCTGCTGCTGCTGCTGCTGCTGCAGTGCCATTTCCTTGTATGTAGTCAGCCACAGGGGCAAAATTCCTGTTGACCAATCATTGCCCACGTAGATGATGGGGCTGTCTGTACCAGCGCTGCTATTACTGCTGCTGCTGCTGCTGCTGCTGCTGCTGCTGCTGCTGTTGTTGTTGTTGCTGCTGCTGCTGCCGCCGCCGTTGCTGCTGCTGCTGCTGCTGCTGTTCCAAAGGTGATCAGCTTGCGTGATCTCAGCCCCATCGCAGCCTGCACGACTGATGCAGGCACCCGCCTGCGCACTATCGCTGCTGGTGCTGCTGCTGGTGCTGCGGCTGCGGCGGCGGCTGCTGCTGGTGCTGCGCCTTGTCGTTGAGGCAGCAACAACTTGGCCATCGTTGGGGCGCTCACCACCTTTTGCATTTTTCATACTGCTGTCATGAGGCATGCCCCCACGCACAACGTCGCCTCCCACCTGCTGCCCCTTCTGCTTCTCCTGTTTTTGCTGGCGCTGCTGCTGCTGCTGCTGCTGGTGCTGGTGGTGCTGCTGCTGCTGCTGCTGCTGCTGCTGGTGCTGGTGGTGGTGGTGCTGCTGCTGCTGCAATTGCCACAACAGCTGCAGTTGCAGCTCTTGCTGCAACAGCAGCGCGTGCTGTTGCTGTTGCTGCTGTTCTTGCGGCTGCGGTGGCTGCTGTTTATGTTGCTGTTTTTGTTGCTGCTGCTGCTGCTGCTGCTCAGGTTTAGGGGGAAGCAGCTCTATAACCTGCTGCGGCTCCTGCCCCGCCATTGGCTGCTGTTGTTGCTGTTGCTGTTGCTGCTGCTGCTGCTGTTGCTGCTGTTGCTGCTGCAGATTACATCTAGCTAAGCGACGCTTGCGAAGCCGCTGGCGACGATCACCGGTGCTCTGCCCTTTCTGTTGCTGGCTGTGCTGCTGCTGCTGCTGCTGCCCCACCTCTTGCTGCTGTGCTTGCTGCTGCAGCCACGCCAGGCGGCCCATCACCTTGGCAACGGCACCAAACGTAGAAGCGGCCAGAGTGCTGTTACAGCTGACAGCGGCAGAGGTAGCCGTGGTGAGGTGACCAGGGGCGATTGCAGCAGCAGCAGCACCAGCAGCAGCAGCAGCCACATCGGCAGCAGGCCAGGAATGAGCGCCAGCTGGGGTGGCCAGACCGTGGTGCATGCCCCAAGCACACTTGATGACGCGGGGGTCAGCGTGTGTGCCGGGGAAGGGGGTGGTCTGAGAGGCAGCTTTGCTGCCCCACAGCAGCACGGGCGCGGAGATGGCTGCCTGGCAGAGCACGCTGTTGCGGGCCTGGGAGTGTGTGTATTTGTGTGCGTGTGTGCGTGTGCGTGTGTGCGTGTGTGCGTGCGTGTTTGTGCATGCATGTTTGTGCGTGTGTGTGCGAGTGTGTGTGTGTGTGCGTGTGTGTGTGTGTGTGTGTGTGTGTGTGTAGGGCACGCAACACCACACACACACACACACACATGTATACATAGTGTTTCATGTGTGTACCAGCCAGCACCATGCACATGTACGCATTCTTCTTCATGTGAAGACCAGCCAACAGCATTGACACAAACACAGCCTTTTGAGCAAGGGCCTCATCCCACACGGCCATATTCAATGCAGCTCCTTGGTACAACCAAACACATCCTTTTGAGTAAGGGTTCACCCCAAGCAATCATGTTCAATGCAGCTCCTCTATATACACGATTACACTTACGAAGCAAATGTACCACACACAGCCGCAAACCGTACGTTTACCCACACGGCCATGAACGATGCATACGTGAATCCAGGCCAGCCTTGAAATTGGCCTCCGCCTGTTTATGATGCTCAGTGCGTGTGTGGCCCACACATTGCGTGCAGTATACACGCGCATGTGTGCGGAATTGGCCAGAATTGTACAGTATGCACACCGCACTTGAATTGTACAGTATGCACACCGCACATGACAAACACTGTTGGAGATCAATCTGCCACACAATGCCGTGCTTTTTCGCATATGAATGGGGCTGGCCATAACTGTTCACACACACACACACAAATACACACACGCCGTACATGATCTAATATATACTGAAACTTCCTCGCCAAGTGTCCAGAACCGTACATATGCACACTGCATTTGACAAACACTTATGGAGTTTTACCTGCCACACGATGTCATACGTACCTATTTGCAAATGTATGAGGCTGGCCATAACTTTTTATACACACACCACAAATGATCTAATACGTATGAAAATTTCCTCGCTGCGTGTTCAGAACCATTTATACACCATTTACACACACTCACACACACACACACACATAACACACACACACACACATACACACACACACACACACCGCTCACGACCGCAAAGGTGTGGAAAAATCTCCATGCTGAATGGCTAGAACCGTTTGCAGGCCGCAATTACCCTGCTGAATGGCGAGAACCGTTTGCAACGCCGCAAAATCGTACATATTTGTAATTGACTTGTATGGTTCAGGAAGACCCTACACAATGTTGTGCAGCATGTTGCTGTGTTTCCGCATTTTAAAGAAAACTCAGGTTACACCTACGCTCTGATACTGAGACGTTGCGGCAGCACCATACATTTGTAGGTATATACGGTGTATATACAGTATTTTTGGCAGGGAAATCACCATACATACAGTCATATACGGTGTGTATACACGGTTCTGACCAACCTTAATAATGAGACGTTGCGGCAGCATGAGTGGATGCAAATGCAAATGCAAATGAAGAGGTTGCACCTGCAAGCCGACACATAGCACACACGATCACAAATACACGCACAAACACGCTTGCATGCCCACACCCACACCCAACTTGCATCCACACCACATCAACACACTCACATCCAGACCCCTTCCAGCCACAGCCAGAGCCACACATATACGCACAGCCACAGCCACAGCCACACACACACACACACACACACGAACGCACACACACATGCTTGCACGTATGCATACACACGCACACACACGCACACACACGCACATACACACACACACCGCACCTGCTCATCCACTTCGCTCAAGCCGTGGCTGTACGTGTGCACGCCTGTGCTGGGGTCTGTGCTGCTTGCAGGGCCAGCCTGGATCGCAGTACGTGAACACACAAGTAAAACTAAACACGCGAAACGTGCAAATCACAATTAACGCACACAGGCATCCACACACAAGCAAACACTCTGGTCTATAATCGGAGCAAAGGAAAAGTTCATCAGAGAAATTTGAGGGTAGAGGGCGCAGGCAGGGGTAGGAGTAGGGCTGGTCACAGCAGTGTCTACACCATGAACGTTGAGGCTGGTCATACACATGTACGTGTGTATGGTGTATGTACAAAATATTTAGCTGGAAAACTTCTGTGCACACGATGTGAGTATGCAACATGCGTATACGGTTCTGGCCAATCCTACGTATACCGCACACAGCCTCCAAAAAAACAAACGTGTAATCTGTGACCTGACCCAAAAACAGGGTGCTTTACACACACACGAACACACACGCACACATACACACACGGTCCACCTGTGACTAGGCTCAAACAACACAAGGAGGCCTACTTGCAAGCTCACGGGTTAGCCGTCGTCCATTTAAAGCTAGCCTCACCTGGAACACAGGATGGTCCACAAACACACGGTCTACCCCATCTCCCAGCGCCCGGCACAAGTAGAAGCGCACGAGGCTGCTGGCGTCAACCGCATCGTGCTGCTGCTGCTGACCTGGGGAGGGGCATACTTGGTGCAAGAGTGGCAGTGGCGGTGGGGGTGGTGCTGCTGCTGCCGCTGCGCTTGTGCCTGTTGCTCCTGATGGGGGTGGGTATGGAGCGACTGCAGCTGCGGTGTCTTGCATTTGTGGTGCGGGTGATGGTGCTGCTAAGGCCTCTTGCAAGGGCAGCCGTGCGTGTGTGGGAGAGGATGGTGACGGCAGGGCGGGAGGTGAGGGTGCGTGTGTGTGTTTTTGACTTGCCCTGCAAGGCAGGCGGCAGCTGGAGCTTGTGCTTGAGCTGTCAGGCAGGCAGGGTAGGGAGGAGGGCTGAGCACTGCCCTGTGCGAGTACCAACGGAGGGGGAGGGCGGGTGCGGTGGGCGACACTCAGCGCAGAGGCGCGCACGGCGTTGTTGGCAGCACTGGCCGTAGAGGTGTCAGCTGAGGGGTATGCGTGCTTTGGGCCTGGGGCTGGCGAGGAGGGTGAGCCGTTGTTGCTGTTGCTGCTGCTGCTGCTGCTGCTGTTGCTATTGCTGGCGCTTATGCTGGGGGCATGCTGCGGTGCTTGGCTGCAAGGTGAGGGCGGTGGACATCCAGTTCCTGTTGACCCCTTTTGTTTGCCTGCCGTCTCCGCCTCAGCCAAGCCACCCCCAACTGAGCCTGCAGCTGGATCTGTAAGCACAGACCCAGCATTGTCTGTTGCTGCTGGTGGTGGTGGTGGTGCCGGTGCAGCTGAGCACGCGGCATCCATGCGCTCCTGAGGAACATATTTTGAGCTGCTGTGCACGGGCACGCACACGCCCGAGTCAAAGGCGTCATGGTAGTGCGCGTAGCGAGGGCTGACCGTCATGACCCGATGGCCCCTGTGCAGAGAGTGTGTGTTCCGGATTTTGGTGTGTGTGTGTGTGTGTGTGTGTGTGTGTGTGTGTGTGAGTGTGTGTGGTTGTG
>Ga0307963_1004317_pt1:0-5000 | contig 11300 bp, 10 predicted proteins | sample OrgLakmetagen594_FD_201829 | JGI IMG/M metagenome (GOLD analysis project Ga0307963, IMG submission 201829) | Saline water microbial communities from Organic Lake, Antarctica - #594 | ecosystem: Environmental > Aquatic > Non-marine Saline and Alkaline > Saline | place: Antarctica: Organic...
TGACTGTGTGTGTGTGACTGTGTGTGTGACTGTGTGTGTGACTGTGTGTGTGACTGTGTGTGTGTGACTGTGTGTGTGTGTGACTGTGTGTGTGACTGTGTGTGTGACTGTGTGTGTGTGTGTGTGTGACTGTGTGTGTGACTGTGTGTGTGTGACTGTGTGTGTGACTGTGTGTGTGACTGTGTGTGTGACTGTGTGTGTGGCTGTGTGTGTGACTGTGTGTGTGACTGTGTGTGTGACTGTGTGTGTGTGTGACTGTGTGTGTGGCTGTGTGTGTGACTGTGTGTGTGACTGTGTGTGTGTGTGACTGTGTGTGTGTGTGACTGTGTGTGTGGCTGTGTGTGTGACTGTGTGTGTGACTGTGTGTGTGTGACTGTGTGTGTGTGACTGTGTGTGTGACTGTGCACGTGATGGGTGTGTGCGTGCATGTATGCGTGTTTGCGTTTATGTGGGGGGGAGGGGTAGAGGCTGCGGCAAGCGAATCCTTCTGGACTGTGCAGACTTCCCCCGTTTTATCAATCCCTGCTTGCGTGCTACCTCCCTCCCTCCTCCATTCATACACAAAAGTACACAGAATAGAAACACACGCACACATATAATGAAGAATAAACACAGGTGACAATATGAATGCCTGCACACATGCGCAATCACACGACACCCCTGCCCCCCCACTTCCCCAAACACACATACACACAAACACACATCTCACCTGCATGTTTCTGCGTGACAGGAGGGGCTCTGGCAAAAGGATGTTTGCCAAGTATATGCTTGCAACAAGAAAGGATGTCCTGTGTGTGTTTGTGTGTGTGTGTGTGAATATGCGTGTGTGTACATGTACATGTGCGTGTGCGTATTGTTTATTGTATGTGTGTGTGCGTATGTGTGTAAGCATATGTATGTATGTATGTATGCTTTTGAACTCTCACGTCTACATTGCATGAAACACAGAACACACCAGGATGCAATCACAGAGCCTAGACCTAAAAGCTGAAAATTTAATCTACAGAAAAGGTAGTTTAAAACAAACAGCATGCAGTGCACGATTGCAGCTTAATTATTGCACATTCTAGGAAATCATTCTCACTTGTTTGCTTAGTAAGAAACAACCACACCTGAAGGACTTCCCAGCCATGGTGATCTCAGAAGGGTGATCACTGAGGCCGTAGGCAGAACGGATTGCGTCATACGTGCACATGCCTGCATGCACATGAGTGCGAGTGAGTGCGCGTGAGCGTGTGTTTGTGTGTGTGTGTGTGTGTTTGTGTGTGTGTGTGTGTGTTTGTGTGTGTGTATGTGTGTGTGTGTGCGCACGTGCGTGCGTGCGTAAGAACCAAAACATTTCGTCACGTACAGGCATGTAACTTTTGTGTGCAGGGTTGCAAGGGCCCGGCTGCAGAATTACTCCTAAATGTGCAATTATTAATTTTAGGATTCGATCAATTTATGATAGACAGACAGACAGACAGACAGACAGACAGACAGACAGACATGCAGGCAGACAGACAGACAGGCAGACAGACAGACAGACAGACAGACAGACAGACAGAAAGACAGACAGGCAGGCAGGCAGGAAGGCAGGCAGGCAGGCAGGCAGGCAGGCAGGCAGGCAGGCAGGCAGGCAGGCAGGCAGGCAGGCAGGCAGGAAGACAAACAGACAGACGGGCGGACGGACTGATAGATAAACACACAGGCGAGGCATTTTTGAAACTTAAGTTGACCTTTTTCCAATATTGAATCCGTTCTCATTGATACCTAAGAAACCGAATGCGCGTACACACACACACACACGCACAGCAGAAACAAGCAACAGCCTCAGTGAAATAGAATTTAAAAAAAATCCCACCCACATGCATTCACGCAAGCACGCACACACATACACACACGCACACACACACACACACACGCACACACACACGCACACACACACACACACACACACACACACATACACACACGCACACAAGCACGCACGCACGCACGCGCGCACACACACACACGACACACAACACACGCACACACACAATAACAGTTAGTAGCTAGCGCAGCGGAAGCAAGGAGCAGCCTCTGAAATAGACGTTGACAGTAATGCCCTACCCACTTACATTCACGCACACACACAACACACACTTACGCACACACATACATACGCACACGCATACACACACGCATACACAAACACGCACACACACTCGCACACATACACACGCACGCACACACACGCACGCGCACACACAAATACGCGCACACACACACACACACACACAAACACACGCACACACACACGCCTACCTCCACACCCAGCGATAGTAGCTAGCGCGATGGGGGCAAGGAGGACTCCAGGGTACAGGCTGGAAACGAGCTCCACCCGCGACACTATCATGCGTGATTTGAAGAACAGCACACAGACAGTGGGGAGGACCTGAGATAGTAAGGACGAACAGCACACAGACAGTGGGGGAGAACAGCACACAGACAGTAAGGAAGAACAGCACACAGACAGTAAGGAAGAACAGCACACGGACAGTGGGGAAGAACAGCACACAGACAGTGGGGAAGAACAGCACACAGACAGTAAGGACGAACAGCACACAGACAGTAAGGAAGAACAGCACACAGATAGTAAGGAAGAACAGCACACAGACAGTGGGGAAGAACAGCACACAGACAGTGGGGAAGAACAGCACACAGACAGTGGGGAAGAACAGCACACAGACAGTGGGGAAGAACAGCACGCAGACAGTGGGGAGGACTTGAGATAGAAGGACGGTCCATTTGAGGATAGTAACCGGGGGTTGGGGTCGGGAGGGAGAGGGGGGTAAGACAATGTTTTGTGTGTGTGTGTGTAAGAGAGGACCAGGTTAAATACAGAAATACATCAGGTCGCCCAACCTGTGCTGTGAGGAATAATGACACGGTAAGCATGCACAGCTACAGCTAACAGAGGTTACAGAGGTTACAGGTTAAGCCATGAGTCAAAAATGCAACTGCTAGGCTGCGTGTGTGTTCATTGTAGAAGTGTGAGGTGTGATTATCGTAGCACCACCGACTTGCTACGTATAACACCACACTAGCGGCACTGAGAGCATGCACAGCTACAATTAGCAATGCACAGCTACAATAACACTGCACAGCTGCAAGTAACACTGCACAGCTACAACTAACACTGCACAGCTACAATTAACACTGTACAGCTGCAATTAACACTGCGCTGTGCAGATACTAAATCATTACGCTACACAACTCTCACACGCATTTAGGTCAGCCAGGACCATATGTACGCCTCTCACAGTACATTCAGAGATTTTCCTGCTAAAATGACTGTACACACAGTGCGTAAAAAAAATACTGGTTCTGGCCAATCTTAAGAAAGTATCGCACGCATCTGTTTGCACGCCACTCAAGAATTAAGGAGCAGCTAGCCCTCTGTAGGCAGTTGGGCTTGCAATGCAATTCCAAAAATTGTCAAATTCGCAAATTTCTCAACTGCTGATGGACCTCGCAGATTATTTGTTTTAAACATCACGTCATCTTGCAAAAAGCATGCCTAGCAATAATTAAGAGCGCAGGGTGGAGTATATACTAATAACTAATATGCAAGGAATCAGGGAATTGTTCAAGCCTAGGTCAAGCATGTCAAGCATGGTGTGTATATGTGTGTATGTGTGTATATATATATATATATATAAATATATATTGAGAGAGAGAGAGAGAGAGAGAGAGAGAGAGAGAGAGAGAGAGAGTTGGCCAGAACCGTATATGTACACCGTATATGACCGTATGTAAGGTAATTCCCCTGCTACAATTACCGTATATACACCGAATATGCGTATGTATGTATGATTTTGGCCAACGCTAAATATACACAGTTCTGGTCGACCCTATTTACGGGTGATTTCCTTTGGTCAGTCTTTGAGCATAGTCATTAGGAATACACCTTTTCAGTAGGGTTGGCCAGAACCATATATATACGGTTTATATACGGTGTTTTTGGCAGGGAACTCACCAACTATACGGTCATATACGGGGTATATATACGGTTCTGGCCAACCCTACTTTTCAGCGGGCGTGTGGGGAAGGCAATGCCAAAATGCCACAAAGAAAACTCGAGTGGATTTCCCTGCCCCTGCCAACCAGCTGAACACCGTCATTTCAAGCTTTCCAAGCCAGACGGTCTCCGACCGTTGCTCTCTCAAACTCCGCAAGTCACGCATAAGCAATTCTTAAAATTGAGTAGCTGGCCTCCATGAAGACAAGAGCTGTCCCTAGGTACGTACTCGTGATGCTCAGATGCCAGAGTGGCACAAGGCCCAACCCAGTTTACCTTAATATTGCTTATTACATCCACATCGCAACTCTCCTCTCCTTTTCTGTAGACACTTCATTCACCACTGTGTGTGCCATCCCAAATATCATCCTAACACCCGCGTAGCCTGCTGGCTGTTTATCACTACCAGCGGATTTTTCATTTTACACGCACTCATATTTGTGTAGGGATGGCCAGTACGTACCCTTTAAGTACGATGCAAGTACACATGGTATATCTGGAAAAGACACCCTCAAAAACATAGCAGTTGTCTGTACGTGTGTGGTTCAGGCCAACCCAATCCTCAAGCGATTTCAAGACCCGCACCTTGATGGGCCATAGCCTGAGAAGCCTGGTGGCCGGCCTCGACAGAGGGGAGTATACCAGGATCCACCAGGTAAGGGTAAAGTAAAGACCAATGTCGTTTTTCACGATCCATCCTATGGGGGCGTTAGCCGGGTCCTGCACGTGTGTAGTGCTCATAGTGTGAAGTGCGCATAGTGTGAAGTGCGCATAGTGTGAGGTGCTCATAGTGTGAAGTGCGCATAGTGTGAGGTGCTCATAGTGTGAAATGCTCAAAGTGTTAAGTACTCATAGATGAATTGCGAGGCCCCGGGATCGAATTTTGCTATGTGGACAGCGAGCTGAGTTCCATAGCCGTCCATCCTCTATTCTACAAACTGGCACATAACAGCCC
>Ga0307963_1004317_pt1:10000-11300 | contig 11300 bp, 10 predicted proteins | sample OrgLakmetagen594_FD_201829 | JGI IMG/M metagenome (GOLD analysis project Ga0307963, IMG submission 201829) | Saline water microbial communities from Organic Lake, Antarctica - #594 | ecosystem: Environmental > Aquatic > Non-marine Saline and Alkaline > Saline | place: Antarctica...
TAGTTGACGCACAAATGTGAACGCTGGGCTGCTGTGTGTGTGAGTGTGTGTGTGTGTGCTTGTGCGAAACCTGAAACTTGCCTTGGTGCTTGTTGATAATTTATAAAGGCTCTCCCACACCTTCCCTTGCTGTGCCTTGCACATGGGCTCTAAGGCAACCAAGTATGTGTGTTGTGTTTTTTGTTTGTGTGGTGTAGTGTAATGAGTAGTGTGTGTGTGTGTGTGTGTGTGTGTGTGTGTGTGTGTGTGGTGAGTGGCACAGTGAGGGCTTCATGAATGAGGTGGGTGCCGCTTGTTTTTTGAGCTGGTGTTTTTTGGTTCTGGAGCACTGCTTTGCGCAGCCATGCACCTTATTGGCTATGCAATCCCTCGTGCCTATTTTCGTGGGAACATCTCCTCTTATTTGCACTTTTTAGTTAGATTTCGGTCCACCGGCACATTGCCACTGAAGTGCTCCTCTCCCAACTGACTTCCAGGTTTCAGGCCTGTGCTTTTGTTTTTGTATGCTGTAAACCCCTCATCAGACCGGCCGTGTTGACACGCCAGCTGATGTTTTATATTTTTCTGTACGCTGTAGGTTTGCTCTTTGTAGCTTCTATATTTGTGTTGCTGGTGCTGCATTCCTTGCGGGATGATGCTGTAATTGGACACCAAGAAGAAGCGCTGCCCCTTAATCAGCTGCTCTGCATGTTTCCAAACACCCTAACCCCCGCCCTTTCAAGCTTCAAGGAAAAGTATACGCCTTGGTGTACTATGACGCAGTAATGGTTACAGAGTTTACAGATAAAGCCATCAGTCAAAACGTGCAACTGCTAGGCTGCGTGTGTAAGACAGGTTAAAATCGTGGTTGTTGTTGTAGTACAAGACTTGTAGCACCTACAAAAAACCCTTGGAATAGAAATAAAGGCACAACGCTGTTTGTAACATTGCAGCATTAAATAGAATCACTAAACAATGGTTACAATGGCTACATTGGGGGTGGACCTTCAGCCAGGTTGTTTGGCTGATCGGCTGCTGACTGGTCTCGGCCAGCCACATATAAATCTCAAAGAAATAAGCTCAGAAATAAAAATAAAAGTCTAGTGTTCTGCTCAGAAAGGAAATCATGAATAAGTTGGTTGTTGATCTGTTGCAGCAAAAAAGGGATTGGTAAGGTAAGGTAAGGTTACATCCCTATATATGCCTCAAAGGGCATCTCAGCGGAAGTTTGGAAAAAGCCTGAAACTAAACCTGGCTAAACAAAAGAAATAGAGGAAACTGATGTATGAAGAAGAGAAAAGTGCATAGAGAAAGAGAACCT
>Ga0307963_1004323_pt1:2500-11295 | contig 11295 bp, 14 predicted proteins | sample OrgLakmetagen594_FD_201829 | JGI IMG/M metagenome (GOLD analysis project Ga0307963, IMG submission 201829) | Saline water microbial communities from Organic Lake, Antarctica - #594 | ecosystem: Environmental > Aquatic > Non-marine Saline and Alkaline > Saline | place: Antarctica...
TGGGGAGTGGCTTTCACTGCCTGCATAGTTTTTTCTTTTTTTCTTTTTTCTTGGTCACGTGGGTGACATAAAGCCTGATCGCTAGTTGTTTTGCTTGGCTTTTAAATCTGCTCATCTTGTCTTCATCCAGATCAAGCTGACATCAGTCATGGTGCAGCAAACAAGGAAATGCCTAGGGTTGGCCAAAACTATACGTACATGCGCACACACGGTGCATACACGGGATTCTTGGCAGGGACACCGCCACATATACGATCATATACGGTGTACATTTACGGTTCTGGCCAACCCTAGAAAGTCCCCGTGCTCAAACGTATGGTCCAAACTGCCTCGTTGCTGCGGGTTCAGGCGGCCCCAGACGTTGCTTGGCTGAAGCCAGACTCAAAGCTGCACCAGACGTATACTACATACGCTTCAAGCTTAAATGCCTGCACTGTTCAAAGAATTGAGCACTGTATTTGTGCTAGCTTGAGTGCTTGCACTGTTCAAAGAATTGAGCACTGTGTTTGTGCTAGCTTGAATGCCTGCACTGTTCAAACAGTAGATGTGTGTTATTTACAAATTTACCAACTCTCTGCTGCAGATCCAGGTAGTCCTGAAGGCTGGGTGTGCTTGCAGTGTGCGTTGATCTGCTAGATACTCCAGCCAATGCACTGTACTTGATCATGATGTGCTGCAGATCGAGATGGCCCTGGAGGCTGGGTGTGCCTGCAGTGCGCATGGGACAGCCCCACACTCCAACCATTGCACCGTGCTCAATAATGATTCGCTGGAATTTGATGTGCTGCAGATCGAGATGGCCCTGGAGGCCGGCTTAGGTGAAATGGGCAGCAAAGACACAGCAGCCTCACGCAAAGCGGAGCGTGTGGTACGTTGTTGGACGGTTGCGAGAAAATGTTTGAAACTGTACCACGTTGTGCGTTCTGATGAGGCTGGTGCCACAGTGCTTGCTTGGCTGGAGGTGGTGTTTAAGTGGCTGCGGTGCTGCTTTTGCTAGAGGTGGCTGCAATGTTGCTTTTGCTAGATGGGTGGTATGTGGCTTGAAAGATGCAGCAACCTCACGTGAGGCAGTGCTCGTGGCATGTTCTTGGAAGTTATATAAACAATCTGCGTGGTTGCTAGGAACCTGAAGATGTCTAAACATCTGCATACTTCCATTGTTCCTGTAGGATGCAGTAAGAGCAGGAGCGGGCTGCAGCTTTCCCCATATGCTCTCGAGCCAGAAATTAAAATTTGTATCTGCATTGTTCTCATCACGTCTGTAGGATGCGGCACAGTGGGAATGGAAGCGGGCTGCAGTGTACCTTTATACCTTTCAAGTCAAGCATTGAAATTTGTATCTGCATCGTTTTCATCACGTCTGTAAGATGCGGCACAGTGGGAGTGAAAGTGGGCTGCAGTGTACCTTCTCACCTTTTTAGTAAAGCATTGAACTATTTATCTGCGTCGTTTTTATTGCGTCTGTAAGATGCGGCACAGGGGAGTGGAAGCGGGCTGCAGTGTACCTTTTTACCTTCCAAGTCATGCATTGAACTATTTATCTGCGTCAATTTCATCACGTCTGTAAGATGTGGCACAGCGGGAGTGGAAGTGGGCTGCAGTGTACCTTTTTACCTTTGAAGTCAAGCATTGAACTATTTATCTGCGTCAATTTCATCACGTCTGTAAGATGCGGCACAGTGGGAGTGGAAGCGGGCTGCAGTGTACCTTTCTACCTTTGAAGTCAAGCATTGAACTATTTATCTGCGTCATTCTAATTACGCCTGTAGGATGCAGCACAGCGGGAGCAGGAGCGGGCTGCGGCAGCAGCTGGGAAGGAAGAGGAGAAGGTACACAATGTTGTTTTTACCAGGGATGCTCAGACACAGAGAGAAGTAGCGTGCTGTGTTCACGAGTGTGTTGTGTTTACCAGAGATGCTCAGACACAGAGAAGGGTAGCGTGCTGTGTTTGAAAGTGTGTTGTGTTTACCAGAGATGCTCAGACACAGGGAAGGGTAGCGTGCTGAGTTTAAAAGTGTGTTGTGTTTACCAGAGATGCTCAGACACAGAGAAGGGTCGCGTGCTGAGTTTGAAAGTGTGTTGTGTTTACCAAAGATGCTCAGACACAGGGAAGGGTGGCGTGCTGAGTTTAAAAGTGTGTTGTGTTTACCAGAGATGCTCAGACACAGAGAAGGGTAGCGTGTTGTGTTTAAAAGTGTGTTATGCTTACCAGGGATGCTCAGACACAGGGAAGGGTAGCGTGCTGAGTTTAAAATGTGTTGTGTTTACCAAAGATGCTCAGACACAGGGAAGGGCAGCGTGCTTTGTTTGCTGGTCTTGTCTTGTAAGAGATGGTCCAGTAAGGTTAGACTGCCTGAAGCCACGGACTGTTTGCCGTTGCCCAAGAAAGCAGAAAAAATACCACGAATTGCTGCTTAAACACTAGATATAACCTTCACCCTGCCCTTAAACCCGTATCCGCTTCAAAGATGGACGTATGCGCTGATCTCTTATTGATGTGGAAAGTGGTTTCCACTGCTTGCGTGGTTTCCCTTTTTTTAATCAGGGAATGGTCGTAGCAAACTTTGTGTGTGTGTGTGTGTGTGTATGTGTGTGTTACAAAATTTGCTCATGGTTGACGAGTACCAAGCGCTCTGCATATGGCAAACTGATTATTTTGTGGTAACCTTGCTCAAGGTTACGAGTACCAAGCGTCCTGTGTGCAGGAAGCATACATGTGACCCTTAGTGTGCGAGCTGAGTCTCGTACAGTTGACAGACTGCACATGACAGGCCAAGCCGTTGTGTTGGGTGCATGCACCCCTTTCTTGGCAAAAAGCACCCCTCTCCCTCCTACGATAACACTACATAAATGTTCCTAAACAGCGCTGCATTCTTGTTCCCCTTCCCTCCGACCTCCGACCCTGTGCAACGCGCAAGCACACATACACCCTATGTCCCTCTTTTCCTACTCTAATTTCACATGCATAAGCACACGTGCACACACCTACACTCCGTGCAAGCGCCCCCTCCTCCCTCCTCCCCTCTCACCCCACAGAAAGCCAAGCTATGTCCCTCTGCTCCTACTCTAATTTCACATGCATACGCACACGAGCACACACGTACAGTCCGTATAAACGCCCCCTCTCCCTCCTCCCCTCCCTCCCCACAGAAAGCCAAGGCCGCTGAGAAGAGTGCCAAAGCATCCGGCTTCTCCACTGTCAAGGAGCTGCAGAAATCCAAGCAGGTCTTCAAGGTGGGTGCTCACGGTTACTAACAAATATATAGGGTTGGCCAGAACCGTGTATTTACGCCGTATAGACCGTGTATATGAAATGTTAAATTCCCGCCAAAACAACCGTATACACAACGAACATATGTATGGGTGTGGCCAACCCTACAAATTTACTTCCCTTTCCGTTAATGTGGGGAGAGTGGTTTCTGCTGCCTGCGTAGAGATGTTTTTGTCCTCAGGGGTGCAGCACAAATTGGGATTCATTTCTTCCTGTCCTCAGAAATGCAGCACGATTAAGGATGTGTCTCATCGCGCTCTGTACTACCCTCCTCATAACAATAGGAAGAATACTCAGGCGGTGCAAAGTCACCCCTTGCATAATCTTATACGTGCTCATATGTGTAGGATTGGCCAGAACCATGTATATACGGTGTACATACGGTATTTTTGGCTTGGAAATCACCAAATATACGGTGTATATATACGTATATTTACGGTTCTGGCCAACCCTACATATGTGCTATCAGCTCCGCAACACAAAAATCATACGGATGAGACGTGACATTGAACACAACCCCCACAAATGTCTGAGCAATAATCCTGGTGGTGTGCAGGCTTCTGCCTCCCAACCATCCAATCCCACTTGAAAAGTTTTTCTTAATTTTGTTTTCCAGGTGGGATGTTGTGTGTCTCTGCATCCATTGGGTGGTGCACAACACAAAACAACATCCTTTCCTAATCCATGCCGGTAGTGTTTGCACTATCTGCGTTATTTTTTCTATTCATTCCAGCATGACTGATTGGCCCACCATAGCCATCCAAAGTTCTCCTCTAATCGGTACAAAGTTGTATAGATTCATTATTGCAACCTTCCCATTAGTTAGCTTTAGTATGCATACAAATTGTACACAAATTGCCTTGTACAAACTGCCACATGCGATCACACACGCACGCACGCATACACACCATCACCCCCACCCTCGCGCGCGCGCACACACACACACACACACACACACACACACACACAAACACACACACACACACACACGCATACACACACACGCACACACACACACACAAACACACACACACACACACACTCACACGCACACGCACACAAACACGTGCACACACAGAGCTTCTTCAAGGCCGGCCCCTCCACGCACACACCTGGGCCCACCCCCCTCAACCGCACCATTTCATCAGGCCTAGCAACTACCACCCCCCCTTCAGCCCACCACGTACACACCACAGGAAATCCTACTCCACCGCAACCCTCCCCTCCCCCTGCCCCACACAACTGTGGCAACCTTCCACCCAATGTGACGATGGGTATGGAAGCAGCAGGTGAGTTGCGCGTTTATATGTGCGCAAATGTGTGTGTCGCCACTTACAGGCGTTGCAGCTCATCCACATGCACGTGCAAGGCCATAAACAGATTTTAGGTGCATCTTTAGATTTACCGTTTGAGGCATCTACACACTCACACACACACACACACACACACGCAAGAACACACGCAAGCACACACACGCAAGCACACACACGCAAGCACACACGCAAGCACACACGCAAGCACACACACACACACACACACAGACACGTGAGTCGTGACTACATTGCCCTGGTGGTTGTGGTGGTGGTGGTCGTGGTAGAGCACAAGCAGTGCAATTAAAGGGGCATGGCAGTAACTGCGCCGAAACCGCCCACCTGCAATATTCACAACCCACCTACCGTACTCACCACCATGTACAGGTGGAGGTGACTGTGTTGCCGCAATGGGTGGTGGTGATGCTGCACAAGCAGCAGCATTGGGTGCGTTGAGTGGGGCAGCGTTTGTCACAGCATCCCCCCCTGTGGCAGTGGCAGTGCTCCCCCCCTGCCCCTCCCTGCCCCCCCACTGCAACGTGGGCTCCAGCTATGAGGAGGTGTGTGTGTGTGTGTGTTCTTGCGTGTGGGAACCCTTGTGGATGTGGCGTTTGGATGTGGGTGCAAGTCAGCCAGTTAGGCCATTGCTCCACACGCATCTTAATGGGTGAGTGTAGGCGGGTGGGGGAGATCCAAGGGTGCGGCTTTGTGGGTAGTGTACGTTCTTTTTTCGTTTCGTAGATGAATATCTATGCCAGCGGCCTGATGGAACGTCCTAGAAAATATGTCAGCCCATGGTGCAAAGTGGTCTTGATCTGCCTCTGATCTGTGTGGACTGTGCAGCAGTAATAAAGTAAGCAGTGTGCAGCAGTAATAAAGTAAGCATGAGGAGCGTGCTGCTTTTGGCATCAGTGAGTCGGCTACTACCAAGCTCTCAATGCAACAAGCTGGCTTGAGCAGATCAGGACTTTTCAGTAGCCCAACCCTTTCTGCTGCAACAAGTCAACAACCAACTTGTTCATGATTTCCTTTCTCAGCAGAACAACAGACTTTTTCTTCTTCTTTCTGAGCCTATGGGTTTATTTGTGGCTGGCCGAGACCAGTCAGCAGCCGATCAGCCAAACAACCTGGCTGAAGGTCACCCCCCATTGTAACCATTGTAACCATTGAGCAGATCAGCAAGCCGGGCCATGTAGACACTGTATCAATTGGTCAATCGCTGTTGCTTAGGGTTGGCCAGAACCGTATATCTGCATGTAGACACTGTATCAATTAGGGTTGGCCAGAACCGTATATCTGCATGTAGACGCTGTATCAATTAGGGTTGGCCAGAACCGTATATCTGCATGTAGACACTGTATCGATTAGGGTTGGCCAGAACCGTATATCTGCATGTAGACACTGTATCAATTGGTCAATCGCTGATGCTTAGGGTTGGCCAGAACCGTTTATTTAGTCAGTTTAAAAAAAAAGGGTTGGCCAGAACCGTATATCATTTAGTCAATCGCTGATGCTCAGGGTTGGCCAGAACCGTATATCATTTAGTCAATCGCTGATGCTCAGGGTTGGCCAAAACCGTGTATCATTTAGTCAATCGCTGATGCTCAGGGTTGGCCAGAACCGTGTATCTGCACCGTATATGACCATAAATTCGGTGATTTCCCTGCCAAAAATACCATATATACACCGTACATATATATGGTCCTGGCCAACCCTACCGATGCTCTGATGATTTGCTTTTCTATTGCGCAATTCAGTTGCGGGTGCCCAGATGCACGGTGGTCTCAGCTGAGCTTTGCAGTCGGGACAGGTCACATAATTGACTTCTCTCCTCTCAGTATGATTGTCACAGGTGCCCAAACGTGACGATCTGGGCTGCTTGTCGTTGTGTACCAAACAATACCAGTGTTTTAAATAATCAAATATTACTAGTGTATCAAATAATCAGATATTACTAGCGTATCAAATAATCAAATAATACTAGTGTATCAAATAATCAAATATTACTAGTGTATCAAATAATCAAATAATACTAGTGTATCAAATATTGCTTTGTACAGTTTCTGAGTATGACACAGCCTGAAACCTTTGTCTCAATTTACCCTCTATGGAAGACTAATCACAGGTGCTGGGCCCACGGCGATCTGAGCTAGATTGTATGAATGCAGCAGGCTCAAAGCCTTGCTCACTGCAATTTCTAGAATTTCGACTGCAGGTGCTGGGCGTGCGGCGATCTGAGCTAGGTTGTGGCTCAAAACCTGTGATTCACTGCAGTTTCTAGAATTTAATTTTTGAAATTTCGACCGCAGGTGCTGGGCGCGCGGCGATCTGAGCTCGATTGTATGAATGCAGCAGGCTCAGAGCTTTTCACTCACTGCAGTTTCTAGAATTTCGACTGCAGGTGCTGGGCGTGCGGCGATCTGAGCTAGGTTGTGGCTCCAAACCTATGATTCCCTGCAATTCCTGGGATTTCGACCGCAGGTGCTGGGCGCGCGGCGATCTGAGCTAGGTTGTGGCTCCAAACCTATGATTCCCTGCAATTCCTGGGATTTCGACCGCAGGTGCTGGGCGCGCGGCGATCTGAGCTAGGTTGTGGCTCCAAACCTATGATTCCCTGCAATATCTGGGATTTTGACCGCAGGTGCTTGGCGCGCGGCAATCTGAGCTAGGTTGTGGCTCCAAACCTATGATTCCCTGCAATATCTGGGATTTCGACCGCAGGTGCTGGGCGCGCGGCGATCTGAGCTAGGTTGTGGCTCCAAACCTATGATTCCCTGCAATATCTGGGATTTCGACCGCAGGTGCTGGGCGCGCGGCGATCTGAGCTAGGTTGTGGCTCCAAACCTGTGATTCACTGCAATATCTGGGATTTTGACTGCAGGTGCTGGGCGCGCGGCGATCTGAGCTGGACCGTGTTTATGCAGCAGGCTTGAGCAACGATGGGGTGCTTGCTCTGCGTGAGAGCTTGCACAGGAGCTGGAAGCACGAAGCAGCTACGCAACGCATGCATGTGCCTGGTGAGTGTGAGTGTGAGCGTGTGTGTATGTATGTATTTATGTGTGTGTGAGCATGTGCGTGTGCGAGCATGTGCGTGTGAGCATGTGCGTGTATGTGTGTGTGTGCGTGCGTGCATATGTGTTATGGAGTTGTGTGTTACATAAGTGTGAGCCTTTTGTCTCTTACAACCTCATCTACAAGATAAGCTGAGCCCACCAGATCCTCTTCACGCTCACCCTGACGGTATTGATAGTCGCGACTCTGCTAGCCTCCAGCCTCTCTCTTCTTTGAACCTCCATTGTGTGTCTAGGTACATGGAAATTAAAGTAGGGAAATCATTAAGCGTAGCGTCATACACTGTGTGATGTGTGACGTGTGATGTGTGATGTGTGATGTGTGATGTACACACGGTCCAAGCCAAACCTAGATTATATTCCACTTTCAAAAAGTCTAGTGGTGGTGCAGCACATCACCATTGTTGCGCTGCGTGCATTGTTAGGGTTGGCCATAGCCATACATATATACATATATTCGGTGTATGTACGGTACTTTTATTAGGGGATTCACCATACATGCGGTCATATTACGGTAAGATATAAATACTGTAAGATATAAATACTGTAAGATATAAAATAATAAAAGTATTTATTTATATATGAGTTTTTTCGACTGTTAACACGTATTGTGCCACAGCAGCGCAGCGCAAAGCTCGCAGTGCGCGCAATATTGCGTCACAAAGTGCAGCACATTAGTAATCCTTCACACAGTCATAGCAGTGCTGAAACCACACTATCACACACATACACACACACACACACACAGGTGCACCGCCCTCTTGGGCACGCCACCCCAACGCCCCCCTGCTCAGCCTACACGAACGCTGTATGGCCACGTGGGGTGAGGGCTACGATGCATCAGCGGTGCGCACGCTGCGCAAGAAGCTCATCAAGCACCATGACAACGTACGGCCCGCATACTATGGCAGTTGGAGGCGGCCTAGGTGGGTGGGTGGGAGCGTGGGTGAGGGTGAGGGTGTAGGTGGGAGTGTGTACTTGAGGCAGTGTGGGAGTGGGAGTGTGTGCTTGAGGCAGTGTGGGAGTGGGAGTGTGTACTTGAGGCAGTGTGGGAGTGGGAGTGTGTGCTTGAGGCAGTGTGGGAGTGGGAGTGTGTACTTGAGGCAGTGTGGGAGTGGGAGTGTGTACTTGAGGCAGTGTGGG
>Ga0307963_1004324_pt1 | contig 11294 bp, 15 predicted proteins | sample OrgLakmetagen594_FD_201829 | JGI IMG/M metagenome (GOLD analysis project Ga0307963, IMG submission 201829) | Saline water microbial communities from Organic Lake, Antarctica - #594 | ecosystem: Environmental > Aquatic > Non-marine Saline and Alkaline > Saline | place: Antarctica: Organic Lake...
ATGGGAGGTGGAATGGGGGCAGGGGGTGGGGGGATGGGGGGAGGAGGGGGAGGAATGTCTGCCCTGCCGTTCAACGCACTGCCTCCCAATTTAAAAGCACGCGCACAGGTGTGTGTGTGTTTATGTGTGACTGTGGGAGCAAAGGTGTGGGAGTCGCTGCATCTGTGGGGAAGATCCTGTGCCGTTGTGTAGTCAGGAATGTGTGTCGCGTGTTGCGTGTGCATGGGGTTGGTGTATTACAATGGGTGCAGATGGGGAGGGACTTGTGTTGTGCTGTACAGCACTTTCTGGCAACGTGAAGGCGTGTGCACCAACCGCACCCTGAACTTTTGTTGCCTTTTTGATAAGCAAGCTGCGCAAGCACTGCCTTCATGTGCACAAACAAAATTCACCCTAAACGAGACTACTTTTGTCGCCTTTTTGATAAGCAAGCTGCGCAAGCACTGCCTTCATGTGCACCAACAAACTTCGCCCTGGACGAGTCATCCCTTGACGAGATCATTCTTGACAAGCCGTGCGATCAGATCACCCTTGACGAGATCATTCTTCACGAGCCGTGCGACCAGATCACCCTTGAGATCATTCTTGTCAAGTTGTGCGACGAGCCGTAAATGCACTGCACTGCCACACCCCCTCGCAGGCCGTGTTCATGAGCACCAACTACACCGTAAATGAGAGCCACTTTGACGAACAGGCTGTGCGAGCCCTGCAGCAGCTGCCCGAGTTCTACGCGATGCAAGTTCTAAACGACGTTGCGTCCACCAACAATATCGCGGCGGTATGTATGTGACCCTCACGTCCTTCTTGTCGGTACCGACTGCACTGCTGGCGTGCTTACAGCAGCTGCAGAAACACAAACGAAAGCCCCTGCCTGTGTGAAGGCATCAAACTGTGTTTTCCCTGCTGCATGCACCTCATCGCACCTGCGCCCTGCCACCCCCCTGATATTTGATTGATGGCACTCCGTGCTGGGACGCTTTTGAATCTGAGCACTCCCAACTGCAGGAGACACCTGGCTTATTTTTCCAGAGAGCATTTCAGTATGCTGCAACAGGCCGGCTGAACTGGGAACTGACCAGTCCCTTGTGCTCATACAATTGACCGGCAGCGTTTTGCCGTGCTGCACTCACCCATGCCCTGCGGGTACCTGCCCCTTTGCTGTTGGCAACCGGAGACTAAACGCCTTTTATCTCCATCCATGATGACATCCATCCTGCTGTTGAGCTCTGCTGACACCTGCTAGCAGGGTTTACAACTCCTGTGCTAGGGTTTCTACTCCTGTGGTAGAGTTTTTCTACGTCTGTGCTAGGTTTTCTTTTCCTGTGCTGGGGCTCACTTCTCTTATGCTAGGAATTACTAGTCTTGTGCTAGGGTTTTCTTTTCCTGTGCTGGGGCTTACTTCTCTTATGCTAGGAATTACTAGTCTTGTGCTAGGTATTATTAATCTTTATGCTAGGATCCTAATCCTATACTAGGGTTTTCTGCTCCTGTGCTTTCGCGCATCACACACCCTGCTGAAGTCTGCTTTCCTGCATCCATCCATACACGGTGACATCCACCCAGCCATCATGTTCTACTGACATGAGCCTGCTGCCAATACCTGCCTGTGTTCCTATCAGTCACGCACCCTGCCAAAAGTTCCTACCTGCCGGTGTTCCTACCTGCCGGTGTTCCTACCTGCCTGTGTTCCTATGATCACGCACCCTGCCAAAAGCTCCTACCTGCCTGTGTTCCTACCTGCCTGTGTTTCTATCAGTCACGCACCCTGCCAAAAGTTCCTACCTGCCAAAACTTCCTACCTGCCTGTGTTCCTATCAGTCACGCACCCTGCCAAAGTTCCTACCTGCCGGTGTTCTTACCTGCCGGTGTTCCTACCTGCCGGTGTTCATATAATCACGCACCCTGCCAAAAGCTCCTACCTGCCTGTGTTCCTATAATCACGCACCCTGCCAAAAGTTCCTACCTGCCGGTGTTCCTACCTGCCTGTGTTCCTATCAGTCACGCACCCTGCCAAAAGCTACATTTTTGCATTCATTCACTCGTGGTGACATCCGTCCTGCTATCAAGTTCTGCTGGCTTGAGCCTGTGCTGATGTCTGCCAGTGCTACCATCTTTGCTGCTGCTGAAGTCTGCCCGTCTGCATTCATGCTGGTTGTGCTGTGTCATGCTCCTTGAAACTGCAATGCGCTGCGAGATCAGTGTATTTTGTATGCACAAGCCATTCCACACGATCAGAAAGCAGACCTCCAGCAAGGTGCTGCACATATCCCTTCTGTGTCTGCACAGTGTGCAAGCACGTTTGTGCGGCACTTGCAGCAGCACGAGTTGCGTGCATGGGGTGAGTGATCGGGCCGTTCCATTGTGCGCTCAAGCTGCCCTCAAACCTGCAAAAGCTTCACCACCAGAGCATCACAACCTATGCGCAACGCTCCTCAATGCTGCTTTCCTGTCGTAAAAAAAACATATCTCTGCTGTCGTAAGCCCCGCCCCACAGTAGCTCTGTACCACTCTTACTTTGCAAAGTCTTATGCCTGAGTCAGGCGCAGCTCTGCTTTTAAAACTGTCACTTGTGTGCCGTGTTTTCCTCATAGGTGCGCCATCGTCTGTGTCATATGAATTAATGCTTACAAAATAGTCTTGTCCTATTTGGCATAGGTATGAATTTCTACATTTGCTCTCACCAACCTTCCAGCCTGTGTACAGGGCCAACAATTTGCAGTTCCCAAGTGCGGCATGTACGCGTGTCAGGTACAGGGCATCCAGCAGCACTGCCAGAAAGCATGATAGAGTTGTTTTCACAGCACCCACCTGCGCGTGAGAAAGGTGCATGCTATGAGCAAGTACACAGTGCATGCTTAAGGTTGGCCAGCACCATACATGTATACTGTATACGTACATATGGTGTACACATGGTATTTTAAGCAGGGAAATCACCATACATACGGTCATATTTGGTGTGTATGTACGGTTCTGGCCAACCCAATACATGCTATGCGCAACACTACCTTGCCGCAGGGGGTTAGCATTGCTGTATAGGTGCAAAGCGTGCGTGTAACAGGTGTGTGCGACATGCACACCAGGTGTGTGTGTGTGCGACACGCACGCCTCCTGTGGTGAACTTGCTTGATGTGTGTGCGACGCACGCCAGGTGTGTGCGACACACACGCCACCTGTAGTTTACTTGCTTGATGTGTGTGCAACATCAGCAGCAGGTGGTGCTACGAAGACAGAGATACAACGAGCTCACCACAACTGTACGCAGGTCGGAAACTTGGGTGGCTACATCTCAATGATCTGCAAGCGCTACGCGACGTTTGCAGCAGGGAGCTAGATTACCACTGCCTTTAGCCTTCTCTCACGAACGTGCTGAACGTGCTGCTGCCTGCTCTTATCTCATGTGTAGCAAATGCTACGCAAATGCTGGACATGCGCAGCAGCAAATACGTGCTAAGACACCGGTAGCGTGTGTGTGCTGCACAAGCTCTCTTATTGCGCGCCCCAGCATAACGGCAGAGTAGTATTATGACATTGCGCAAGTTGACTCGGGGTATGGCGGATGAAGTTTGAGAATGATGTTGAGGGCACTTCAGTCCATATGCCTAGTGTTAGCTGCTGCAAGTACTACAGTAGTGCGGAACAGCCGTTTGGAGAGCCCTGTGTGAACGCATGGTGCTGTTATGAAGGCTACTAGCAAGCAAAGCAGTTTCCCCTTGTTACTGCTCTGACAGAGTGTTGCCCCCTGCCTTTACCTGAGGGCGCAAACCCTGAAATGAGCGCTTCACTGTGACGCCCTCTCGTTCCTTACCAGCTTTGCTAGCGTGCTGCCCGTTTGTTGCGTGACTTTTTTTGCCAGAGTGAATGGGCATCTATGCGTGCACCTTCTTTCAGACTCCTGGTGTCTTTTATGCTGCGTACACGTACGGTCTGTGAAACGTTGCGCTGGTTGTTGTGTGTCTGTACATGCAATCTCCGGAATGGTCGTCTCTTTCAATGCAGTTGCGTACAACACAGCACAATTCTCAAACAAGAGTGGCTTTCACATTTTGGGGCGTACTTTATTTTAATTTACTTTTTTTTGTCAAAGATGATGCTCAAAGCTTTTACAAATTCTCTAACATCATCGTTGATATCAAAGCACGCACCTGTCTCAACGACGATAAAAACTCAGCAGCCCTCTCTTTCTCTCTCTCTCTCTCTCTCTCTCTCTCTCTCTCTCTCTCTCTCTCTCTTTCTCTCTCCCTGTTTCTCTCCCTCTCTCTCTCCTTAGGAGAACTTTGGTGTTGTCCTAACTTTCGCTTCATGCCGTGTATTTGCCAAAGTTTGTACGGAAAATATGTATAAACCTGCGTCAAAAGAGTTCTGCATCATTTGAAATAACAGTGGATTGCACACGCAACAATTTTGAAATGCGAGGGGACTCCCTGGCCCCCCCACTTTTGCAAGTGTCCCATTGTTTGCCCCTAGTGCAGCAAATTAACATACAGCTTTTTGTATTAATCCTGCAAAAAGGCAGGCGTAGGCATGCTAGCCAAACAATTAAGCTTGAATATATGTGCTGCGCACTTTTGCTGTTGTCCTTTTACAGCTGTTGCTCTCCTGGTTTAGGGCTCACGTGCACTGTTTGCCAACTTCAAAAACAAATTTTAATTCTGGGAGATAGCATACTCCATACTACGAGGCTGAAAACAAGTTGAGACGGTTTTGCAACCCCTTACCACAGTTCTGTTCTTTGCAGCATACTTGTCAAAATTCCTTCCTGCTGCAATTGTATGTATGTCATGGTTGCGTGACCATAACTATGAATGTTACTAAAAAGAGGAACAGCCAACCAGAAAAGCTACTCCTTCCTTGAATGCAACGAGCCACGTCCATTTGAGAAGCTTGTTCCAATCATATCCGCTACTAAAATTGATCATGAGTATTAAGCTTATGGCTTTTCTGTCTGTGATGTGCAGATGCAACTGCCAAGCACTAAGCTCTTCTTATTGCGCTTTCACATATACGCATTTACACGCTTGCGCTGCCTAGCCACTAGTGGCTTGTGCTTTAAAAGAGTTAACGACCCAAACTTTGAGTATTCTCGAATTTACAGCAAAGCTGAAGTAATTGCGCAAATTACATAATATGGAAGATTTAAATGCAGCCGGACCGGCACCTGCACTCATAGTGCGTTTCTCATAATCTCAAGTTGCCAGCATGTGATACTCAGAGGAGGTACCCATATTTAGAATGCCACAAGCACCTGGCAAGCGTCACGGTCCTGCTCTTTCTAGCCTTGCAATACGTCAAAAGGTCAAACCCATATGTACACCAAACTGCCTACAATGTGGGCAGCGTAGGATAAAATAGCAGGACATGACCTTTTTTACTTACTTGAGAAACCTGCCAACAAATCTTTGTCATGTTGGATGCTTCCATAGTTTACAGCAGTATGAGCTTATGAAAAGCGCTTTCCTTGTTTGAAGCCCTCGATAATTTTATCATGCGCAAAGTGCTCAATCCAGTTAACTAGCCGCACGCAATGCAGATTTTGAGCAACTAGGTGGAAATTCGCAAAGATGTAAGGCATAATCATCAGCTCAGAAGAAGAGAGCCCAGTCAGCACGACATCATTGCCAAACAACTGACAACCTCCACTTGGTTGTCGTTTAGTTTAGTTTAGTTTGGATTACAAAGGCATTCAACCTGGAATGGCTGCTCAACCTATGAGAACGAGGTAAACCTCAAAACAAACCAAGTAAAAAAAGGGCTGTGACGCAACTGGAAAATGCCAACCTTCAAGACACTAGAAGAAGTAGGCATAAACATTGATATGCTTAAGTGTAGACGTCGGTTCACCAAAGTAGACGCATTATGAACATTGTTAAGACCTTTCATAAGGGCAAAACCCACGCACAGTGCACACACACAAATAAGTTAGACAAGTTGAAAACGCAGGGACAAATGGAGTTTGAACACAAGTGTGAGACTACTGAAATTATCGTTTCAGTAATGAGCACCACTTAAACACTTGAAATATGGAGAGCAAGTGCTTAATTGGTAATGAGTTTTTCAATCGGTATTTTTCTGTAGGCGGGCAGGGGGCCGTCTGCCTACGCCAGCCATAAGACAGTTGTGGGAATCGGCGTAATGATTGATTGATTGGAATACGGTGCTTTTTACCTTTTCAGAGCATTCTGCATGGCTTTGCTCTACACTGCGCGTACTCCCCAACTGTTGAATGCCAGCATGAGCTAAAACCTCAGAGATAGATTGTGCCTTTAGATTGCTGCGCGTGTGTACGATGGTCTCAAACAATCTTGTGCGTTTGTGCCATTTCATGCCGTGTCACTAGAAACAATGCAATAGCATGCTCAATCGAAGCACAGGCAATCTTGGCAGAGGGGGGACACTGGGCAAAAGCCAAAAAATGCTCCTTTTTGCATGAAAGATGCAACTACTCACGCGTCACTTCATCGAATTGGACCCAACCTAGCTTCAAACTGATGCTGACTTTATAGCAACCCGAGCACGTGCTCAGGTTTAGACAGTCGCCCAGCGTACAGAATGACAGGACTAGTAGCACACGTCGTGCACCTGTACCCTAGATGGGTGCTTTCCAGGGGGAATGGCACATTAATTTGCATATCTCGCCAACCACTTGCTCCCTTTGCTCCATTGTTTTTTTGCAATGGTCTTTATCTTTTTCTAAGAACTTCAAAACACTAAAATCACTCAGTTTGGTGCGCTGGCTGCTCAGATACAGCATATGGCTGCTCAAAAAGTAGGGTTCACACCACGGCTGCTGAGGCAGTTGGCCATAACTGGCATGTTTCAAGCTCAGCTGCATCGAAATCTACATAGCAGAGCTGAGCTTTAAAACTGCCAGTTATGGCCACCTGCCCTAGGAGCATGCAAAAAGTAAACCCAGTTTGGGCCTCAGTGTCCCCCCTCTGCAATCTTGGAATACAAATGAAATATGACTGATTTTTGGGCAAAGCAGTTTCAGGTTTTCCTGTGTATTGTATGGCGTGGGGAGCAGTCCTACTGCCTTCTATTTCCACCTTAATTCAGCAAGTCCTTTAGCACTCACCAACAACGGTGAAACATTAATTTCAGCATATATTAGTGCTGGCTGAGAGCAGCACAAAAGCCCGTCAGCTTAATAAATAGGTATGGCCACCCAGTTACCCCCTTTGTAACCCCTTCGTAATTAAACTAGCTCATTGATCATTGTCTTTATCAAAACAAGCAAAGAGATCACCAAATATCAGCCACAGCCAACAATCACAATGGATGGGGAATGACCTTCAATCAGTTTGGTGGATCGGCTGCTGCCCGACCTCAGCCAGCCACAAATAAACCTATAATTTTAGCCAAGCCAATGAAGGCCACCTCGCTTGCTAACTTCAAGCCAGGCCCTCCAACCCTTCTAAAGCCTTTGACAATTCAGGCAGGAACACTCAAAAAAAGTTGGGTGACCCAACCACCAAGCGGTCTCATTTGTAGGCTACAAGCTCAAGCTGCTCTCCTCATCAGGCTTTCAAAGCAGCTGCGTAAGCATCCCATCCAGCCTTTCGGTACTCTGCAGCTGCAGCGGCAGGGTCGGCGGCCTTGAAGATGCCACGGCCCACAATTATGACATCGCTACCACGTGCTCCAATGACATCCGCAGGTGTGTTGTACTGCAATTAAAGAAAGGGATCATAAAGGGTTTGCAAAAGGGCAACCGCAGTCACGTGTAGGCTCTGTGCATTTTGTTAGAATACCAAACTAAGTTTTCCTAAAAAGCGGCCGTGCGAAGCCTGCCCGGGCTTCGCAGAGTGTTCCTTTGATAAAAGGAACTAAACTGTGGTCTTTGTGAGGTAACTGTAGGCTTCTTTTCTGGGCCCAGCCAGTGTGTTGCACTGCAAGGGGAAGGTGTTGCCCAGAAAGCGCAGTTGCTACCAGCATATCATTCAAGGAGAGAAGTCGAATGCTTGCAACAATGTTGCGTGCCAAGTATGTAGGGTAGGCCAGAATCATACATATGTGTGTACCTTAGTGTCTGTGCGGTACTTAAGGTAAGGTTACATCTTACATTGCTATATTTGCCTCTGGAGGGCATCTGTGCGGTACTTAATAGCAGAAAACTCCCATGTGTACAGTCACATACGGTGTGTTAATACGGGGTTCTGGATAATCCTAAAAATATGGGACATTGTGATCTCTGATTACGTTCCTGAAGTTGGGGTTTAGCGTTACAAGTGCACTTTAGGACCTTAGCTAAGCTTGCTCACACCAAAATTGCCTTTTTAAGAGTACAGTATTTTTCAGGTCATGACCTGCCTGGTACCCACACGACCTTTGCCTTTGCGGTGAAGGAGTTCTACCTGTGGCCAGTACCTTGTAAATTGTAGGGGGTTATTAAATTAAACCCTAAACCTAATATGTCCCTGCACGCAATAGAGAGAGCGCTTCCACCCACTGTATAACACAACCATGCTCACCTGTTGGCCAAGGGCATCTCCACCGGCAGCAAGCTGCACTCCAGGAGTCATGTGGATGAGACCTGCGTGTTGATTAAATAAGCTTCATCACAGACCTTTCCCCTTCTTTTCAAGTTTTGTGACTGCCACTTGGGCAGATCTGAAGGTTAAAGGGTGTTCAGTAAGCTGCATAAAAGTTCAGCTGTTGCGTCTCAAGGATTTGGGTGCAATGTGAAGGCAGGAAAAACAGTTACGTTAATTACAACACACTAGGGGGAGACCTTGGGCCAGGTACAGTTCAACTGCTAACTTGTCTCGGCCAGCCACAAGTGGATCTATAAGCAAGGCAGGAAAAGGCGGGGAAAGGCAGAGGAAAGCATTGTATGGAACAGCCAATTGGGTGGAAGGTGAATGGAACTAACACGTAGCTCAAGAAGCCTGTAGCCAAATGCAGTTATGGAACTTGGAAAAAAGTTTGGACGGAGTGAATGAAGCAACAGTTGGCAAAGAGCATCCCATGAATGTACTACAAATCTCCACATCTGCATACATCCCTGCTCTATGCTTTAAGCAAGCCATACAGATAACATTTTATTCTTGATGTTGAATGCGGTACATGAAACACCAACGAAATTTCTTTAAGACTCATGTTGCTTTGTACATATTCTACACTCACCCACCCACGCACGCATACGCTCACAAATACACACACACACACCTGGAGGTGCTGGGCCTGAGCTCCATCCTGCCGGGTTTACACTGATGAAACCCATCACAAAGTCTTGATGCTGCTGGGCAGCCTGTGCTACGGAGTCTGTGTATGCACCGGAGGCTAGGGTGCCGTTGGAGCTCATCTCTGTGTGTGTACATGTGTTGTTCAGGGAGTGTGAGCATGCGTTCCAAGTGTGGATGCACTGAAAGTCAGGGTGCAATCGCAGCTTTTCGCCGCAGTGAGAGGGTAATGCGTGTGGTTGCATGTAAAAACATGCCTGCATAACATTTTAGGTATGCATAACAATGCCGGCATGTCAAAGATGCAGGCCTGCCCTTGGACCTAGAAACGGTGCTTAATGAGATATTGAACCATCGTCCGAAGGACTCTGGTTCTTCTGGTTGGGGAATTGGACAGGGTGTGGAAACGCGCTACAAGGGGTACTTAAGGGTTCGAGGGGGCTCCAGAATTAATGGCCGAGTCGGAATTGGGGAAGTCGGAAGTCCGGACCCAGTTTCTGTCGCAGGTCACCCCGAAGTGTAAAAATTAGAGCAAACAGAAGCAGAGTTTTTGGCGACCAAAGTACCCACTAAATGTTTTTTTCTATGGACCAGCGTTAGATCAGATCGCGGAAAGAGTTGCGAGTCCGTGTTTTGGGTGCGGCAGAATGAATGAGTAATTATTCTTCTTTCGGTCTGCGTAATCTTTATTGCATTTGGCGCTCGTGGAGGAGTGCCCGGAGAGGAGAGTGCACCGGTTCCTCCGCACGTTGTGACTGGACAGAATGACATTTGATTCAGTCTCCTATGGCTCTGTGTGATTGCTATTACGATTGGCGTTGATGGAGTGGGGTCAAGAGTTTCTGAGCACGTAAGAATCGGATGGAATGCATTTGTAATGAGTCTTTGTCACGGCTGTAAAGTTGCTATTGGGTTTGGCGTCAGGCCCGCGCGGAACTTTTCACACATTGGCGGGACTGTGAGCACGCTTTCGCCATAAGTAATTATGTAGAAGCACGGCTGTAAAGTTCCTAGGCCAAGAGCACACTGTTCACACGATTACCGCACACTTGGCTGGAGAACGGCGGGACCTGGGAGCCACGGCGGGCCCCATCGCTGGTGGGTATAGTGCACACAATGTACACAGCACACACTGAGCACAAGAGGAAGGCGGGTGGGAGTGGGCGTGGGCGTTGAGCACAATTTGCACTAGGGATGGGGACTGTTCTCACTGTGCACACCGAGCGTTGCACACTTTACAAGGTACACAGACAATGCACAGGGATGGGGCACTGTACAGAGCTTGTGCACAGGGCAGCCTGGGCACTGAAACACCCTGCACACAGCAAAACGCACACGACATTTGCACAATGCACACCGAGCATACTGAGCAATGCCCACCTTGCTCGTTGCACGCACATTGCACACTGTCTGGGTACTGAGCAGAGCTTGTGTACAAAGCAAACGGGGCACTGAAACATTCTGCACACAGCGAAACGCACGACATTTGCACAATGCACACCGAGCGCACGTAGCATTGCACACCTTAAAAGTTGCACGCACATTGCACACTGCATGTGTTCTGTGCAGTGCTTGTGTACAAAGCAAACTGGTCACTAAAACACATTGTGCACAGCGAATCGCACGACATTTGCACAATGCACACCGAGCACACGTAGCATTGCACACCTTGCTTGTTGCACGCACATTGCACACTGATTGGAATACACTACGTAGCTGGTGCACAAAGTAAAAAGTAAACAGGGCCCAGAAACACACTGCAACCAGCACAATGCAATGCATTCCTTCTTGTGAATTGCACATACAAGGATTTGCCTATGCATCATGTGCTTTGTGCGTATGCCTTGCACTGCACACAGAACATTGTGCAAAGTGCACAGTGCACACTAATAAAGTTGCACGCATGACACCAGGCACTGAACACAACAAGCACTAGGCAGGTACACCCAGCACACTGCACACGACAACTTGTGCACGACTCACAATGCATCAGGGATGGGTCATACGGACTTTTGAGACGTCCCATACGGATTAATACGCTATTAATACGACATACGCGTATAATACGCAAACGTATTTTTGCTATTTTGGGGGGTACCCTGGGCTTGCACCAAC
>Ga0307963_1004329_pt1 | contig 11291 bp, 15 predicted proteins | sample OrgLakmetagen594_FD_201829 | JGI IMG/M metagenome (GOLD analysis project Ga0307963, IMG submission 201829) | Saline water microbial communities from Organic Lake, Antarctica - #594 | ecosystem: Environmental > Aquatic > Non-marine Saline and Alkaline > Saline | place: Antarctica: Organic Lake...
CACCACCCCTACCAAAAACGTTGTGTACGCGCAGCTGTGGACCCAGACAGCACTGCGGCCTCAAGGCCTACCCTTGTTTAAGATTTTCCAGTGCTGGAAGCTGGAGCGTTGCGCACACCACCCCTACCAAAAACGTTGTGTACGCGCAGCTGTGGACCCAGACAGCACTGCGGCCTCAAGGCCTACCCTTGTTTAAGATTTTCCAGTGCTGGAAGCTGGAGCGTTGCGCACACCACCCCTACTAAAAACGTTGTGTACGCGCAGCTGTGGACCCAGACGGTACTGCGGCCTCAAGGCCTCGTCCATCGATGCTCAAAGGTGCTGGTGCTGCAGGATTGCCAAGAGGAGGGGAGCAGCTGCTGCCTGTGCGCTGCAACCTGCATGATTACCGGTGGGCGCAGTGCGTGTGTATGTTTGAGTTTGTTTGGTGTCTTTTTTTCTTGCAGCTGCTGCCTGTGCGCTGAAACCCGTATGACCGCAGGTAGGTGCCGAAGGCTTTGTTTATGTGTGAGCTGTTTGTTTGCCTTGAAATGTGTGTGTGTGTGTGTGTGTGTACAAAGCAAGGCATTATGTTGCAAGACAGCTTCTGCCTGCAAGTTTTGCATGTTTTCTACACCAGCACGTGTGTGAATTTGAACAGGTCAAACCCACTCAATGATTACTGGTACGGAACTAGGGGTTTCTGCTGCTTGGGTGTTGCCAGCACCGGTGCTTACAGACAGGGCACGCTCTCGTACACGCACACACACACACACACACACACACACACACACACACACACACACACACATACGTACGCTCTCATAAGCAAACACGTACACACACAAACGCATACACACGCACACGTACACACACACTCACAAAAAAGAACGTACACACACACTCACACACACGTCATGTATCACCTTGCAGGGACAGGCTGATGGGGCTGCAGCAAATGGGAGACAGGTGGCACCCTTTGCACCTCATGCCAGCGCAGCTGCAAGGTGGGCTGGAAGTGCATACGTCACGCTGTGTGTTCTGGTGGGGTGTGGGTGGAAGTGCAAACAATGAAGTGCTCGTGTACGTGAATTATGTCATTCCATGCACCCTTAGCACCTCATGCCAGCGCAGCTGCAAGGTGGGCTGGAAGTGCATACGTCACACTGTGTGTTCTGGTGGGGTGTGGGTGGAAGTGCAATTAATGAAGTGCTTGTGTAGGTGAAAGTATATCATTCCATGCGCCCTTTACATCTCATGCCTGCGCAGCTGCAAGCTGGGCCGTGTGTCCTGATTGGGTGTGGGTGGGATTGTAGTATTCATCAAATGTGGTTTTGTGCAAAGAGGATCCATGCTTTTCTTACAAAAAACAGCACATTTATATGTCGTGAATTTTTAGTTTAGTTACTGAGAGGTGAGCATGAGGTTCCTTCTTTCTTTATAAGTTGTGATTTTTCGGTGTAGTTACTGAGAGGTGAGCATGAGGCTCCTTCTTTCTTTACAAGTCCTGAATTTAACGGTAGTTACTGAGAGGTGAGCATGTGGTTCCTTCTTTCTTTACAAGTCCTAAATCTTAAGTGTAGTTACTGAAAGGTGAGCATGTGGTTCCTTCTTTCTTTATAAGTCGTGTTTTTTCGGTGTAGTTACTGGGAGGTGAGCATTTGGTTCATAGTTTCTTTACAAGTCGTGAATTCTAAGTGTAGTTACTGCATGTGGTTCCTTGTTTCGCACGCTATGGTGCATTCCTGCATCAGTGCTGCACGTGTTTGCTGCCTGTATTAGCATTCTGCTATACACGGTCCTCCTCCCAGCTCCATCTCTTTCCCCTTGTACACTTTCCTGGTGCAAACAGTCTCTCACGTTCATTGCAGATTCTGTAAAATTTTATCATCCCATCCCAGGCCTGTTTGTACTTTCCCCATTCCCACTACCTCCTGTATGGCATTACAGTTTCCTTTTTTCCATTACAAGCAACTCTTTTGTGATACAAATAATTCAGTTTCCCCACTGCCTGAATGGTGCTGCAAATATTACTTTTTTTGCAAAAAATTGCGTTTGAGCCATTCTGTCCCAATCCTGCAGACCTTGATGCGGTGCTCAATGTTTCTCACTGATTCTGCTGGAAATTATGAATTATGTCATCAGAGCCCTGCCCTTCGTGCCTTCCTTCCTCATTCCTACATACAGGTCTCATGCTCTCGATGCTGGCTATCAACCCCGCTGACAGACCCCTCGTCAAAGCCCTGCCTTCAAATCCCTACTTCCAGGTAGGTAGGCGTTGGTGTATGTTGTGCGCTTGCATGTCATCCACTTATAAAATTGATGTTCCTGTTTATGCGACGAATTGCCAAACCAGGCTGTCTTAAATGTTTTGTGTACCCATTGTTTTGACAGAAACGAAAATGCATGCTGATAGGATGTAGAGGAGGGTAACAAAAAAAATTAAAAGATTACCGTACGGAAAGTATATCACCGCCCCCTAATTAATGTTTTTGGTGGGGGCGATGAAAGGGCGATGGTTTGTACATTTTTTGTAAGGGGGAGGTTGCAGGGCGGCAGCGGAAATTAACGATGTTGAGCAGTGCAAGCGATGAGTGGTCAGGAAGCCTTCTGATGAGTGGGCAAGAATTATCGACTCGCTTCCCTGAAATCCCTGATCCCCCAGCCCTAGCTCCGCTTGCCCCTGCACCCCCAGCCCCGGCCCCAGCCCCCGCCTGCACCAGTTGTACTTGTCGGGAAGTTCCAGCGAAGGGGGGGGGGTGCAAAACTGTAAATTAATTGTTTCTAGGGGGGCGAATTCACATTTTGACCATGCCGTCTCCATCCTGAACTCCTTCGTGAACGACATCTTCGATAAGATCGGCACGGAGGTCAAAGTTTTCTAGTTTTCAGGGGGGCGGTGGATTCATGAACTTGCGGTAATGAAATTTTGATAATGATGATATTAATTATTATTTAAGATCTCACAAATGTGTGCTTGTTTTGGTTGTTGCTTTGTGCTCACAAGTTGTGCTTGTTTTGGTTGTTGTTTTGTGCTCACATGTGCTTTGGATAACTAAGTCCTTCTGTTTCAGATCTGAGGCGTTGTGCTTTGTCTCACCACGTGCGTCCTTCACACACACACACTTTTACACACACACGCATACACACACTTTTACACACAAAAACACACACACACACAACACACACACACACACACAAACACACACACACATATACGCACACATTTTTGCCACACACATGCGGAACCATATGCATTTACACCTGGAATTGTGTACACTTGGAAGCGACCACATTTTAAACTACATCAATATACCAAACAACAAGCTGCCACCTCCTCCATGCATGTATGCCGTGCTTCAACTTGGCTAACCTCTCGTTATTGTGTCGTGCCAAGATATCAGATCTGGCTTGTGTCGTGCCAAGATATCAGATCTGGCTTGTGTCGTGCCAAGATGTCAGACTTCTGTGCTTGTCACAACAAAGGCAAACAGACAATATCACTTTCTTATAACTACGGATGCTGCCGTTACTTTTCCTTTAACGTTACGTATGTTGTAATGCGCGTGTTGATTTGCAAAATTCCTGGAAAAGAAGCCGTAGATCAAAAAAGCATGTTGAAGCTTGCAATCAACACTTCTGAGTCGTATACACGTGCACAGGAGGACGTGCTGTAGATTCAGAAAGTGTGTTAATGTTTGTGTATATTACTTCTGAAGTATGCATGTGCACAGAAGGATGTGCTGTCGATTCATATTGGGTACTAAAGCTTGCAAATAATGCTTCTGAGTTGTATACATGTGCACAGGAGGACGTGCTGTAGATTCAGAAAGTGTGTTAATGCTTGTAAATATTTCTTCTGGATCATGCACATGTACACAGGAGGACGTGCTGCTGCGTGCACTGCAGTTTTTGGACACTCTGATACAAAGGGATGTGGAACAAAAGGTGGGATATTTGATCGTGTACTTTCTGGACACCCTGATACAAAGATATTTGATTGTGTAGTTCTTGGACACTTTGATACAAAGATATTCGATTGTGTAGTTTGGGACCCTCTGATACAAAAATGTTTGATCATGTAAATGTTGGACACTCTGATACAAAGATGTTTGATCATTTAAATTTTGAACACTCTGATACAAAGGGATGTGGAGCAGAAAGTGAACCATTCGATTGTGTAATATTTGGACGATCTGATGCAAACTAATGTCGAGCAGAAGGTGGGACAGTTGATCGTGCACAGCTGTCGCTCATAATTCGACCTTCCCTGAGTGATACTTGGCTGAAGTGAAGGGTTGTGACGTTTCACGTTTTGCTGTGTGAAGTGAAGGGTTGAGGGACAAAATGTGGGTCACTCAGGTTCAGAAGATGGTCATTTGACCGCAAAGAGCTGTCATACAACACACACACACACACACACACACACACACACACACACACACACACACGTGTGTGTGTGTGTGTGTATATGTGTGTGTGTGCGTGTGTGTGTGTTTGCGTGCGTGCGTGCATCTGCATGTGCATGTGTGTGTGTGCAGCAAGTTTTTTGATAACTAAACAATGAGATAACTCATTCCACACCCTGTTGCGAAAAAGTATGCAGCAGGAGTCATCGCCCTTACATCATAGGCCTCTCCCCCGTTTGCAATCGGTGTTGCAAATGCAGCTGCAGGAAGTGTGGAGCTGCCATCTTTTCTAAAGAGTTGGCCAGGCAGCCAGAACTGTATCATACAAAATGCATGTGATAAAGTTCTCATGTTTCCTCCAGAACTGTATCACGCAATGCATGTGATAAAGTGCTCATATTTCCTCCAAAACTGTATCATGCAATGCATAAAATAAATTGCTCATATTTCCTCCAGAACCGTATCATGCAATGCATGTGATAAAGTGCTCATAATTCCTCCAGAACCGTATCATGCAATGCATGTGATAAAGTGCTCACATTTCCTCCAGAACCGTATCATGCAATGCATATGATAAAGTATTCATTTTCCCCTTAGAATCGTATCATGCAATGCATGTGATTAAGTATTCATTTTCCCCTTAGAATCGTATCATGCAATGCATGTGATAAAGAATTCATGTTTCTCCAGAACTGTATCATGCAATGCATGTGATTAAGTGCTCATGTTTCCTCCAGAACCGTATCATGCAATGCATATTAAAAAGTGCTCATATTCCTCAGAACCATATCTTGCAATGCATACAATAAAGTGCTCATATTTCCTCCAAAAAAGCCTGCCAGATGTGTATTATGTGTAATTTTAATTGGATCTGGCAGAACCTGAGTGCCTACTGCAGATGCCTGTTCACAATGAGAGACAATGCGCAAAAATACTGCGCTACTGCGAATTTCATGCAGGCAGCGTTTATGCGTCACCTGGCGAATTTCTGGCCACAGTTTGATGACCGAGTGCTGAAGAGGAGGGTGCTGCCTGCACTCATCAAGGTACGTGCGTCGAAGCTAGCTGACATGGTGGGTGCTACTTCTCAGGTGTGGATGGAGAACGGTTTGACGACCGTGTGCGCAAGCGCTCAAGGTGAGTGCGTCGAAGCTAGCTGACCTGGTGGGTGTTACTACTCAGGTATGGATGGAGAACGGTTTGAACGTGTGTGCAAGCGCTCAAGGTACGTGCGTCGAAGCTAGCTGACATGGTGGGTGTGACTTCTCAGGCATGGGTGGAGAACAGGCTGATGATCGTGTGCGCAAGCGCTCCGAGTACGTGCGTCGAAGCTAGCTGACATGGTGGGTGCTACTTCTCAGGTGTGGATGGAGAACGGTTTGACGACCGTGTGCGCAAGCGCTCAAGGTGAGTGCGTCGAAGCTAGCTGGCATGGTGGGTGCTACTTCTCAGGTATGGGTGGAAAACGGTTTGATGAACGAGTGCTCAAGCGCTCAGGGCAAGCGCTGCCCACGCTCATATATATAATAAATAATAAAAGAATGTGGAAATTAGCACAAATAATGGTGGGAGCTCTAGCAGTGACTGAGGATGAATATGACGCTCGTGTGCTCAAGCGCTCAGGGTGAGTGCTGTCCACGCTTATAAAATAAAAGAATGTGAAAACTAGCACAAATAATGGAAGCACTAGCAGTGACTTATGACGCTTGTGTGCTCAAGCGCTCAGGGTGAGTGTGGCTTGCGCTCATAATAAAAATAGTGTTAAAGTCAGCACAAAGTAAGGTGGCAGCTGAATCACAAAGTATGGTGGCAGCTGAAGCACAAAGTAAGGTGGCAGCTGATGCACGAAGTATGGTGGCAGCTGAAGCACAAAGTATGGTGGCGGCTGAAGCACAAAGTATGGTGGCGGCTGAAGCACCAAGTGTGGTGGCAACTGAAGCATTGACTGAAAAAAGATCTTGCGCACGTGTGTGCTCAAGCGCTCAGGGCAAGTGCTGCCCATGCTCATGTAGCCTTTGTTTATAGCATACTGTGATTCAATGCCATTTCAATGTCGAGTGTCTAGTTGTAATAACAGTGTACCCTTTGTTTGTAACATACTGTGATTCAAAACCATTACGATGTCGAGTGTTTTAGTTGTAGTAGCAGTTTACCTTGCTGGTTCCTTGGTTTCAGCATACAAGTGGCGAGAGCATTTCATGTTGCTAGTTCTATGATTAAAACTTATATATCTTAAAACTTATATATGATACTAATTAGCAGTCTGCCAAGATTGCTCTGACAATGTTAAAAAAGAAGCTCGGTCATCCAAGATTGAGGTCTTCACAATTAATTGTCGTGCAAGACGATTGCCGTGCGCACAGGATGGGTGTGCATTGTCACCTGCATGGCTGCAAGCAGCCTACACAGAGGTGCTCTCATATCTGTACATGGCACATGAGAAGGCAAAGCGAATTCCGTATATGTATACACCATATGTAGTGAATAATTCCTGCGGTGAAGACCGTATATACGGCGTATATATAAGGCTCTGGCCAACCCTATGTATACGGTTCTGGACAATCCTACGCATGCATTAGCGTACGCTACGCGCTGTGGCAAAAGAAGATCGAGCAAAGGTTTACAAAGAGTGGAAGTTACACACGCACACATGATTGCACACGCATGCACACACACGTATACACACACGCATGCATACACACTCATGCACTCAGACATACACACATACACACACATACACAACCATGCATACACACATATACACACACAAACACACACACATGCACACACACACACACACACACACGCACACACACACGCACGTGCACACACAGGAGCTGCATCATGAGGGCCTTCAGTCCTTGCTCCTTCCCGTCCTGCTCGCTATGATGGACAAGTGCACCCTCGCGTTCTTCATGTCCCACATCCTCCCAGTGAGTGATATTTCAACAAATACAAACATATATACACACATACTCACATGCAGCGAGTGTCCTCTCAGCCATATGACTTGAATTGGCCAGACCCACACATGCATGCACACACACATGCATACATACATCACACACACATGCATACATGCATCACTCACACATGCATACATACATCACACACGTATACACAGCACACACATCACACATCACACACAGGAACTAGCACCGGTGCTGGCCGCTGCCCAGGGCGAGCTGTTGGAGTCTTTGGTGGTCAAAGGCAGTGGGGTGCTATCAAAGCTCATGACACAGTGAGTGGCTTCAAGCTTTTACTCATTGGTCAAGCTTTTACTGATTGGTCAAGCTTGAACTGACTGGTCAAGGGCAGTGGAAAGCTCATGGCACAGAAGTGGCTTCAAGGGTCTTCTGATTGGTCATGGGCAGTGGGGTGCTATTAAAGCTCATGACACAGTGAGTGGCTTCATGCTTTTACTCATTGGTCAAGCTTTTACTGATTGGTCAAGCTTGGACTGATCGGTCAAGGGCAGTGGGGTGCTGTCGAGCCTCATGACACTGTAAGTGGCTTCAAGCTTCAACTGATTGCGCAGCTTCCCGTGCTCTCAGTCGCCGTGCAGTGTGCATATGCATTGTCTTTGCTGCTCAAACATAATCACTTCCAGATTTTATCAGCAATTTTATAGTTATTTTTTGTTTAATCTAAGTTTTGCATTATAAACGAGTCTGTCTGGTGGTGGTGGTGGTGGTGGTGGTGGTGGTGGTGGTGGTGGTGGTGGTATTGGTGGTATTGGTGGTGGTGGTGATCTGCAGCGAACCACAATATTGTGACAAAGGGGGGGGGGTGCAGGAGGAATTGGTTTTAGTTTTTGGCATCGTTGATAATTGACCAAAACCACACATGGATGGACTTTCGGTGTTGCACAGTACCTCTAAAAATAGCACATTTATACCATGCATACGGTTGCGTACAAGGTTCCGGCCTGCCCTGTGTTTTATTCATGCGAATGGTTTTGGAAACCTCTGTGTTCTATACATGTCAATGGTTCTGATAAATCCCTTTGTTCTATACATATCAATGGTTCTGGAAATCCCTATGTTTTGTACATGTCAATGGTTCTGGAAAACCCCTATGATTTGTGCATGTGTCATTCTGATCATACTAGTACATACACACACACACACACACACATACAAACACACACACACACACACATACAAACACACACACACACATACACACAACGTTTGGCTTACAGGCAGGCTTGTTTTGTGTGACACCTGCTGTCTCATGGATGCTGACGTATGGCACGTGGCCTTGCACATCAATGCAACACACACACGCACACGCACACGCACACGCACACACACACACAACCACACGCACACGCACACGCACACACACACACACACATTGCATGCATTGACGCAACGCACACACATACACACACCTGCATGGCATGCACCTCTAAAAACGGTAAGACAAAATTTAACTGTGCTGTGTATGTGCGCCCCTACGTTCAAGGGACGCTGCTTCACAACATTTGGTGCCACTTTATGCGCGCGCACTGGACAGCCATGACAACCCTCACGTACAAGAAGAGTGCTTGAAAATCCTGCAGGTAGGTGTGAATGGGTGGGCATGGGTGGGGTCAGGTGGGCACGCGCTTGTGTGTGCATGCTTGCGTGCTGTTCGTGTGTGTGTGTGTGTGTGTGTGTGTGCGCGTGCGTGAGTGTGAGCGTAAGCGTGGTGGATGTGTGTTTATTGTGGACGCAGGACCGTGTGTGTGTAAGTGTGTGTGTGTGTGTGTAAGTGTCTGTGAGCATGGAAACTTATGTGTGCGTTACGTTAGACCATTTTAATTGTTGCATGAGGAGCTTAGTTAAGTGTACTTATGCGTGGAAGCAATTGTTGCATGAGGAGCTTAGTTAAGTGTACCTATGCGTGGAAGCAATTGTTGCATGAGGAGCTTAGTTAAGTGCACCTATGCGTGGAAGCAATTGTTGCATGAGGAGCTTAGTAAAGTGTACCTATGCGTGGAAGCAAATAATGATCCTCATCAGCCTGCATGTGTTTTTGCCCTGGCTACTGCTCGCTCTCTCTCTCTCTCTCTCTCTCTCTCTCTCTCTCTCTCTCTCTCCCCCTCTCTCTCTCTCTCTCTCTCTCTCTCTCTCTTTCACTCTCTCACTATCTCCCAACTCTCTTCTCCCAAATAGTAACTAAAAGCGCAGTATGTCTAGGGTTGGCCAGAACCATATATATACATCATGTATTACCGTATATTTGGTGATTACCCTGCCAAGAATTCAGGGATTAGGGATTCCAAGGGATATACATGGTTCTGGCCAAACCTAACTAAGTCAGCTGTGCACTGCACCTGTGTGCTTTGTATCGGCACCCGCAAGTGCTGTGTATGTAGCCGGTCATCTTGATGTGTGATTGAGTGGGGGCGGAAGGGGCATCAATAACCAGAAAACAAGTTTGCAATTTCCACCAAACCCTGGACCTTACCATCACTTTACTGATGATTCAGTTTTCCAATACACTGTGAGAATTTGTGTACACATTATTAAGGGCCTCGTCGAGCCTCAATTTACTGCTGTCAAAGCCTAAACGGCAACTAGGGTGTCCATTTTTGGGGGGAAATCAGGACCCTGGAAATTCTTAAAATCGGGAAAATCGACCGTATTTTTGTAAAAAGATTTATCTTAGTGTAATGTAAATGCGAAAAATGGCACATCACGATGTCACAGTCTTGTTTAGGAAGGTGTCAGGCTTTCATTTCTCGACGCCCCAAATTGGGCAGTAATTTTGCAGAGGGGGTTGACTGAGCCAAAAAAAAGTTTTCCTTTAAATGTGGATTGAGCATGGGCCCCATGACTGGCAAGCTCCAAAATTTGCATAATATGAAATATGAATCCTTGCTCTGTCCATAGATGTAAAATTTGGAGCTTGCCAATTTGGGGCGTATGCTTATTTGCTGTGGCGTGCAGGCCACTTATTACCACAAATTGTTCATACCAACTCACCCACTGCACCAATCTGGAATATGGTGTAGAATTCTTATTGGAAAACACTTATTGTAACAAAAATGAAAAAAATGACTGAGTGGTTGGTGTTTTATGAGGATTTGAGCCATTTTCCCATGGAATCACCACATTAGGGCTTAAATGCACCATGTGTGCTTAATCCAGTCTATCTCAGCACGCAAAGCGACCCACATAAAACTGGGCACACGCTCGGGTAGCCCTCAATGTTAGCTACGCTTCGGTATTAAAATGGTGTCGATCGGATGAAGCGGCTGTGAGTGGCTGCCCTCTGAATGCAGAAATGCACAATTTCAGGCATTTCCTCCGTTAGCCCCCTCTGGTAATTTTGTACATTATTTTCTTAATATCATCAAATACAGAATATATGGAACTAATTCCCGGCCAATCTGATGCGCGTATGCCTGTCCAGGCAATGCATCATGAGAAATTTCCCAAGAACTTCCTACAGCTAGTTTCAGTCCGGTCTTTTCACAATAATTATTAATTAATTACAAGTAAACTCCAGAAACTTTTCGTCTAAATCCGCGCAAGTTTCCGAAAGTGATCTTCTTACAGTAATGCACCAACTAGGGCCTATATCGACAAGCCACGCCCTCGACGACGCTCGTCGAGCCTCGCTGGCAAAATCATACACCCAGATTACCCATGCTTACACCTTATACATGTGTAGAGCAATCTCCACATGCCACCAAGCCTTGTATCTTCTTACCGTTCCACCATATCACTTGACTAATGATTCATTTTCATTCACACTGTGTGACTTTGTGTAGATAAATCTCCACATGCCACCAAGCCTTGTGTCTTCTTACCATTCCACCATCACTTTACAATGGTTACAATGGTTACAATGGGGGGTGACCTTCAGCCAGGTAGTTTGGCTGATCGGCTGCTGACTGGTCTCGGCCAG
>Ga0307963_1004331_pt1 | contig 11289 bp, 11 predicted proteins | sample OrgLakmetagen594_FD_201829 | JGI IMG/M metagenome (GOLD analysis project Ga0307963, IMG submission 201829) | Saline water microbial communities from Organic Lake, Antarctica - #594 | ecosystem: Environmental > Aquatic > Non-marine Saline and Alkaline > Saline | place: Antarctica: Organic Lake...
CTTGGAAGTGTTGACAATTAGATGTTTATTCCTGGCATACACAGCCAACCGACTCAGCATGATTTGCATATCACGGGGCTCATTAGTCAGCAAAGTCAGATCATCTGCATACAACATGTGTGAGACTCTGGTACCGAGTACCGTAAAACTCCTTTACCGGCAGACAAAAAAGGCCCAGTCACAGAGGTCCAACAGAGTACCAGGCTAGCAGTCGCACTTCTTGACTGAAGGCCTTTCTTTGTAAACCCTGTAAATCTTGTAAAGGCACTGCCATCAGTGTTTGGGCATTCCAAACCCTTGATTATTAATGTTTGGGTCTTCACAATTTTAACACACCAATGCTTGCTGGTTTGGATGTATTAAATGCGGTAGACCTCGAACAGGCTGTGAGCATCTTGGTGTCACAATGCAAATCTTGGTGTAACATGCAAACCTCAATCTGTGGGTTGTGGAGCCTTTAAAGAAAGGGTTACGTCAGGTCGATTTTGTCAGACGCCCTAGCTGCAGCGCATTGGCGCTTGAATTAAACGCGTGGCAATTTGCATTTCAAAAGTTTGTTGGCTATTTTTATGTTGCCACACCTCCTCTTCAAGGATTAGAGTGTGTAAGCAACCCATTTAGGGTTGTTGAACAAGGCTTCCCTTCCTTGTTTGTGCCATACAACCACAAATTGCATGTGTTTTATATTCTTTCCTGGTTAGAATAGTCAGGTGTAAGAGGTCCTGATTTCTTTGAAATAAAAGGCCGCCTGTAGAAAAGAAAAGAAAAGAAAAGACTCTGCTGGTAGTGATGACACAGCCAGCATGATTAAGGGAGGGGTTCTTGCTTAGGTGCCCGCACCAGGCAACCGTGCAAACAATTATTAGTAAATTAATGTGGGTCAGGGGGGTTGTGTGTCGTAGCACCCAGACCCAAACCTTGACTGTTGTTGCTTGTATTATATTGCAGTGCATACCTTGTTTTTATGAGTGCATATGCATGTCTGATGGAGTGTTCATTCAGTTTGTGTGTTAGGTTTTTTATCTTATGGTAATCCAGAGTAAGGTCTGCCAGAGGTTTGTCTGTATAGTCTTTGTAGATAGTCCCCATAGCTCCAACGAGGATCACGTGAAGCTTGATTTCCCTATATCCTTGTCTGCTGTTGAATATGGTTCTTGCGTATGTGACCAATGTCCTGGTGAAGATGAACATGTTCAGAACGAGGTGCATGCTCTTTTAATTCGCCAAGACCATCGAATTTGTGAGCTTAGGAAACACTTTTCCTTCCTGTTTACACCTTTTTTTGAGGATTTTTCAGCAGCCCAACCCTTTTTGCTGCAACAGGTCAACAACCAACTTGTTCATGATTTACTTTCTCAGCAGAACAATAGACTTTTCTTTTTCTTTCTGAGCTTATGAATTTATTTGTGGCTGGCCGAGACCAGTCAGCAGCCGATCAGCCAAACAACCTGGCTGAAGGTCACCCCCCATTGTAACCATTGTAACCATTGTCTGCTGTTTAGGTTGGCCATAAGCATGCTGTGCTGTGCTTTTGCTTTTTGGAGTTGGGGATCAGCAGGCCTAGTGTCTTCACAGAGTTTAAACTCAATCAGGTGACTCTCCCCCTGGTTTGGATAAATTCCTTGTCTTAAGCAAGCTGTTGAAAGTTTGGGTTGCGGGTTGTTAAGCGAGAGGAGCACACAGTGCTAGGTAGAAATAGGATGGCGTCAGGACGAGACGAGGCTTTTAAAGCATGTCTGTAGCAATAGCATAAACCTGTTGTAAACCTTGTAGCATTAGTAGCACATCCAGAATACACAGGAGTGTTGCACTATTTACAGAAAGAGAGATAAAAACTACACTAAGAGGGATAACCCTGATAGCGTGCATTAAGGAGGAAGAATATGCGAGCACACAGATACTCAACCATCATGAGGAAAAAAGATTTGATCATTGTTGTGAAAAAATAAATTCCTCTTGCAAGTATGTAGAAGAGATATGCAATGCACAAATGTACGCACACAGTGAAGCAGGATCCGTGATCATGGTAAACAATAAGCACCTACTTGTTTCCAAGGCTCAGCCAAGGGTGGAACTATAGACTATATATATGTGTCCCCCACACTGTGTTATTCTTCTCAGCTACGTAAACACCTCATTTAGGCTGCAGACAAAATCACTTTTCATACTTCTCATACCATTCTTCTGAGTGAGTGTGGGTGGGAGTACCTGTACTCCACACATTAGGTTGAGGCCTTTCAAGCACCCTAGTCTTTTTCTCACAGGTCCAATTAACTCACTCGAGATGCCCTTTGAGGCATATATAGTGGAGTAACCTTACCTTACCTAAGCTCACTTATAACCTACACACTCACTCCTTTCATTGAGCATACACCAGTAACGGGCATGCACATGGAAATATTGTCAAAAATTAGAGCCAAGTGGCTAATGCAATGCAACAAAGGTTTTTTTAAGCATGCACATGTGTATGTACACACACACCTTCTTGCTGCTATACCCTATTATTTCTATTATTTCTTTCTTTCTTGTCATTGGCTGGCAGCCGTTTCCCAATCACTGAACACCCCGCTCCTTTCAGCCCTCTTCAAGCGCTGCACTGTGCGCACCCACAGACAGACAGGCAGGCAGGCACAGACAGACCACTCCCACAGACAAGAACAGACAATGTAGCAATATCAGTAGGGTTGGCCAGAACCGCATATATACACAGTATATGACCGTATGTTTGGTGATTTCCCTGCCAAAAGTACCGTATATACACCGTATATATATGGTTCTGGTCAACCCTAAATAGCAGGCTTCCAGACGTGAGAAACTTCAGTGTGCTAGAACGTGATGGCAGTGGTATGGATGCACTCTTACCAACACCGGTGGTCCCTCCATGGATACATCAATTGCAGGTTCCACAGTAACCAATACGCATATCATTTGAATGGTTGGCCAGAACCGTATATACACACCGTATATTTGGTGACCTGCCTGCCAACAATACCGTATATGCACCGTACATACAGGGTTCTCGTCAAAACCCTAATCATCTGCCCTCAACATTGCAGCCTAGCAGTCGCACGTTTTGACTCATGGCTTTATCTGTAAACTCTGTTATCAATGGCTCTCAACATTGCTGCTCCTACAGCTGTGATGCGAACAAGCCTGGCTGATTGCCAAAATCTGAACGTGTGGAGTGTGGGACCGCCAACCACCCTCCATCAGTCCCTATGTCAGCTGGTTGATGAGTTGCTCTCTTTCAGCATGCACACACTGTTTGCTGGGGGTTCGAATGAACTAACACAAACAGCTCAACACCGGTAATAATGGCCACCAAACACCTAGGTCCCGCAGTGCATTAAGCCCTTTTTTCAACTAAGAAAAAATTGGGGAAACTTGGCATAGTAAACAACGCTGATGCCTGCTGACACTATACCTCAACCCATCTCCGATTTCAGGTATTCATGCAAAAAAGCCGGACCTCAAGTGCAAAACCTCAAGTGCAAAGACAGACCTCAAGTGCATTTTGAGCCGAAGGGCCTGGCTGCGCAGAAACATGCGCTTGCGGCTGGGTTGAGACCAACAGAGAAAGCACCAGCAGCCGCACGACAGAATGAAATGGCGATGGCCGGGCTACTTTTTGCGAGTGCCTGGTGATAAAATGTGGTGGCGTTCCGCTGGCAAAATCCTTTCGCGTCAAACCCCTTGGCCATGTCTTCCAAAAATGCCGATTGCCGCATTGCCCCGTAGCCATTAAAAAAATGCTGAGCATCAAGTCGCTGATGGCCAAGTGCCACAGCTACGTTCATGACGAGAATCACAGGCTGCACATTTGCCTCATAGAACCGGAATCTGTGAGCACTCACCCTGTGCATCTCGTCTGTAAAGACTGTCCATGTATGCCCGTAGGCTTGCTTTGTAAGGAAGTACGCGCCATGCCAAAACAAGTATGGGAAAGCAGCATGAGGCAGACGCTTTGAGAACGCCTTGTTCAAATTGCAGAGGCTGAAGCCCCAGTCCTTTGTTTTTTTGGGCTTTGTGGGACTGCCACAAGCGACTGTTTTGTAGAATAGCGGGGATCGCAACGCAAAAACCTTCAGCCCTTGCCCTTTGGTACCTTCAGGTCCCGCCATGGCAAATGCATCAGCAGCTGCCAAAGGACATGCAAAGAAGTCGTCGTTCAGATAAATGAAGCTTTCCGCGAGGCCAGAAATGCGATGGAGGTGGGCTTCGATGGCGGGTGCAGAAAATGTCGGGAGGTACCTGTGATGCATGGTAGTTATCACATCACAGGCATGATTATGTGTGCCTTTTGTGTCACATCACAGGCATGATTATGTGTGCCTTTTGTGTCACATCACAGGCGTGAATATGTGTCATTTGTGTCACATCACGGGCGTGATTATGTGCCTTTTGTGTCACATCACGGGCGTGAATATGTGTCATTTGTGTCACATCAAAGGCGTGATTATGTGTGCCTTTTGTGTCACATCACGGGCGTGATTATGTGTGCCTTTTGTGTCACATCAAAGGCGTGATTATGTGTGCCTTTTGTGTCACATCAAAGGCGTGATTATGTGTGCCTTAAGTGCGGTTGTTTCATTTGTTTCTTTTTTTCTTGTGCCCTTTAGCTCCTGTTTCTTGTGTTTAGCCAGGTGTGGTTTCAGGCTTTTGCCAAGCTTCCGCTGAGATGCCCCCCAGAGGTATATTTTTATATTGCAATGTAACCTTACCTTATGTGTGCCTTTTGTGCAATTGCTGCAGTCAAAAAGCGGGGAGAGATGTTTGCAGGGCATGCGCCATGTGCCTATTGAAAATGTGCAGTTCTACGTCAAGCGCGAGACCAGGAATCCCAAGGGCATGCTAGGGGGGAACACCTTTCAGAACGTGCAAAAAAATCAACAAACTTGCCTCACCTGCCGAGCAAGTTCTCCATTGTTAAGAAAGTATTGACGGGCAACCTAGCTTTTTGAAAACTTCTGGAGTGTTTAAGTCTCTAGCAACTCTGTCACAACTCGTCATTATTTTCCATGAAACGCCAACCGGCATTTACCGGTTCCCATGTACAGGTACAGTGTGCGGGGCATTAAATCTGTGTGATATCAGATTGATCTGGCAAGGTCTGTGAGGGCGTCCCTCTAAATTTCTTAATTGATGAGCAGTCTCTGCCCAAGCTTTGTGCTCAAGTGACAAAGCCACACACACAAGACCCGCTCTGAGAGTGTTCAAGAGACAAGTCACAAAGACAAACACACACACACACACAAGATCCGCTCTGCCAGTGTTCAAGAGACAAGTCACAAAGACAAATCCACACACACACACACACACACACACACACACATACACACACACACGCACACACACAACCAAAACCCGCTCTGCCAGTGTTCAAGAGACAAGTCACAAAGACAAAGACACACACACAAGACCCACTCTTCAGGGATGAAGTCGGTGTGATCTATGAAGCGGGTCTTCTGTTGCAGTTTGGGTGCAAGAGTGTGAGTTGGGAAGGAGTGGTTGAACGCTGTAGCTATGTAAATCCAGCGTGTCCATGGCCATCGAGCCTCTAAGCTGGCCAGGCTGAGCAGGATCTCACCAGTAGGCAACAAAATAAATAAATATTGCCAAAATGAAATTGCGTGCATAACCTCACACAGTGACTCAGTAATGATATCTTGTATTTCACCTGTAGGCATCAAAGGAAATGGTTTGGGTTAAGAAATTTACATCTTTTCACACAATGACTCAGTAATGACTGGGACATGAAGTTGAAAAACATTTAACGACCCATTACACATGGAACATGTTGCTAACAGGGAATAATTTAATGTTTGCAAGGGGGGAAAGGATGCGGTGCAATGAAATGCAATGAGAGAGCAGCAGGATATGTTGGTTTAGCTTCACATTGATATAGAGTGACCCTGGGAAAAAGCATAGCGTATACTCCTTATCACACCAACGACAAACGTTAGGGGGGGTATTCTTCAATGCCTTGCTAGGGCTCTTATATAAGGTTAAGACAATGAGCGTTTGGGCACCTCAACTGAAGCACTTCTAAGGAGCATCCCATGCAACTCAGAAGGGGGGGTCTGCGCGCGCGACCAAGGGGCCGGTTGCAATCAAATTTCTGTGGGGAGCGAAAATTCAACAGCAAAGCTAAACCTACTCCTTCAAAACCCAAGTTGTGTCAGTAGGCATGAAAGTCTGCCTTCAGCTGGGCATTGCATTTTTTCTGATCTTACAACCTAAAACCTAAATTGCAGTTCACCCCACCCCAGGGGGTATCTCTATCAGAATAGTCTTTCCTGAGGAGATGATGTTTGTGGGCAGCCTTCCAACGATGTGCCTGTTGTGACTATGTAAAATTCTGTTCTCCAGAAACTTTGAGATCCAAACTCCCTGCAAACTGCGGTAAACAATGGGCACACATGCGCTTTGTCTAGGAAGTTTTGTCTTGTCCGGAAGAAAAGTGTGTGCACCTTTTCGAGCCAAACCTTCCCTCGCCCCCATCCCCCCTCTTTTTTGCTTTAAAATGCAGAACACAATAACCAAATACCTGTGCCAGTGTTGCTGACCACACACTTGCCTGCATTGTCAAGACTTTGAGTGGGGCTTGCCTTTTGGGAACGGTACACTTGCTTTGCGTTCGCCCATTTTGCATCACTGTATGGTATGTGTTGCAGCGCGTTAACAGCATGGAGCACAGTGTGTGCTTTGCTGGAACTCAGTAATGAATATGAATAAGCCCCCCATGCATGGAGGGTTGCATGCAATGGAAGGACAACATGCTCACTGACCCACCTTGTGTCCACCCAGGTATAGACAGCATCTACCTCCACAGGAGAAAGCGGCTGTGTTGACCCTTCCAAGCACTCGGTCCCAAAGACCAAAATCAAAACCCACACAAGCACTGCCATGATGCCGGCGATTAGGATAAATGCATTACATCCTATGTCTTATCAGGAGGCGTAGAAGGCATGGGTTTACTAATAATTTCGTCTGGCAATTGACCAAATGGTCGATTCCGAATTCAATTGGCCCCAAACGATGGGAAATGAAAAATGTTTTCAAAGGTCAAAGGTTTTGTTTTTCAACATTACTCAGAAGTTTACAAATTTAGTAGTGCAGCTGTCAATATTTTTGATTGATTTATTTGTTGGGACCTATAGGTTGAGCAGCCATGCCAGGCTGGAGGCCTTTGTAATCCAAAGCAAACTAAACTTAAGCCATAGTACTTGGCTGACTCTCCTTTTCTTCTCCAATTTAGATAGGTGTGGTTACAGAATTTTTTCCAAGCTTCCGCTCAGATGCCCCTTAGGCATATTTAGGGATGTAACCTTACCTTACCTTTCCAATGTTCCTCCGTAATGGTATCGTCTCTTGACCCCTAGGCTTTGGTGGCACTGTTCGAACAAGTTCAGTGCATGGACAGAAACGCAGAGCGGCAGATGCCACTAATATCAAAATAGTTGTAGTAGTCTCTTTTTGTTCTCACACATACGGCGGATATAGCTGTGTAACCCTTACCCTTACCCTTACCCTCACACATACACACACACATTTAAATTCCCAGCACGCTTTTAAGAATACAGCCATAAGCAAATTTGTGCGCAGGAAAGAGATTGATTCAACTCCCCATGTCCGTATAGCTGTGGCGAGTTTCATATCTCACGTCAATCAACTCCGACCAGTGTGCATTTTTAAAAATTAGGTTATGGTGGCCCCAAGCACTACATGTGTAACCGACACCACATGTGCGTGACACATGGACAGTCCCACGTTCTCCTGTAACTAATTCATTCAACAAAAAGACTCCAGGTGGTCTTTAAGAGAACACGGGAGCTGTTCAAAGTAACTAAAACCAGGGGGCCACAACGTCCCTTGTGTGCCACACAGAGGGCTCTAAAGCAGCAAGGGCGTGCTCAAACCAGCCCTCGCCAAAAAGAGAGAAAGCACGACGAGGCAGGCAGTCTCACACACCCGCAGGGAGGCACGCGTCGACTTGCTCCTTGTGTAAAGTAGACACGTGGCCTACTCACCCCGCTCTTTAGAACAATAAGGTGCGTATGAACCGACTTAAGGTCCCTGCCCCTTGCATGGTGGAGCGCGTGGCCCATTTGACCCCCCCCCCTATGGACCGTGCATTGGAGAGTGTATAGGCAGCTTGCCACCTTTGCCCCCGAAGGAAAGGAGCGCAGCTTAGCTGTTGTCTCTCTCAAAAGGTTCACAGCCGCCATGTAGAGCGCGTAATCTATTTCCGGCCCTTGCCCCTATCCTTGGCTCCCAACTGCAGAATGACGTCAGGGTCGACGTTGTAGTGCGCCAGGCTGAACTCATCACGCAAGAAGCCCACCCCATCACGGCTCAGCTTCTGTTTGCTGGCAGCGAGGCCAAGCACTCCCGCTAGACGCTCCTTGAGCTCTCCCACCTGCTCAGGTGCAAGGTTGCAAGGTCACAAACACACATTTGTCGAGACAGACGTTATAATGAAACTGTGCGCGTACACACGAATGGGTTGGGTACTGCAATTTGCACAAAGACTAGTTTACGTGTCGTCCAGCATTGATTACTTTATTATTGCATAAGGTTACGTCGCCCAATATTATGGTCTTCAAACACACCAAACACACGCTTTCAACACCAAACACAAACACGTACCGTGTCCTGCAATGACGCCACCTCCACCTCCAGCAGTTGGCCGATGAGCTTCTCGTTGCCCTCCACTTCAGGGCACTGCACACGCACTTTGCTGGGGCCTGCATAAACAAACAGACGGGAAAAAAACCAGTGTTACCTCCCGGCAATGCGTGTTAAGGAGACGAGCTTCTCGTTGTCCTACACTTCAGAGGGCACAGCGCATGTGCGTTGCTAGGGCCTGCACAAAAAACAACAGATTCAATTCACAGCGTCTCCCGGCACAGTGTTGAGGAAATGAGCTTCTTAGGTCTCCACTTTAGAAAACACACACACACACACACACACACACACTCACAGACACACACAGACACACACTTTGCTGGGGCCTGCGTAAGGAAGCAAGTGAATGACCATAATCCTGTAGCGAAGCCTTCTCAGACAAGTATGGGGAAGCATCGCAAGCGATGCTGAAAAGTTGGCGAAGCCTTTTGCGCTGTGAACTGGCAACTTGTGTGTGCGTTGTGCGCGTGTATACATGTGTGTGTGTATGTGTGCGTGTGTGTGCGTGCGTATGTGCGTGCGTGCGTGCGTGTTTGTGTGTGTGTGTGTGTGAGAGAGAGTGTGTGTGTGTGTGCGTGCGTGCGTGCGTGCGTGCGTGTGTGTGTGCGTGTTTGTGTGTGTTTGTGTGTGTGTGTGCGTGCGTGCGTGCGTGTGTGCGTGCGTGCGTGCGTGCATGTGTGTGTGTGTGTGTGTGTGCGCGTGCATGCGTGCCTTCAACCTGCTCACATCTGTCAGTCAAACCTGTTTGCTCGCATCCTCTCAGAACACGCTCCCATTGTCATCGCGTCATTTACCATAAATTTTTAAGTCCCTTGCAACTTAAATTGTGGAAATTCGTGCACCCAGTCGTGTGCTTGCAGGAGCAGCGAACTTTTTGTCCCGCCTCTCCTTGGCCCCGGACCCAGCCGGCACTTTCAGAAACGTCTCCTGTCGACTTCTATGCTTTCAGATGATGTTCAGGGGGCATGGGCTGGGCTGAGCGCCGGGCAGCTTCCTCCAGCTACCAAACATTGAGTCAATTCTTTCCACAGCACTGCTCACTGCACCCCTGGTCACCAAAACTTGTATGCTCTGACAAAAAGTTTTGTTTGGCCTGCCTGCCAAGTTTCAGACCTGGACGTTAGCTGCGTGGCTCTGGCTAGGCCCTGAGTCTCAACTTTTACAAAACTCGTTTGAGAGTGCGCCCAGGAGCACCACCCCCCGCCCTTCCCCTCCCCCTGACACCGCAGGGCTGCGTGGTTAGTCAATCTAAGGTGCCTTGCAAGATTCGGGGGCGGGGGGTGCGCTGGGCGGGCCTGCGCGCCCTGGTGTGAACTTTGGTGGGAAGACGGCAAACCTAGGGGCTTCACCCCATGACTGGGGCTTCGCCAAAAAATTGTGAATGGCCTGATTAACGATTTGTTTCGTGTGTCGCACACGCACTCTGATGGGAGCTGCAGACGGTTACCGTACAAATAAAGAGAAAAACCAGGCAGCAGTAAGAACAGGCAGCAGTGAGAACAGGCATTAACAGGCAGCAGTGAGAACAGGCATTAACAGGCAGCAGTGAGAACAGGCATTAACAGGCAGCAGTGAGAACAGGCATTTACAGGCAGCAGTGAGAACAGGCATTAACAGGCAGCAGTGAGAGCAGGCAGTGAGAGCAGGCATTAACAGGCAGTGAGAACAGAAAAGCCACGCAGGCAGTGAGAACCACTCCACCCATTAACCGAGGGAATTTTGGTACCAAGTACCGTAAAGAGTTTACCACAGCAGAGATAAGGCCCTCTGTCAGAGAAGTAGGACATCAGAGTACCAGAAGCAGAAAAAAAGTCATAAAGAGGGCGGAGTGTTAGGCTCTCAAACCATGCGAAATCACAAGGCGCAGGTTTGGAAAAGGAACACCCCACGCCAAGCAGCCAAGACAGTCAAACGATCTGTGAATGCTGTGCTTATGCGTACGTATCTCTCACGTTGTCATATGTGCATCATGTTGTGCTCTGAGCACGCCCACGCTCTTGTCCTTCACAATCTCCAACACAAAGCCACGATATACACACGCATGCATCACACCCACAAACGCACGCACACACTCACCAGTGTGCTTCTGCAGGAACTCCTCCTCAGGCTGCAGCACAAACTCACAATATACATACAATCGCTCAAAAAGCGCACATACAAACACGAACACACACACTCACCAGTGTGCTTCTGCAGGAACTCCTCCTCAGGCTGCAGCACAAACTCACAATATACATACAATCGCTCAAAAAGCGCACATACAAACACGAACACACACACCGGTGTGCTCCTGCAGGAACTCCTCCTCAGGCTGCAGCACAAACTCACAATATACATACAATCACTCAAAAAGCGCACACAAACACACACACACACTCACCAGTGTGCTCCTGCAGGAACTCCTCCTCAGGCTGCAGCACAAACTCGTCTCCAAACCCGCCCACCCGCGCACGCTTTGCATCCGGTTGGTCTCCTGGCATGGGAGGGGGCGCTTCCCTTGGGGGCAAGGGGGGGCCTCCTCCAGGCATGGGGGGCATAGGGGGGGGGGGCATCATGCCTACAGACAGTGCCAACAAAAAGCGTCAAAAACATAGTACTAGG
>Ga0307963_1004333_pt1 | contig 11287 bp, 9 predicted proteins | sample OrgLakmetagen594_FD_201829 | JGI IMG/M metagenome (GOLD analysis project Ga0307963, IMG submission 201829) | Saline water microbial communities from Organic Lake, Antarctica - #594 | ecosystem: Environmental > Aquatic > Non-marine Saline and Alkaline > Saline | place: Antarctica: Organic Lake...
AACGCACACACTCCCCCTTGCAGTGTAGCGCAGGCTGGTTGTAGGCCACATGGCCATGCCTACACCCCAGTTGTGTTACAAAACAGCTAAGATGTATGAACGTACCCGCACAAACTCCCCCTCGTAGTGCAACGCGGGCTGGTCGTAGACCGCATGGCCCTTGAGCACCCCCTTGCTCCAGTTGCCCCTCATGCAGCCCTTGGCAATGTCCCAGTACACGCCCGGTCCGTCCTTCTTTCCGCCCGCCCAGCTGCCGGTGTACACAGAGCCGTCTGGGTACCTGTGTGTGTCGTGCGTGTGTGGTGTGTGTTGTGTGTGTATTGTGTGTGGGTACCTGTGTGTGTTGTGTTGTGTGTGTGTGTGTGTGTGTTGTGTGTGTGTTTTGTGTGGGTAGCTGGGTGTGTGCTGTGTGTGCGTGTTGTGCATGTGTTGTGTGTGTGTGTGTGTGTGTGTGTGTGTGTGTGTGTGTGTGTGTGATGAGCTCAAGCTAGTGCACCCAAAAAGGTGCAGGTGTAGTGTGAATAGATTTGTCCATTTATCTCTTACATGCATGTTGGACAGTACTTAGCATAATGTGTTAGGTTGTATAAGGCCATAAGGCTAGAACAGGTTTTATGAGGCCAGAAATAAACACGCACCATATATGACCATATACATGGAATTTTCTTTGAAAAGACAGCGTAGTGTTGCCAAACTTATTTATATACATATGTATGTATATACATAATACATATGTATGTATGCGTATATACGTGTGTACTTAGTGTGCATGATCTATGCTAAAACCTTACTAAAATCCTTTGGTCAAAACATATTTAACGATTTAGGGTCGGCCAGAACTATATGTATACATACATTTCCAAATTTTTCTCAAGGTTCATTCCGATATACTGCACGTCAAGTTGACAGGTGCTTACAAAATGCGCACCTGTACTGGCCTTGACCAAACATGTGAGAATTTTTCCTGCTACAAGTACCGTATACGTACATATGTGTGGTTTTGGCCACCTTGACTACACCTAAAACCTCTTGCTTGGAGATGCAACGTCGCCAGGGTTGGCCAGAACCATATATATGTATATACACGGTATTTTAGGCAAGAAAATCATCAAATATACGGTCGTATACAACGTATTACGGTTGTGGCCAACCCTAAATGATGCGGTACACGGCACATCAAGGCGGCAGGTGTTGCGGAAAACGCGCACCTGTGCTTGACCATGGAGGGGGAATTGGAAAGAAATGCGCACCTCCAATCAAAAATGACTACCAATCGGAAAAAGTGCGCACCTGTACTGGCCTTGACCATGGAATCTGTCGTTGACGAGCTCCCCTTCGTATTGCCCCCCGTCCGGCATCAAGCATATGCCCCGTCCTTCTCTTTTTCCACCCTGCGTCCGGACAAATTGTACAAATTATACATAAATTTGTTGAATTGCACTGTTCCCTGCATCAGACCAACATCAACTCAATTTTAAGAAATGCTCTCTACGCCGTCATTACACATTAGTAAAGCTGGCCAGAACCATACATATATACGGTGTGTATTCGGTAATTTTGGCAGGGAAACCATCAAATATACGGTCATATATGGTGTATACCTATGTACGATTCTGGCCAACCCTACACATCAGATACCGCCCTGAGAAATCGTAAGCACGCCTTTGGGATTTGTGGATGCTCTTTGCATCCCAGGCACTTCTTCATGCATTTGAAACCAACCAAAACATGTGTAGATACATTAGAACCATCCATGAACTAACTTAAGAAATTAGTCCCCCTTCTTCCCTGTATGTGTAGGGTTGGCCAGAACCGTATACATATACGTCGTATATATGATGAAATCCCTGCCAAAACTACCGTACATCCACTGTATATATAATGTAGGGTTGGCCAGAACCATAGATTTATAGGTATATACGGTGTATATACGGGGATTCTGGCAGGGAAATCGCCATACATACGGTCATATACGATGTGTATATAGGGTTCTGGCCAACCCTAAGTAAGTGTAACATCCGCCAATGTGCAATCGCTGTTCTGCTGCCACAAATTGTGGAAGTGGGCTTTTTGATACAATGCTCTTGAACTGAAGCATAGGATCTTAAGTTGCAGCTCTCGCCTGGTTTCCCACTTTCATAAGCAAATCTCATCAGGTTAGATGGTGTGCTTTGTAAACTGTTCTTCCCATCATCAGAGCGCCAAGTCCTCTCAGTACATACAGATCCTCTTTCCCACTTTCTAAAGCAAATCTCATCAGGTTAGATGGTGTGCTTTGTAAACTGTTCTTCCCATCATCTGAGCGCCAAGTCCTCTCAGTACATACAGATCCTCTTTCCCACTTTCTAAAGCAAATCTCATCAGGTTAGATGGTGTGCTTTGTAAACTGTTCTTCCCATCATCAGAGCGCTAAGTCCTCTCAGTACATACAGATCCTCTTTCCCACTTTCTAAAGCAAATCTCATCAGGTTAGATGGTGTGCTTTGTAAACTGTTCTTCCCATCATCAGAGCGACAAGTCCTCTCAGTACATACAGATCCTCCTTCGCTGCAGTTTCCTCCACCATTCACACACACACACACATCTTCTAACAGTCTGCAGTTTGAAAAAGCCCCAGACTTCCCTCAGGCCCTTTGATGCCAACAAGTATGCATGCCACCTCACCATCTTTCGCCAAGTCATCTGGCCAAGGAGGCCAGCTCACTGTCTTTGTTCTGCAGGAATAGGAGCTATTCGCACACACGTGCACCTTAAACTCTCCAGCATAGAAAGCACCGGACGCAAAGCAGTGTATCCCCAACCACCTTGAACTCTCCAGTCACAAAGCACTGGATACAAAGCAGGACACTCCCACGCACCTTGAACTCTCCAACAAAGAGAGCATCAGACGCAAAGCAGTGCGCTCATTAGGAATTAGTCGTAAGTGTCCGTGGTACAAATCCCACCAAATTCCGACAGACGCTTCGCACACGGCCCTATATATGAATAGTTCCGTGCGGTATATCCCCACTCACCTTGAACTCTCCAGTTACAAAGCACCGGATACAAAGCAGGACATTCCCACCCACCTTGAACTCTCCAACAAAGAAAGCACCGGACGCAAAGCAGTATACCCCCACCCACCTTGAACTCTCCAACACAGAAAGCACCGGACGCAAAGCAGTATACCCCCAACCACCTTAAACTCTCCAGCATAGAAAGCACCGGACGCAAAGCAGTGTATCCCCAACCACCTTGAACTCTCCAGTTACAAAGCACCGGATACAAAGCAGTACACTCCCACGCACCTTAAACTCTCCAGCATAGAAAGCACCGGACGCAAAGCAGTACAGACCAGGGCCGCTCTTCAGATCGGAGGCATAAGCACCGAAGAACGTGTCCTGCACCTCCCCAGAAAACTGCACCCTTGCGCAGTCGTAAACTCGGGCTTCATTAGCCTTCAAGGGGCCTGTGTGTGTATGCATGTGTGTGTGTGTGTCTGTGTGTGTGGGGGGGTGTGTGTGAGTGTGTTTGTGTGTGTGTGTTGTGTGTATGTGTGTGTGGGTGGGTGGGTGGGTGTGGGCACCAACTCCGCTGCTGAGCAGAAGCACGTTTTTGGGCATGATATGGAGAACGTGCATTCCAGTCACACACAAATTTTAATTGACCGTGCAGGAGTAAACCTGATCAACTCCGTACTTGCAATCCAGTCACACAAACATATTTTAATTGACTGTGCAGGAGTGGAACCTGATCAACTTCGCACTTGCAATCCAGGCACACACACATGTTTTAATTGACTGTGCAGGAGTGGAACCTGATCAACCTCGTACTTGCAATCCAGTCACACACACATATTTTAATTAACCGTGCAGGAGTGGAATCTGATCAACTTAGAGGAGCTGGATGGTGTTTTGGTGCAGGAGCTGGAGCGCGGGCTTCTTGTCGAGATCCCAGAGGTGTGATTTAGCGAATGAGGGATGCTTCAGATCTGAAGATGTGAGCAGCACATGCGCTTGCATGGATGTCACTGTCTGTTTGCTCGTCCTTTGATCCAGGCTCTCATTTGATGTGCAGTTGCAGCACACCTCTGCTTTTTGCAATGTGTAGTCTGTTTGTAGACCTTGCAGGTTTATGTTTAAAATTACTCGCACCTGTTATATGCGGTCCGCTGATTTCTTGTTTAGCGTTTGCACGGAAATTTGATGAAACCCTTTATGAAAAACGCACGCACACCTTATGCATAAAGGAGAGCACACACGTATGCACACACGCATAACCGTAAATGCACAAGTAGGTTGTGAAAGCCAAAGCGGGAGCCCACCATCAGCAGAACCTCAAGTGGCAAAGCATCATCATCGGGCGCCAGTACAAGCCTTCTGGTCGAGAAAAAGGAAAGCGTGGAGAGCAGACGAGCCACGTGCGTCTGCCGTGGATTCAGGTAGGAAGTCAAGGATGGTCTGAGAAGTTGCAAGGGCACGCTCGTACGCACACACACAACACACACACACACATACACACACACAAACACACACACACACATATACACACACACACACACACACACACACACAACACACACACACACACATGCATACATACACACACACACATACACATACACACACATGCACACATACACACGCACAAAGTTGCAAGGTTGGCTGTGTGGGTTGTGTGAGCAGGCATACTGACCTCCACCCACTTGTTTAGTGGCTGTATACATCACGCAGTAAAGAACAGAAATGACATCCGTCGAATGACCTTTAGGCAACGTTTCACTCCTGGTCTCCACCTGGTATTCACTGGCATCTTCTATTCCGTCCTTCTCTCCCTCTAAGCTTCCTGCCATAAAAATGTCTACCTATATATACATGGTTTACATATACTTGTGCACATATACATGATTCCAGCCAACCCTAGTAGTCGTGACTTGTGCATTCCGGTGTCATAAATTGTGCATTCCGGTGCATTCGGCCAACCCTAGTAGTCATTACTTGCGCATATTTACATGATTCTGGCCAACTCTAGTAGTCATGCTACACCCGTGGGAGGGTTGCACCCGCAGCAGAGGGCTAACGTTCTTCTTGTGCATTTTGTGCGCACCTATCTTTTGAGACATCTGACAGCGAAAAAGCACTGAACCAGCAAAGGCTTCCTCGTCACCCCTAAAAATGTGCTGCGTAGAAGTGTCGCTTTTTACCCAATCAGTGTTATGTGAGTTATGTGTTGTGCATGGGCAGTCGTACTGACGGTCATCACTTTGGTGATATCATTACCAGCCTTCTCTCGTTTCTTCCTTGACAGCAGGCTGCAAGATAAGAGGTGATTGTGCAACTGACTCAAGAAAAGGCGTCCTGCCTGTTGCAGGGAGGGATATTTCAATTCAACGTCGTAACATCTAGCATGCACACTTCAATATTACATAAAGGTACGCGTCATATCAGGGTATCATGCGCAAGTTGCTAACGTCTCTCACTCGTATGCACGCGTGCAGTCGCAAAAGCAGGCACCCTCCGAGTCAGCAGTCCTAGCGGCTGTGCGGAGCATTTACCAAAGGTGAGCTGCTTTGGATGCACAGCCTGCATGCTTTGGCTGCACATGCTTTGGCTGCACACGCGTTTGCTGCACATCATGCTTTGGCTGCACAGCCTGCACCTTCGATACCACTCTTACGAAGCACGGAAGCGTGCTAGCCACTTCTACTTTACATAAATAACAGCTAAACATCTAGGGTGATGATGTTGCAAGAATTGAACTTGCCCTTTTGACTCCAGTCACTGTTATAAATACTCAGTAGTGTGACATCACACTTCGGAACTTTCTGTACCACTTCAAGGTAGGAGTTACCACGTAACACTGCATGCTTTGGCTGCACATGCTTTGGCTGCACAGCCTGCGCAATAAAAGACTGCTGAACCTGCTGTTCCCCTGTTGCAGCCACTGAGTGGTGGGGCTCTTATGTCTGGCTGCTGGCTGCTGTGAGCACTAACTTATTTCCATTTTGCACGCTGCTCCGATCATTTTAGCGCAGACTCAATCGTATTTACAAAAAGCACAAAGCACGGCATGCCTTCTGTTCATCTGGCGTGCCTTCTGTTCATCTTGCCTTCTGCTCATCTGGCATGCCTTCTGTTCATCGGGCATGCCTTCTGTTCATCTTACCTTCTGTTCATCTGGCGTGCCTTCTGTTCATCTGGCATGCCTTCTGTTCATCATCTTGCCTTCTGCTCATCTGGCATGCCTTCTGTTCATCTGGCATGCCTTCTGTTCATCTTGCCTTCTGTCCATCTGGCATGCCCTCTGTTCATCTTGCCTTCTGTTCATCTGGCATGCCTTCTGTTCATCTGGCCTTCTATTCATCCGGCACGCCTTCTGTTCATCTTGCCTTCTGTTCATCTGGCATGCCTTCTGTTCATCTTGCCTTCTGTTCATCATCTTGCCTTCTGTTCATCCGGCATGCCTTCTGTTCATCAGGCATGCCTTCTGTTCATCTTGCCTTCTGTTCATCTGGCATGCCTTCTGTTCATCTTGCCTTCTGCTCATCTGGCATGCCTTTTGTTCATCGGGCATGCCTTCCGTTCATCTTGCCTTCTGTTCATCTTGCCTTCTGTTCATCTTGCCTTCTGTTCATTTGGCATGCGTTCTGTTCATCTTGCCTTCTGTTCATCTGGCATGCCTTCTGTTCATCTGGCATGCCTTCTGTTCATCTTGCCTTCTGTTCATCTGGCATGCCTTCTGTTCATCTGGCATGCATTCTGTTCATCTTGCCTTCTGTTCATCTTGCCTTCTGTTCATCTGGCATACCTTTTGTTCATCTGGCATCTATTCTGTCCAACTGGCATCAATCACTGATATGTTGATACCGGCATTTACAATTGGTGCTGCGTAAAAGAAGTGGCATGCCAATGCTGTATGTCTATTTAGGAACCGGTATCGGTATTATTGCGGTACATGCTATAGGGTCGCTTGCACCAAAGTAGGCAGGCAAGCACTTGTAGCAAACCAGAACTTGCTTTTACTTACTAAGGCAGTCACAGGAAAATGTCACCCATATGGTTACGCAAGCTACTTTTATACATATGCACAAACAAGAAGCTGGAAAGAAACTGGTCCCAGGCAGCACAGCACTACTCTCGGATTTTGGGCCGAATTTTAGCCTCGAACAGACGAGTGGTTCCACTTGCCCACTTGCTTGGCAGCCTTCAGCTAGAAATTATGTAATTAGAAATATGGCTCTAATTACGTAAAATTTTAAAATATTTGATAATTACTCGCTTCAATATTTCAAATTTTTGTGCGACAGCTGGGAACAGATGGTTGAGAAACTCTCATTTTATTCCCGATTATTCTCACAGCAATTTCTTAAATTTTGCGAATAAATGTCATAGCAAATTCCAGGAGTTTGACTGCCCTGATTTCGGTCCTCCCCCCTCCCTCCTTGACCTACTGATAACCTGCAGGTCCTGACATGGGTCTGCCCACCTCTCTGGTCGAAAATCAGATGTATTGATGCTCGATGGGAAGGCCTAGTAAGCTAAAACTGTCTTAATATGGGGTACTTATGCCATTGGTTGCGGCATCTCACAACGCACCATGCTCACCGTGGACGCCTGCTGCCCTCGAGGGATTATCCTTCCTAACCCTAAGTGCTGTGGCTTGCTGAGTGTATACACCAGTGAGTTCCCCCCCCTTTCCCCTGGGCTTTCACTTCATCTTCCCCAAAAGCAAGATCATCAGGCAGATGTTCGGCCATGGTCTAGGAGTGGCATCTGTGCCGTGGGGCATGCTGGCAGTGCAGCAACGAGGCCTGGCGCCTCAGCTGCAGCAATGATGAGCTCATGTGCCAGTGTGCGGAGTCCGGGCACAGAATGCATGGTGCTGCATATTGCCGCACGATGCTTGTTGTATATTATTTGGCTCATCTTGCATTAAGTATCTCCTCCCGCCTCAACCTCCCACGGGCTCAGCTTATTGCAGCTACCCGCTTATCGCAACCTGCTCATTTGTTTACAGGCCTCCACAACATCAGAAGCAGCAGCAACAGCAGCACACGCCCCTTGGAGACAAGCCTCAATCACTGCCCTCGACAGCGGCATTCGCGCCCTTCTCAGCCCTCCCTCCCAATGCCACAATGGCCCTCCCTCCAACACCCGTACCTCAATCCCAGAGGGTCTTTCCTCCTCCTCCTCCTCCTCCTTCCGTGAAAGGCGATGGGCAGCCATCCCCTAGTTGCGTCTCTGCATCATCCTCTACCACTCCCAATGTCACATTGGCCAGCGGCGTCTCTGCATCATCCTCTACCACTCCCAATGTCACAATGGCCAGCGGCAGCGCTGCTGCCACTGGGTTTGGCTCTGGCCCGCTGCTGCTTTTCCCGGACACGTCTGCTCTTCTGAGCATGCTGGGTGCCAACATCGACTTGCCAAAGTAGGTGTGCAGGTGTCTTGTTTGCTCAAATAAGTATAAGTATAAGCATATAATATATAAAACAAGTGGAACACACGCTTTTGCGCTTGAGCAGCCATCCATGCTGGTACTTGTTCAAGAAATGTAAAACAGCCTAACTGACAATAAAAGCAGCATTGCACGCGTTAAGGAGTGTGCTAGGTATACTCATTTTTGCACTAGCCGGCCTAACCTTCAAAGCCTGCACTTCTTTCAACTCCACCCCCGTATTTTTCGTCAGGTATTCCTTTGTGGTGTAGGTTTGGCCTGGCTTCTACCCCTCTCCCCCCCCCGTGCATCTGCCATCTGCTGCGGACTTGTCGTTCACACGCCTCTCCCTCGACCTTGGTTTATCTTTCCATGCCCGCTATCTTAATGCATGCGAAAGTCTAGTCTGGCTTCGCTTGCTGTTCTCCTTTGCTGCCATATTTGTGACCTAAGCGAAGCACCTGTACCTATTCACACAGGCCCCCTATCTCCCTCTCCATGCTTGCCTCCTTTGCAAGAGAGGGCCGCTTTGGCAGGGCTTTGCCAGTTGACGAGCAGGTCAGAGTTGCTCCTAACGGTTACAACACTCTCTGTAAACCTAGCTCAGCATAGTCAAATCCTGTGCTCTATACAAAACATTTGCCGACAGTGGGTTTTTAGGAGTTTTTTTAGAAAAGGCTTTCGCTTTTGGTCGCGCATCACTTGTTCCCTCGCTCAAGTCAGTTTGCAGTCTGAGATTTGTATGCAGCACAGTCCCCTATTAATTTGCATGCAGTGCTTGGGCTCAAAAGCAAGGGTGGTAAACAATTGCGACACGCTGCATGTGCTGTCTTACTTGGGTGTGCTGTCTTACTGGGGTGTGCTGTCTTCAGCTGTCTTACTGGGGTGTGCTGTCTTCAGGTGTCTTAAGTCTGAAGGTGTGCTGTCTTACTGGGTTGTGCTGTCTTCAGGTGTCTTAAGTATAAGGGTGTGCTGCCTTACTCGGGTGTGCTGTCTTACTAGGGTGTGCCGCATAGCAACTTGCATGTTACACAACCAAGGTGGTGTGTGGGCCTTTCCAGATCCTAGGATGCGTACACAATTGAGCACATGCTTCTGTCGTCGTACATTACTGCCGTAATAACATATCTACAGCATCCCCGCATACTTGTACTTTTTCGCTCTGCGTGGTTCTTGCGGTGTATTAAAATATCTTTATTTACTTGACCCTGCGGGGTTGTGCGGGTTCGAAAATAAACCTTTTTTGGGTTGCTGCCAGTCATGAAAGGTGAGCCCCTCCGCCCTACCCTCGAGCAACTCACATGCAAACAGCATGTTGATTTCCTTCTGCCCTTTTTTGTGGTCTGTGTGTGACGCTCCTTGGTGCCGAACAGGGCTAAAAGCCCTGCAGGGTTGATGCGGGGAGGGCAAAAATATTTATCTTTGGGCTGCGAGAAGGTGTGCAGGATTCAATTAGACATTCTGATTTGTTTGTGCGGGATGAGGTACAATACTTAAATGTGTCGGCTCCCAAGCTGTACTTTTGTACTTTGTAATTTCTAACACAGAAGCTGACAGAAGGAACATATTTGGTTAGTTAATTACGTGGGCTAGCTTTGTTTGGCCCGGAGAGATGTGTGCAGGCGCATGCGCATGCCATCATCATCTTTTATACCAATTTCTTTTTTGTAGAGACAAACACAAAAAGTAAAAAGTTTCTGCTCTCATGACCTTTTGCACACCTTTCTCACTTCTGTGGTAGAGGAGTGTTATGAAGAAAAAAAAGATAAAGAAAGGACTACGCAGGCAGTGAAAGCCACTCCCCACATTGATTAAGGAAAAGGAGTCGCTTTGGTACCGAGTACCGTAAAGCTCCTCCACCGCAAAAAGGAAAGGAAAAGTCAATGGGGATCAAGAGGGTTGCAGGCTTGGCCTGAAACCGGTATATATTTGGTGATTTCCCTGCCAAAAAAACCATGTATACACTGTATATATGTATGGTTCTGGGGTTACAAGGGGTTACAAGGATGGCCTACAGCCCGAGACTCTGGCTGATGGCAATTGGCTGGTGAAACACATATATATATATATATATGGTTCTGGTGAACCCTACACATTTTGCATATATATGGTTCTGGCCAACCCTAAGTATGTGCACTCTTTCACTAGTAGCTTCTGGCTACAGTTGACATTTTTTTTACACAATTACGTATGCAGTGTCTGTTTGTGTGGTTATGTTGAGTCTTTTAACTTGCAAACAACCCACTACTCTGCATACGCGCGTCCTTTTTGCTCTCCAGGTGTTTGTCGTGGTTGCGGATAGCGTCATGAAGCAGCTTGACGGGTTGAAGGTGGGTGGGTGGATGCAAATGTTTGTCGTGGTTGCGGATAGCGTCATGAAGCAGCTTGACGGATTGAAGGTGTTTGTCGTGGTTGCGGATAGCGTCATGAAGCAGCTTGACGGATTGAAGGTGGGTGGTGGTTGCGGATAGCGTCAAGAAACAGCTTGACGGATTGAAGGTGGGTGGTGGTTGCGGATAGCGTCAAGAAACAGCTTGACGGATTGAAGGTGGGTGGGTGGATGCAAATGTTTGAAACAGCTTGACGGATTGAAGGTGGGTGGGTGGATGCAAATGTTTGAAACAGCTTGACGGATTGAAGGTGGGTGGTGGATGCAAATGTTTGAAACAGCTTGACGGATTGAAGGTGGGTGGTGGATGCAAATGTTTGAAACAGCTTGACGGATTGAAGGTGGGTGGGTGGATGCTAATGTTTGAAACAGCTTGACGGATTGAAGGTGGGTGGGTGGATGCAAATGTTTGAAACAGCTTGACGGATTGAAGGTGGGTGGGTGGATGCAAATGTTTGAAACAGCTTGACAGATTGAAGGTGG